>Ga0308161_1002625_pt1 | contig 18771 bp, 17 predicted proteins | sample PhyFR2_FD_201034 | JGI IMG/M metagenome (GOLD analysis project Ga0308161, IMG submission 201034) | Phyllosphere microbial communities from UC Gill Tract Community Farm, Albany, California, United States - DLSLF.R2 | ecosystem: Host-associated > Plants > Phyllosphere > Unclassified | place: USA...
GAAAGTCATGTGTTTACCGTAGGAAAAATTCAGCGCAAGGGCGTAATGCGCGGCAGTTTACCTTATTTCCGGCTTGGGCTTTCGCCACTGGGGCAGACTGATCAACAGCACCGCGCTGATGATCACCAGCATCGCCAAGGCTTCTTCCAGGCCGATCCTCTCGCCAATGAACACAATCCCCAGCAACACCGCCACCGCCGGGTTGACGTAGGCATAACTCGTGGCCGCGGCCGGGCGGACGTGCTTGAGCAGGTACATATAGGCGTTGAACGCGATGATCGAGCCGAACACGGCCAGGTACGCCAGGGCCAGCCAGCCTTCCAGCGGCGGCATGGCTTGCAGGCGTTCGCCGGTGAGCGCACTGGCGATCAACAGCGTCACGCCGGCCACCAGCATTTCCGCGGCACTGGCCATGGCACCCGGCGGCAGCGGCAGGCGCCGACTCCACACCGAACCAAACGCCCAGGACGCCGCTGCAAACAGCAGCAACGCCGCGCCCATCGGGCTCGACTGCAAGGTGCTGCCCATATTGAGCATGGCAATGCCGACCATCCCCAGAATTACACCCGCCCATTCCAAGCGGGTATTGCGTGCGCCCCAGAAATACCCACACAGCAGGGTAAACAGCGGCACCGTCGCCACCGCCAATGCAGCCACACCGGACGACACCCCCGTGTGCTCGGCCACGCTCACCGCGCCGTTACCGAAGGTCAGCAGCAAAATGCCGATCTTCGCGGCCGCCTTCCACTGCTCCCACGTCGGTGCCGGCGCCCCGCGCCAGCGCAGGAAGCCATACATCGCCGCCCCGGCCAACAGAAAGCGGATCCCGCCCAGCATCAGCGGCGGCCAGTATTCGACGCCGATGCGGATCACCAGGTAGGTAGACCCCCAGATCACATACAACGCAAAAAAGGCGGCGATCAACGGTAAGGGAAAGCGACGTGTGCCAGGCATGGGGCGGCTCGAAGGCAGATATAAGAGACGCTTATTCTAAAAAGGCAGGTCGTTAAACATAAGTTACAAAACCTGTTTAAACCGCCCATACACTTTTCAAACCATGGTTATGAAGGCTATAACCCATGCTTTCGAAAGCCACCCGCGACTGGAGCCTTATCATGGACAAATACGACCGCATGCTCCTCAGCGCCCTGCTCGAAGACGGCCGCGCGTCCTACGCGCAACTGGCCCGCACAGTAAACCTCTCCGCCCCGGCCGTGGCCGAGCGTGTGGCCAAGCTGGAAGCCAGCGGGGTGATCACCGGTTACCAGGCCAAGGTGGATATGTCGAAGGTCGGTTTGCCGATCCAGTGTGTAATTGAGCTGAGGCTGACCAATCACGGCAGCCAAAAGACCTACGACGCATTGGCCGAAATCCCCGAACTGACCGAATGCCACCGGGTCACGGGCGATCCGTGCGTGATCATGCAAGCGGCGGTGGGCTCAATGCCGCAGCTGGAGAACTTGATCAATCGGGTGGCGAAGTTTGGCTTCAGCAAGACCTCGATCATCTTGTCGAGCGCGATAGAGCGGCGGGTGCCGTTGGGGCAGTTGGCCGTTAATGGGAAATGATGGTGACTGATCTACCGTCATCGGGGCAGTGATGCATTTGGTGGAGATGGCGAAGGGCGTGGTGGATCGGGCGTTGGAGTGTGTGCAGCCGCGATGAACACCGCATAACCAATGTGGGAGGGGGCTTGCCCCCGATAGCGGCGGGTCAGTTACAGAAAAACGACTGACACACCACTATCGGGGGCAAGCCCTCTCCCACATTTTAAGCGGCGTTGTTCTGTCAGAACCCGCGATGTTTTTTCAGATGCTCATTGATCTTCGCGGCTGGGACTTTCTGCAGGGTGCACAGAAAGTCGTGGGACAGCTCGCGCAAGCCATGGGTACGCCGCAGTTCCTGGGCCAGGTGCGCCGTGAGGTTGGCCGCCATCTCCGCATCCGCCAGCGCCCGGTGGGCCTGGCCGGTGTGGGGCAGTTCTGCGAATGAGTTCAACGTGCCGAGCTTGTGGTTCGGCGCAGCCGGCATCAATCGGCGGGCCAGCAACAGGGAACAGGCGAATTTTTGCAGGCGGGTGCGGCGGATCAGGCCGAGTTCAAAGTCCCAGAACTTCTGGTCGAACGCGGCGTTGTGCGCCATCAGCGGCGTGGTGCCGACGAATTCATTCACTTCGTTCATCACCCGCTCGGCTGGCGGGGCGCTGCGCAGCATGGCGTTACTGATGCCGGTGAGTTGCTCGATAAAGCCCGGCACGCGTACGCCTGCGTTCATCAGACTCTGGTAGCGGTCCACGATCTGGCCACGCTCAAGGATGACCACGGCAATTTCCGTGGCCCGGCAGTGGCTGCTCGGCGTGATGCCGGTGGTTTCAAAGTCGATGACCGCTATACGTTCCAAACCTGTTCCAACTCCGTCTGAGCATTTATTTGAGCAGCAACGCGCCTTCGATCGGCACGTAGCGGCTGGCAGCGCGTATCAGTGAATTGGCCGTCAGCCCCGGCACGCCGTAGGCCACGGCTTCAACCCCATGCTTTTGGATGATGCGTTCGAGCAACATGTCGAAATCACCGTCACCGGAGGCCAGCACCACTTCGTCGACGTGGTCGGCGGCGTCCATGATGTCGAGAGTGATGCCCACGTCCCAGTCGCCCTTGGCCGAGCCGTCACTGCGCTGGATGTACGGCTTGAGTTTCACCGTAAAGCCCAGGTTGCGCAGGATCTGCTGGAATTGCTGCTGCTTGCTGTCGCCACGGTCGATGGCATAGGCGTACGCCTCGACGATCTGCCCGCGGGAGCTGATGTCTGCCCAGAGGGCGGCGTAGTTGAAGTGGCAGCCGTACGCCTGGCGGACGGTGTAGTAGAGGTTTTGTACATCGGCGAACACTGCAATTTTCTTCACCGCACTTCCTCATGACAGCCAGGCGCCAGAGCCCGGAAAGGGTGCCAGTATGCCAGCCGCGAGAAAGTTTCCGGAAAAAATCAGACCGGGACGCCGCAGCGCCCCGGACCGGGTGTGTCAGACGAAGGAATCGTCGTCGCCAAAGGACGAAGAATCGTCGGAATAATCGCTGTCGGCAAAACTGTCCGCGCTGTTGCCGCCCCAGTTGTCATTGCCGGCAAATTTCTGGTCATCATTGCCCCAGCCGCCTTGATCGCTGGCCGGTGCCGGCTGCTCGATGATTTCTTCCACCACCTGCGGTTGCTGGTTGTGATGGAACAGGCTGCTGATGCCTTCGGCCAGCAACACACCCCCGGCCACACCGGCGGCAGTTTTCATCGCGCCGCCGAGGAAGCCACTGCCCATTGGCGCGGCGGCGGCCGGTTGTTGGGGCTGTTGATAGTTTTGCTGCGGCGCGGGCTGGCCGCCGAACGAAGGCCGCGTCGGTTCACGCCAGCCGCCGCCCGCATTGCCCGGCGCGCTCGGCGCCGGTTGCGCGTCGCGGGAACCGCCGCCGCCAAAGATGCTCGACAAGAAACCACCGCCGCTCGACGCCGCCGGTTGCGCGGATTTGGCTCGTTGCAACTCGTCCTGCAATTGCTGGATCTGCTGCGCCTGCTGTTTGTTCTGCGCGTCGAGACTCTTGAGCGCGTGTTCCTGCACCAGGATCGACTGGGTCATGTAGTACCCGGCGGCCGGTTGGCGAGTCATGTGCTCCTTGATCCGCGCTTCGGCCTGGGCGTCGCGGGGGGCTGAGTCCGTTTCGGCTTGCTGCAACCGTGAAAACAGTCCATCGATCAGGGTTTGCTCTTCGCTGTTCATGGCGACCTCGTTAGATTGCCGGTAGAAATTCTGGTCCCGCCTGTGATCAGGTCGGGTGCCTTCCAGTTATGGGGGTGTTACGAGTTGTTTCAATGGTCTTTACTCAAGGTTTACGTTTGTGCCCCTCTGACCGTGATCGGTTAAAGTGTCGCCCTTGTTTCCAGGCCTGCGATGAACCTGATGAATCCGTTAGACGTCTTGCGCGACTCCCTCCGTTTTACCCGCAGCAACCTGGGCGCCATCGTCCAGTTGTGCCTGCCGCTGGTGATTCTCGAAGCCTTGCTGCAACAGATACTGGACCACACGCTGGGCGCGGATGCGTTTGCCGGCTACAGCGTGGTGGTGGGTTTGTTGGTGTACCCGCTGTACACCGGCGCTCTGATCCTGTTCCTTGATGCGCGCACCCGTGGCGAGTCGCCGCGCACCAAGGATGTGTGGGCGATGGCACTGGCCTTGTGGCCGCGTTTCGCGCTGCTGACCGCCATGAGCACGCTGCTGATCCTGCTGGGCCTGTCGCTGTATTTCCTGCCGGGCCTGTGGCTGATGGTGGTGCTGGCCTTCGCGGAGTACCTGCTCGTGCTGCGCGGCATGTCGGCGTTGGAGGCGATGAAGGAAAGTTTGCGCCTGACCCGTGGGCATTTCTGGCGGATCCTGGTGTGCCTGCTGTGCGTCATGACCCCGCTGTGGCTGCTCAAAGGCGCCAGCGTGGCGGCCTATCCCGACCCGGCGCCGCTGCTGGGGCTGTTGATGGACAGTGCCCACAGCTTCCTGCAATTGTTCACCAGTGTGGTGCTGTTCCGTTTATTCATGCTGATCGGTGGCGATGCCGACGCGCGGTGATATGCTCCGTGCCACTCCTGAAACGCTATAAGCCGAGCCGATGACCCGTTTATTGCGCATCACCTTGCTGGGCCTGCTGATTATCGCAGGCGTGCTCACCGCCCTGATCTACAGCCTGACCTGGCGCCCCGCGCCCAAGGAAACCCTGCCAGTGAGCTGCGTCGCGCCGCGTGCGCCGACGCTGCTGCCGGGGCAGGCGCTCAAGGTCATGACGTGGAACGTGCAATACCTGGCCGGCAAGAACTACGTGTTCTGGTACGACACCCCCGACGGCAAAGGCCCGGACGAACGCCCCACCGTGGAAGACATGGCCGTGAGCCTGGACGAAGTGGCGCGGGTGATTCGCGACGAACAGCCCGACATCCTGCTGTTGCAGGAACTCGACGAAAATGCCAAGCCCTCCCATTACCAGGACCAGTTCGCACTGTTGCAGGAACGCCTGGTCGACCTCTATCCGTGCAGCGCCCAGGCCTTCGACTGGAAGGCCGACTTTGTGCCCGACCGGCATATCTTCGGCAGCGTCGGCCGCAAACTCGCGACCCTCAGCCGCTACCAGATCGAACACGCCGAACGCCTGCAACTGCCGGCTGCGGACGCCAACATCATCCGCCGTCAATTTCAGCCAAAACCGGCCTTGCTGCTGACCTACCTGCCCCTGAGCGACGGCGGCCAACTGGCGGTACTCAACACCCGCCTGGACGACGACGCACCTGGGCGCAGTGCCGTGCAGGAGCAAGTGCAAGCCACCGTGAAATTACTGGATAAATTCGAAGGCCGTGGCACCCCGTGGCTGATCGGCGGCGACTTCAACCTGCTGCCTTTGGGGCAATTCCTGCGGTTGGATGCCGGCAAGCGCGGGCAGTATTCGCCGGACAGCGAACTGCATTTGTTGTGGGACAAATACCCGATGATCCCGAGCAACAGCCAATCCAGCGGGATAAACCGTGAGAAATGGCTGACGTATTTCCCCAACGACCCAAGCCTGGACGGGCCGGATCGCACGGTGGATTACCTGTTCTATAGCTCGCGGATCAAGCGGGTGGAGGCGAAGGTGCGGCAGGAGGATACGTTGCGTATCTCCAACCACCTGCCGGTGATTGCACGGTTCCTGCTGCCCGCCGCGCAATAACTAACGCCAAAGATCCAAATGTGGGAGGGGGCTTGCCCACTCCCACATTTGGGTCTCTGTAACGCTCACTTTCGGGGTTTGATTCGGGCAGTCGGCTCTGCGATCAACGGATCATCCGGCCAATAGTGTTTCGGATAACGCCCCTTCAAATCCTTCTTCACTTCCGCATACGTACTGCGCCAGAAGTTCGCCAGATCCTGGGTCACCTGTACCGGCCGCCGCGCCGGGGACAGCAGGTGCAACTTCACCACCTGACGCCCGCCCGCGATCCGTGGCGTATCCGCCAGCCCGAACAGCTCCTGCAAGCGCACCGCCAGGATCGGCGGCTGTTCGCTGTAGTCCAGACGCACCGACGAGCCCGATGGCACTTTCACATGCTGTGGCGCCAGCTCGTCCAGGCGCTGGGACAGCGGCCAGGGCAGCAGGTTGTGCAGGAAACTGGAAATATCCAGGTGGGCGAAATGACTCAGGCGCGAGACTTTACCCAGGTAAGGCATCAGCCAGTGCTCCAGGCCGGCGAGCAAGGCCGTGTCGCTGATGTCGGGCCATTCGCTGGTTTTGCCGGCGTCCAACTGGCGCAGTAGCATCACGCGGGCCTGCCATTGGCGCAGCTCGGGCGTCCAAGGCAGCAACTCCAGGCCTTTGCGCCGCACCAGGTTGACCAGCGCCTGGCTGCGCGCATTTTCGTCGAGGCCCGTGAGGGGTTCGCGGCTGAGCACCAGTTCACCGACTTTGCGCTGGCGTTCGGCGCGCAACACACCTTCGCGCTCATCCCAATCCAGCTGGTCGACGTTATGCACTTGCTCGGCGAGTACCGACTCGAACAGCGCCGGATCAAAATCCGCCGCCAGGTAGATGCGTTCTTCGCGCTGACCCTGGCGGCTGCCAAGGTCAGCGATGACCAGCCAGGGTTGTTTCATCAGGCTGTCGGCTTCGGCGAACAACGCGGCGCGGCCGTTGGCCAGGCGGTATTCGGCACCGCCAGGGCGCCGTTGCTGGGCGACGCGGTCCGGGTAGGCCAGGGCCAACAAGGCGCCGAGCCAACGCGGATGCTCGGGATCGGCCACCGGTTGCGTGGCCTTGCCTCTCAAATACCCGCGATATTGCCGCGCCAATTGCCTGGCCCGCTGCACGCCGCCTTGGGTGCCCCGCGCCCGTTCTTCGCCGGACAGCAACGCCAGACGACTGTGCAAATCCGCGCCGCCGCCGCGCAAGATATCGCGTTCACCCAACAAGGCGGCGACATCACAGGCAGTGGCCGCCAGCCCCAGGTCCTGCCCGCGCAGCAGCAAATGGGCGATGCGCGGGTGAGCCGGCAATTCGGCCATTTTCTGGCCATGGGTGGTGAGTGTGTCTTCATTCAATGCGCCGAGGCGTTGCAACAGATCCTGGGCCTGGGCATAGGCGGCGATCGGCGGCACATCCAGCCACACCAGTTGCGTCGGCGTAACGCCCCAGCGCGCCAGCTGCAAGGCCAGGCCGGCAAGGTCGGCCGCGAGAATTTCCGCACTGCCATACGCGGCCAGGCCTTCATGCTGGTCCTCGGACCACAACCGATAACACACCCCCGGCTCCAGGCGCCCTGCCCGGCCAGCACGCTGGGTGGCGCTGGCACGGGAGATACGCTGGGTGTCGAGGCGGGTCATGCCGCTGCCGGGGTCGAACCGCGGCACCCGCGCCAACCCGGCGTCGATCACCACGCGCACGCCGTTGATGGTCAGGCTGGTCTCGGCGATGTTGGTGGCCAGTACGATTTTGCGTTTACCTGCGGGTGCCGGGTCGATGGCGGCGCGCTGGGCATTCAGGTCCAGCTCGCCATGCAGCGGGCACAACAGCACATCAGGGCGATCACCCAGTGCGTCGGCCAGTTGCTGGTGGACCCGGCGAATCTCGGCCTGCCCCGGCAAGAAGACCAACACGCTGCCGGTCTCGTCATGCACGGCTTCGAGGACGGTCTGCACCACACGCGGCTCGATAAATTCGCCAGCCTGGTACGGCCGGCCCCAGCGCATCTGCACCGGGAACATGCGCCCCTCACTGCGCAGGATCGGCGCGTCACCCAGCAGGCTGGCCAGACGCTCACCTTCCAGGGTCGCGGACATCAGCAGGATCTTCAGCGGTTGCTCGTCGCGAAACAGCTCGCGGCCGTTGAGGCTCAGGGCCAGCGCCAGGTCGGCGTCGAGGCTGCGTTCGTGGAATTCGTCAAAGATCAGCAGGCCCACGCCGTCCAGCGCCGGGTCGTCCTGCAGGCGACGGGTGAGGATGCCTTCGGTGACCACTTCGATGCGCGTGTTGGGGCCGACCTTGCTGTCGAGGCGGATGCGGTAGCCGACGGTTTCGCCGACCTTTTCACCCAGCTCACTGGCCAGGCGTTCGGCGGCGGCGCGTGCGGCCAGGCGGCGTGGTTCGAGCATCAGGATGGTTTGCCCGGCCAGCCAGGGCTCGTTTAATAAGGCCAAGGGCACACGGGTAGTTTTACCGGCACCGGGCGGCGCTTCCAGCACGGCTTCATGGCGATTCGCCAAGGCGTCACGCAGGGCGGGTAAAACATCATCGATTGGCAACGAATTCATACTGGCTCCAAAGCAGAGCGGCGAGTATAACGGCGAACTGCCGGATGCCGACGCTGGTCTCAATGGCAGTGCTATATAGTCCCGTATCAACTGTGTTCAGGAGAGTATTCATGCGTATCGCTTCCCGTGTCATCGGCGGTGTCCTCGCCGTCACCCTGCTGAGCCAACTGACGGCCTGCGGTTCGATTTTCTACCCGGACCGCCGTGGCCAGATCGACGGCAAGATCGACCCGACCATCGCCGTGCTCGACGCCGTGGGCCTGCTGTTTTATGTGATCCCCGGCCTGATCGCGTTTGGCGTCGACTTCGCCACGGGCGCGATTTATTTCGAGCCGGGCAAGACGGCCCAGGTCGCCCCGGAAAAACTCCAGGAAGCCATCGGCGCCGACGGCAAGGTCGACAATGCCAAGCTGCAAACCATCATCCAGAAAGAAACCGGCCGCACCCTGCCGCTGGACGACCCGCGCATGATCCAGTTCAAAGGCAGCGTGCAACAACTCGCCAGCCTGGGCCTGCAACCCGCCGCGTAAGGACTGCCCATGACCAGCAGCCCCGAACACGCCAGGCTCCTGCGCCTGGCCACCCGCGCCTCCGTTGGCGTGGCCTGTGTGCTGATTGTTACCAAGGCGATTGCCTGGTGGTTCAGCGGCTCGGTGAGCATGCTCGCCGGGCTGACCGACTCACTGCTCGACGGCGTGACGTCGCTGCTGAACCTGCTGGCGGTGCATTACGCCTTGCGCCCGGCCGATGACGATCACCGTTACGGCCATGGCAAGGCGGAGTCGCTGGCGGGCATGGCCCAGGCGCTGTTTATCGGCGGTAGTGCGGTGTTGATCGCGCTGCAGGCCTACGCGCGCCTGCAGCATCCGGAGCCCGTGGGCGCGCCGTGGTTGAGCATTGGGGTGATTGTGTTTTCCCTCGCGCTGACCGTCGCGCTGCTGATGCTGCAACACCGGGTGATCCGCGAAACCGGCTCCAATGCAGTGCGCGCCGATTCGCTGCATTACCGTTCCGACCTGATGCTCAACGGCAGCATCCTGGTGGCACTGGTGCTGGCGGGCTTCGGTTTCCATCAGGTCGATGCCTGGTTCGGGCTGGGGATTGCCGCCTACATTTTGTGGAGCGCGATCCAGATCGCCCGGGAAAGCTTTGCGGTGTTGATGGATGAAGAACTGCCGCCGGACGTGAGCCAGCACATGCTCGAACTCGCCCGTGGGGTGCCTGGTGTATTGGGAGCCCATGATCTGCGCACGCGGGTGTCGGGCAACCACTGGTTTGTGCAGTTGCACCTGGAGTTGCCGGGGGAATTGACCCTGTCAGTGGCCCACGGCATCAGCGACCAGGCCGCCGATGCCATTCACCGCGTCTACCCGCGGGCCGAGGTGCTGGTGCACGCCGACCCGCGTGAAGTGGTGTTGGGCGCCAAGGCCTAGTACTGGACCTGGTAACCGCGACTGCTCAAGCAGTTGCCCTGAGCCTGGCGGTAGGTTTGCACCACCGCCGGGTCAGGGGCATAGGTGACGGCCTGCGGGTCGAAGCCGCTTTGCTGCACCGCCCAGCGATAACAGTCATAACCGTCCTGCTGCACCTGGGCCGGTGACTGGCCGTTGGCGGGATAGGCGACCACGTCATAGCCATTGCCCTGCGGCGCCGGTTGCGGCGAGGGCACTTGCGCCGGGGGTTGGACCACCACGTATTGCTGGGTGCTTTGCTCGTAGGCGTAATAGGCACCAGCGGCAAGAAATAGCAGCGAACCGCCCACCCACACTTCTCGCGCATAGTCCGGCAGGTAATGCACCCGGATGCCATAAGGCGGCGCCACTACGACGTAGCGCGGCCCCTGTGGGCGATACCAGTAGCCGCCGGAGAAAAAGTAGTCCTGCCCGCGATACGGCACGCGGTAATTGCGGTCGGGGAAACGATCAATGACATAGCCGGGACGATGCTGCGGGCCTGGGCCCCAGCCATTGCCATGGCCGTCGGGGCGACCTGGCCAGCGGTTATCGTTGGGACGTCCGTTATCGCCCGGACGGGAACCTGGGCCGCCGGCCTCCCAATGCCGATTGTCATCGTTGCGTCGAGGAATGTCGCGATAGTAGCCCTGGCGCGGTTCCTGGGTCTGGCGCACGGTATCGGGACGGCTCTGGATCGGCAGGTTGTTCGACGGCTGAGGTTGCGGGGCCGGCCGACTCTGTTCATTGGCCTGCGGGCGGCTTTGCCATTCACCGCCGCCGTTCTGCCCGCCGCGTTCGACGTGCTGATTCTGTGGGCGTTGCGGGATGTTTTCCGGGCGCGGCTGATTATTCTGCGGCCGCCCGCCCCCTTCCGACCCCCGCTCATGCTGACCGCCGCCGCCCTGCGGCCGTTGCCCCTGGCCCGGTGAGTTATCGCGTTCGTCGGCCATTACCTGCGTGCCGACACTGACCACCAGCAAACCAACACCTGCCATACGCCAGATGCGCTTCATGCTATTCCTCACTGCGGATTAGGGCTTACAGATGAGACTGGAAAAGCCTCGCCCGGTTCTGAGACAGGTTATCAGTCGCCGGAAGTATTTTCTCAAGGCAAAAGAAAAGGGGTGACCCGTCGGCCACCCCTTGAGAACTTCGTCCTGGCTCAACGCTTTTGGCGTTGGCTCACCTCACGCCGTCTTGTGGACAGTGTGCAGCCTGGAGGCCGGCTCAACCCTGCTGGGGTGGCGGCCGCAGCGGGCCTGATTGGGCTCGCTGTAAGTGGACTGTTGTCCAGGCGGTGATTCTGTTGATAAAGATACAGGCCCGCGCCCGACAGAGGATTGCGAAGATTGCGTCAATAAACAGTGCTTGCGCAATTTTTAACCCTTCATGGATAATTCACCGCAATAGTTACGACAAAGGCCAACCCGATGAGCAAGCTTGACCGATACGACCTGAGTATTTTGGCGGAATTGCAGCGCGACGCGAGGATCTCCAACCAAGAGTTGGCCGAGCGCATCGGCTTGTCGCCTTCGCCGTGCTCGCGCCGGGTCAAGCAGCTGGAGGACGACGGCTACATCTCGCGCCAGGTCGCCCTGCTCGACCGCAAGATGCTCGGCCTGAGCCTGACCGCCTACGTATTGATCGGCATGGACCGCCACACACCCGAGCGTTTCGAGAATTTCGAAGCGGCCATCCGCACCTTGCCGCAAGTACTGGAATGCAGCCTGGTGACCGGGATGGATGCGGACTACCAGTTGAAAGTGGTGGTGCCGGATATGGATCACTATCAGAAACTGCTGCTGGGGCACCTGACCCGGATCGAAGGCGTGACCAGCGTGCGCTCGAGTTTTGTGCTGAACCAGGTACTTAACAGCACCGAGCTGCCATTGACCCACCTGCGCACCTAAGATCAGTGAAGGCCAAATGTGGGAGGGGGGCTTGCCCCCTCCCACATTTGGATTGCGCTTGGACTCAGGTCAATGTTGCGCCTGTAGCGCTGCCTTATACTTGCCGCCCGCCCCACGGAAGAGCCCCATGAACAACATCGACCCCGCCCTCTTCGAAGAATGGATGATGACCGGCCTGGTCAGCATTCTGATCATTTTCATGGGTTTTATCGTCTGGGACCTGGCCAAGAAGTCCAAAGCCGGGCGCTTTGGCTCGTTCATCATGTTTTTCGTGCTGGGCCTGGGCGTGGCCGCGTTCATCATCAAGAGCGTGGTGATCGGCCTGATCGAGTCCGGCGCCTTATAAGCGCGCCGGCACTTCCTTCCACTGGCCTTGGTCGAGGCCTTCGATAGACCAGTCGCCAATACGCACGCGCACCAGGCGCAATGTCGGCAAGCCCACTGCTGCGGTCATGCGCCGAACCTGGCGGTTACGCCCCTCACGAATCACCAACTCCAGCCAGTGGGTCGGCACGCTTTTGCGAAACCGCACCGGCGGGTTGCGCGGCCATAACTCCGGTTCTTCCAGTTGTCGCGCTTCGGCGGGCAAGGTCTTGCCGTCGTTAAGCTCGACACCGTCGCGCAGGCGCTGCAGTTGTTCTTCAGTCGGCTCGCCTTCCACCTGCACCCAATAGGTTTTCGCCAGTTTGTGCTTGGGATCGGCAATCCGGGCCTGCAACTGGCCGTCATTGGTCAGCAGCAACAGGCCTTCGCTGTCGCGGTCCAGGCGACCGGCCGGGTAGATGCCGGGGATGTCGATGAAATCCTTGAGGGTCGCCCGTCCGCCTTCGTCGCTGAACTGGGTCAGTACGTCAAAAGGCTTGTTGAACAGGATCAACTTCGGCTCGGCCGGTGGCGCCTTGGCGACACGACGAGCAGCGGAATGCGGAGGTTTCACACCAGGGCGGCGTGAATCGGGGCGAGTAGGACGGGACATGGCAAAAGGAACATCTAACGGTCAGGACCGACAATGCTAGTGGCCTGACCGCTAAATGACCATCCCAACCGTTTAGCGGAACGGCGGCTCGTCGAAACTGCGCAGCTTGCGCGAGTGCAGCGAGTTGAGTTCGGTGCGCAACAGGTCCACCGCCTCGATACCGATCTTCAAGTGCTGGCTGACCGCACGTTCATAGAACGCGTTGGCCGAACCGGGCAGCTTGATCTCACTGTGCAGCGGCTTGTCCGAGACACACAGCAAGGTGCCGTATGGCACCCGCAAACGATAACCCTGTGCGGCGATGGTGCCGCTTTCCATGTCCACCGCCACGGCGCGGGACAGGTTGATCAGCGGCCGTTCCTGGGCCCAGCGCAGCTCCCAGTTGCGGTCGTCGTAGGTCAGCACGGTGCCGGTGCGCAGGCGTTTTTTCAGCTCTTCGCCTTTTTCACCGGTGACATTGGCGGCGGCTTGCTGCAACGCCATCTGCACTTCGGCCAGGGCCGGAATCGGGATGTTCGGCGGCACCACCCGGTCGAGGATCCCGTCGCGGCGCATGTAGGCGTGAGCCAGTACGTAGTCGCCGATGGTCTGGGATTGGCGCAGGCCGCCGCAGTGGCCGATCATCAGCCAGCAATGCGGACGCAGCACGGCCAGGTGGTCGGTGATGTTCTTGGCGTTGGACGGGCCGACGCCGATGTTCACCAATGTCACGCCGTGGCCATCAGTGGCCTGCAGGTGGTACGCCGGCATCTGGTAACGGTGCCAGACCACGCCCGCAGCGATGGCTGAAGCTTCGCCGTGATCCATGCTCTTGTCGATCACCACGTTGCCCGGCAGCACCATGCGGATAAAACGTGGGTCGCTGCGCAATTGCTCCAGGCCATGCAGGATGAACTGGTCAACGTAACGGTGATAGTTGGTCAGCAGGATCCACGGCTGCACATGTCGCCAGTCGCTGCCGGTGTAATGCACCAGACGGCGCAGAGAGAAGTCCACACGGGCCGCATCGAACAGCGCCAGGGGCAGCGGGTCGGTGTTTTCCCAGTCGTAGAGGCCATCGGCAATGCCATCGGTGGCGGCCGACAAGTCTGTGCTCGGGAACACGCGGGCCAGGGTCGCAGCGGTCACACCGGAGCCGGCCAGTTCGTCGCCCTGCTCCACCACGTACGGGTAAGGAATGTTCTGCTGGCTGACGCCCACTTCCACCGTCACGGTGAAGTCGTGCATCAACGGCACCAGTTGCTCCAGCAGGTATTTACGGAATGCCGACGGATGGGTGACGGTGACGCTGTAGGTCCCCGGTAACTGAACCTTGGCATATGCCCGGGTGGTCTGTGGGACTTCGCCGTGGCAGTGGTAGGTCAGACGCAGTTCCGGATAACGAAACAGTGCGCGTTGTGCGGCGTCGGGTTCGACGCGGTCCTTGAGGTATTGCTTGAGGGCTTGGTTGAGCGCGCCGGTAGCACGCTCATGCAGAGCCGCCAGCCGATCCACGGCTTCTTCGGCGGTTTGAACGACAACAAAAGCTTCGGTCACGGTAAGCATCCTGTGTTCTGACGTGCAGGCCTTTATCTTGCCTGTATCCCGGCTTCACTGAAACAGGTGGTTTGGAATGCATTTTAAAATGTGGGCGGGGGCTTGCCCGCCTTGGCTCGTGTTTACTTGGGGGGCTGGGGTGTGGCTCGCTGGACAACCGCCGCCACATCAATGCCGCGTGGCAAGGCGCCATACACCCGACCCGACGATTCACCCAACCGGCTGGCGATAAAGCCATCACTGACCGCCGCATTCCCCGCCTCCAGCAACAGCTTGGCCTGCAAGGCCACAGCAATATCCTCGGTCAGCTGGCGTGCGCGGTACTGGATGTCCTGGGTGTCCATGAACGCCGACTTCAGGCGTTCGATATGCCGCGCGAGTTGCTTGTCACCATGGCCATCGCCCAGCTCGACAAACAGCGTTTCCAATACGCCCGGCTCCTTGGACAGTGCACGCAGCACATCCAGGCACTGCACATTGCCGGAACCTTCCCACGTCGAGTTCACCGGCGCCTCACGGTAGAGGCGCGGCAGGATACTGTCCTCCACATAGCCGGCTCCGCCCATGCATTCGGCCGCTTCGTTGATCATCGCCGGTGCGCGCTTGCAGACCCAATACTTGCCCACCGCCGTCACCAGCCGGGCGAATCTGGCTTCCTGCTCATCGCCCAGGTGATCCAAGGCGCGGCCCATGCGCAGGCTCAAGGCCAAGGCGGCCTCGCTTTCCAGGGCCAGGTCGGCCAGCACGTTTTGCATCAGCGGTTGTTCACTGAGAATGCGACCACCCACCAAGCGGTGGGCGCAATGATGGCTGGCCTGGGTCAGCGCCTGGCGCATCAAGGCGCTGGAGCCGACCATGCAATCGAAGCGGGTCATGGCAACCATCTCGATGATGGTCGGCACGCCGCGGCCTTCTTCGCCGATCATCCAGGCCAGGGCACCACGGAACTCTACTTCGCTGGAGGCGTTGGAGCAGTTGCCGAGCTTGTTTTTCAGGCGCTGGATATAGAACTCGTTGCGCGTGTCATCTGGACGGTGCCGGGGCAGTAGGAAACAGGTGAGGCCCTTGTCAGTCTGGGCCAGGGTCAGGAACCCGTCGCACATTGGCGCCGAGCAGAACCACTTGTGCCCCACCAGTTCGTAAGCCTGCCCTGGGCCACCGGCGCCTACCGGATACGCACGAGTGGTGTTGGCCCGCACATCGGTGCCGCCCTGTTTTTCGGTCATGGCCATGCCGATGGTGGCGCCGGCCTTGTGGGCAATGCCGACATTGCGCGGGTCGTATTCGGTGCTGAGGACTTTCGGTAACCAGGTCTTCGCCAGGTCTGGTTGCAGGCGCAGGGCCGGGACACAGGCGAAGGTCATGGTCAGCGGGCAGCCGGTGCCGGCTTCGGCCTGGCTATGAAGGTAAGTCATCGCGGCCCGCGCCACGTGGGCACCGGATTGCGGATGCGCCCACGGCAACGACGGCAGGCCGTGTTCGACGGCGGTGCGCATCAGTTCGTGGTAGGCCGGATGAAATTCCACCAGGTCGATGCGATGGCCGTATCGGTCATGACTGTTGAACACCGGTTTATTCTGGTTCGCCAGGAACCCGGCCACCATCAACGGCCCTCCGGCCAGCGCACCATAGGCATCGATGCGCGCCTCTGCCCAGCCGGCACCAAAGCGGCGCGACCACTCTTGCAGCGGCAGATCGATGCGGTACAGGTTGGTGCCATCCAGGGATGGGGGCTGGTTGGTGACGTCGTGGGTTTCAGCGAACGGGTGCAGGTTCATGACGGGCCTCCTGGAAACAGCCCCGTTGGGTTGAGGCCTTAATTTCAGTTAAGCACCGTCATCCGCCTTAAAAAAGTGGCATACCCGCCGAATACCCGGCGCGTTCACCCTCTTGCGGACACAGCACCCGGCGTGCCAACACCGCCTGCAACGCCTCGAAACGCACGGGCTTGGCAAGGCGGTCGGAGACGCCGATGCCATGACAGTGCTCGCGTTCAGACACATTCAGTGACGTACTCAAGGCAATCACCGGCAACTCACCGCAGCCCGGCAGGGCACGGATCTGACAGCACAATGAGAAGCCGCCTTCAGGTATATCCAACACTACTGCGTCGAAATTACCGCCCTGCAAAGCCGCTAGAGCGCTGGGGCCGCTGTCCACGTTTTTTACCCGGTAACCCAGCTTGAGCAACATGCCGCGCACGGCCAGTTGGCCGACGCTGTTGTCATCCACCAGCAGCACCGCGCAGTCTTGGGGCGCACGCTGCCGGTCTTCTGCTGGTTTTGCTTGTGGCGCCACCGGGCTGACTTCCACCTCCAGCTGGAAGCGGCTGCCCTTGCGCGGCTCGGAATGATGGGTAAGGCGCCCACCCAGCAACTCGATCAATTGCCGACAGATAGCCAGGCCGATACCCAGGCCGCCGTATTCGCGAGTCATGGAACCATCCAGCTGGAAAAACCGCTGGTACAGGGTGGCCTCGTCAAGAAAGGCAAAGCCAATACCGGTGTCGGTCACAATAAAGCTCAGGCGCAAGCCACCGTCACTGTGGGGCACGCCCACCACCCGCAGGCGTACGGCGCCTTCGTGGGTGAATTTGAATGCGTTGTCCAGCAGGCAATCCAGGCACTGGATCAGTTTGTCGGCGTCGCCCACCACCCGGTCCGGCAGTTCATCGGCCACGTCGATGGAAAACGCCAGGCCCTTGCTCTGGGCGCTGACACTGAACTGCTGGCGCAAGGTGTCGAGCACGCCGCGCAGGCTGAACACTTGCGACTGGGCACTCAGGCGCCCGGCTTGCAGTTCGGTGAGGGTGAGAATGCCATTGACCATGCGCATCATGTCCCGCGCCGAGCCGGCAGCGGTTTGCTGGTATTGCGCCAGGTCGTCGTCCAGCGGCACGGTTTGCATCAGCTCAAGGGAGCCGATCACGCCGTTCATGGGGGTGCGCAGTTCGTGGGTCAGGGTGGCGAGGAACTCATCCTTGAGCCGGTTGCTGCGGGCAAGCTGCTGGTTGAGCACTTCGAGCTTCTGGCTGGCGTCGAGCAGAATCTGCGCCTGTTGTTCACGCATGGAATTGATGCGGTCTGCCAGCGCCAGGGACAGCAGCGCCACTTCAATCGCCGAACCAATCTGGCTGGCGTACATCGTGAGGAACACATTGGGCAGGTAGCCCAGCACCATCAGCGTATTCACCACCCCGCCCAGCAGGAACGCCGACCAGGCGATGATGAAATAGCGCGCCACCCGCTGGCCGCAGTACCAGGCCTTGATGGCGGCGACAAAGATGGTCACGGTGAACACCAACGCCAAGCCGGTCGCCAGGCGCAGCGCCAGGGCGTAGCTGGTCATCAGCGACAGCAACATGACCACCGCGCCACAGCCCACCAGCGCCAGCAGCAAACGGTTGATCCAGCGGCTGTGTTGCGCGGTGTGCAGGAAACTGCGCGCAAACAGGCTGCCAAACAACGCCGCCGCGCCAATCAGGAACGGCGTCGCGGCATTCGCCCACCACGGGTTGTTCGGCCAGAAATACTCCACCGCCGCGCCGTTGACCGACAGCTGGTACATGCCGAACGAAGCGATATAGAAGATGTAATAGAGGTAGCTGGTGTCGCGCACGCTGAGGTAGATAAACAGGTTGTAGACCAGCATCCCCAGCAACACGCCGTAGATCAGGCCCAATACATACAGGCGCAGCGGCTGCTGCTCCAGGTAGGCGGTGCTGGACCAGAGCGTCAACGGGGCCTGGATCGAGCCTTCGCTCTGCAAGCGCAGGTAGACGGTTTTCGCCTCTCCAGGATTGAAGTCGACCTTGAACAAGTAGTTGTTCTGGCGAATCTCACGGGCGGAAAACGGCAAGGCATCCCCGGTGCGCCCGGCCAGACGGTAGTTGCCGGTGCTGTCAGGCAGGTACAGGTCAAGGTGGTCCAGCGGCGGATAGGCCAGTTCCAGCAGCCAGGTGCGTCGGGCCTCGGGGCTGTGGGGCAGGTAATGCAGGTTGACCTTGAGCCAGAACACCGAACGTGAATAGCCGGCATTGAGGGTGTCTTTATCGTGGGGTTTGAACTGCGGGGCGGCGGAAGGCGCGCTGACGTCGGCAATGGTGAGGGCATCGGTGGGGTCTTCGAGCACTTGCATGGCTCGGCCCAGCGCCAGGCTGCGGGTGTCCTGGTTGAACTCAATGGCGCTCGCGAGCATCGGCAGCCCGCACAACAATAAAATCAGCAAATAGCGCATAGAGCCCCAGCGTGGCCTGTCCGGTAATGTCAAAAGCTCCCCATTCCTTTTGAGAAGACGTACACCGGCGGTACAGTTAAGTTGTTTGGATCCACTTTAGCATAGCCGTTAAAGGCCATTGGACACCATTGAAATAATTTTCTTGAAGGCTCTAGAACAAGCGTTTCAGCGCACTTTTGCGCAACGAAAAGCGCCAAAAAAGCGTCGCATTTTGGACAAAATTCAACCATCGCCCGACGGCCACGCCAAAAGCGTTTGGTGGTAAGCTCGCGCACCATGAATATCTACAGCTCTCGCCCTGTTGTCCTCTGTCTCTCCGGCCATGATCCCAGTGGTGGCGCCGGCTTGCAGGCA
>Ga0308161_1002627_pt1 | contig 18763 bp, 13 predicted proteins | sample PhyFR2_FD_201034 | JGI IMG/M metagenome (GOLD analysis project Ga0308161, IMG submission 201034) | Phyllosphere microbial communities from UC Gill Tract Community Farm, Albany, California, United States - DLSLF.R2 | ecosystem: Host-associated > Plants > Phyllosphere > Unclassified | place: USA...
ATCGCCACAAAGATCTTAACGGCGCTTTTCCGATCTATGATTCAGCCGCTGACATCAAAGAAACGATCGATGTCGTCATCGACTTTTCGCATTACAGCAATGTCCCTGAGCTGTTGAATTACTGTGTGGATCAGCAATTGCCCATCGTGGTGGCAACCACAGGATTAACGGAAGAAACGCAAATGATGCTGCCAGTAGCGGCCAACGTCATTCCAGTTTTTTATTCCGCCAACATGTCATTGGGGATCAATGTCTTGATCAAAGCGCTCCAGTCGATCACCCCAGCACTAGAAGCTGATTTCGATATCGAGATCATTGAAAAACACCACAATCAGAAGCTGGATGCACCTAGCGGCACCGCACTATTGTTGGCCGACGCCATCAATGACAGTTGCGCAAACAAGAAGGATTATCTCTATGGCCGTTCTGGCAGCGACCTCGTCAACGATCGACAACAACTAGGCATCCACGCTGTACGAGGCGGTACGATCCCTGGGGAACACACTGTTATCTATGCGGGACAAGATGAAATCATTGAACTGAAACACACCGCGCTCTCACGCGACATTTTCGCAAACGGTGCTTTAAAAGCAGCAGTCTTTTTGGCTGATCAAGCACCAGGACTCTATTCTATGCAAAATCTACTCGATAAGTAAAGGTGGTATCTTATGTCAGAATTACAATTTTCAGATCCGTATCAATTAGCAAAATATATCAAAGACGCCAACAAACAGACCCCAGTCAAAGCATATATCAATGGCGACCTGTCAGACGTTGCGGTTGACGACATTCAATTATTCGGCAGCGGGAAGTTTTTCTTCGTTGTTGGCGATAGTCAAAAAGTCGCTGCATTTCTCACGGAACATCAAGACAAGATCACCGATCATTATTTGGAAAATGATCGCCGGAATTCAGCCATTCCGCTTTTAGACCTAACCGCTGTGGATGCGCGGATCGAGCCAGGCGCCTTTATCCGTGATCAAGCCATCATCGAGAAAAATGCTGTCATTATGATGGGCGCAGTCATCAATATTGGGGCCGTCGTTGGTGAAGAAACGATGATCGATATGGGGGCTATTTTAGGCGCTCGGGCAACTGTGGGCAAGAAAGCCCATATTGGTGCTGGTGCCGTCTTGGCTGGTGTCCTTGAACCACCTTCAGCAAGTCCAGTGGTCGTAGAAGATCATGTATTGATTGGCGCCAACGCAGTCGTTTTGGAAGGTGTACGTGTAGGTGAAGGTGCCGTCGTAGCCGCCGGTTCTGTGGTGACTGAAGACGTGCCCGCTGGTGCAGTTGTTGCCGGATCCCCTGCAAAGGTCATCAAAATGAAAGATGACAAAACCAAAAGCAAAACCGAATTCTTAGACGACTTGCGGGGATGATCTCCCCATGCTCCTGTCGCCTACTAGGTGTTGAACAGCATAAAAAAAGAAGCAGCTTGTCGGCTGCTTCTTTTTTTATGCTTGTCGGATCGCTTCTTGGATTTCTTGATAAATCTCTGCGACTTCTTCTAAATCAGCTGCATTGGCGCCACTAGCTAATGGATGCCCCCCGCCATGATGGCGCTTGGCAATCTCATTGATGACAGGTCCCTTCGAACGCATCCGCACGCGATAATAGCCTTCAGGCTGTTCGACAAAAATCGCCCAAGCCAAAACATCTTCGATTTTCCCTGGCAAAGAAACGATCGCTGATGTTTCTGAATCGACCACACCGAAAGATTGCTGTAATTCTTGTGAAAGGATCACTTTTCCAGCACCTATCTCATCCACTTCCAGATGTTCATAGACATACCCGGAAAGCCGTGCGACTGATGAAGATATTTGATCGATTTGACGATTGATTTTTGGTGCATCAAAGCCAAAGTCCAATAAATCTGCAGCGAGCCGTAAGGTGGTTGCTGTGGTGGCAGGATATAAAAAGCGGCCTGTATCACCAACGATGCCTGCGTAAAGTAAACGGGCAGCTTCTTTATTCATTTTAAGTATTTCTTGATGATCTGACCAAAAAGCAGCAATCATTTCACTGCAGCTGCTGGCCTGCGTATTGACCCAGACAATATCTCCATAAGGTTCATCATTTGGATGATGATCGATTTTGATCAATTTGGCGCCTTTGTCATAGCGTTGATCACTGACCCGTGGTGCGTTGGCTGTATCCGTAACGATCACAAGGGCACCTTGATAATCATCGTCCGTCACAGTGTGCATTTGTGCCAGATAATCTAGACCTTCTACCGGACCACCGACTTGATAAATGGTTTTATCCGGAAAACTGTTGCGTAATATCTCTGCCAAGCCAACTTGAGACCCTAAGGCATCTGGATCAGGGCGTTGATGGCGATGGATAATAATCGTTTGATACCGCTGGATCGTCTGTAAAATTTCTTCTTGTACATTCATGTCTGTCACAACTTTCTCTCTTCGATTTGCCGTTTGATATCTCCTGCGATTGCTTTGATTATGGCCGTTCCATGACTTGGCAAACGACGATTGCTTTAGCGACCAAAGAATTCTCGATCGTTACCTCAATATCGATTTTTGCTGAGCGTCGACCCAATTCTAAAATTCTTGGTTGAATAATAATTTCACTTTCTAATTGAATCAAGCGGAAATAATGCAGATTGACTTGTTCGATCCAACTATTTCGTCTTTGATTGAGTTGCATCGTTCGTTTGGCTGTATTGGCGATCACTTCGCTCAATACACCAAAAGAAATCGTCCCGACTTCATTGACCATTTGCGGTGTGACTGCAAAGCTGAAATGCGGTTGCGGCAGTTTATTGCCTTCAAAATCTTGATCGATCACTTGCATCTGTCCTGAGATCTGATCAGAGATCGTATCAGAGATTTGCGTTTGTCTTTGGACCATTTGCATGGCTTTCATAATATCTTGACGCGTCACGATCCCTATCAATGATAAATCATCTGCCACTACAGGCATGACTTCCAAGCCATCCCAAATCATTTGATGACTGGCAGAAGCGACACTCATTTCTTTCTTGACGATGCGCGGATCACGGGTCATGATCCGTTCAATGATTTGTGTATCTGGTTTCTCCAACACATCTTTTGCAGTTATGATCCCCACGACCCGCATATTTTTATTGACCACAGGATAGCGAGAATGGTTGGTTGATTCTGAAAGGACTTTATAGTCTTTGACAGTATCAAATGTATGGAGATATTTTGTTTTTTCTAAAGGCATATAAATATCACTCACCAACATGATATCTTTCTTGATCAATTGGTCACTCAAGGCTCTGTTGATCATCGTTGCTACTGTAAATGTATCGTAGGTCGTTTGTAAGATCGGCAACGCTAGCTCATCTGCCAAGCGACAAATTTCTGGTGTTGTTTCAAATCCCCCAGTGATCAAAACCGCTGCACCATCTTCTAACGCTAATTTGTGGACTTCATTTCGGTTCCCGACGATCACCAATGAACCTGGTGTGATATAGCGTTCCATCGCAGACTCTTTCATGGCACCAATCACAAATTTGTTCAAATCTTTATCCAACCCGCTGGCACCGCCAAGCACATTGCCTTCAATGATTTGAACCACTTCACCAAAGGTCAGTTTTTCAATATGTTTTTTTAATTTTCGTTCGATGCGGATTGTTCCCACTCGCTGGATCGTTGATACCAAACCAATATTTTCAGCATCTTTGATCGCCCGATACGCTGTTCCTTCACTAACATTTAAATCTTTTGCGATGCCCCGCACAGAAATGCGGTCGCCAACCGGTAAATTCTCGATATGCATTAAAATCAAATCATGTTTTGTTGCCATAACTATCCCCTCTACGAACCATCTTCATTTTTATAAGGTGATCGATTCACCGATCGTCATTATCTGTCCTACACCCTTTGGCAGCAGCTGAATAAATGCTTGCGGGTCTTGTTTGATCAGCGGAAATGTATTGTAATGGACCGGTATTGCTTTTTTTGCTTGCAATAATCCTGCAGCCGTTGCAGCATCTTGCGGCCCCATCGTAAAATTATCCCCAATCGGCAAGAAAGCCACATCAATATCGAATTGTTCACCAAGTAAAGCCATATCGCCAAACAGCGCTGTGTCACCCGCATGATAAATCGTTTTGCCTTCCGCTTGGATCATGATCCCTGCAGGATTTCCCATATAGATCGTTGTGCCGTCTTCTTCAATCCCCGAACTATGTTTTGCGTCGACGAAAGTCACTTGGCCAAAGGGAAAGTCATAGGACCCGCCAATATTCATGCCATGTGTTTCTGAAACGCCTTTACGCGCAGCATATTGACAGACTTCTACAACACTGATGACCGGCGCTTCATTGCGCATCGCAATATCGACCATGTCCCCGATATGGTCACTATGACCATGGGTGATCAAGATCCAGTCTGTTGTTACTGTTTCTGCCTTCAAATCCGTTGCAGGATGACCGTTGATAAAAGGATCAAACAACACTTTTTGTCCATTGTCAAAATCAATTGTCACGACGGAGTGTCCATGGTATGTCAATTTCATGTAAAAAAACTCCTTTCCTATCCATTGATACAGTCTAATATTTTTTATTATAACAGATAAATACAGGATACCCAAAGAGGAAAATCGACAACACCTGATCAATCCCCTTTATAGCCATCCGCTGGTCTCTATACCATAAAACCAAGGTATTCTTAAAAAAAGGAAATGACACAGTTTTTATCATTGATTCAGCACAGAACAGAGACTAAAAAAAACTGTAACTGAAGCGCAACGAGGCCCCAGTCAGCGGAATCGCTTTTGGGCACTCATTGGCTTTAGTTACAGCAAATGACGGTTTATTTACGGTGACGATTTCTTTGACTTGATTCCATGATCACAGGCAGAATCACCGGACGACGCTTGGTTTGTTCAAACAAGAAACGGCTCAAACGATCGCGGATATCTTGTTTCAACTTGCTCCACTCAAACTCTTCATCGTGCAAATGTTTTTCAACGATTTCAGCTACGATCTCACCGCTTTCGCGGATCAAGTCACGACTCGCTTTGACATACACAAAGCCGCGAGAAGTGATTTGCGGTGCAGAAACGATTTTCTTTTCGCGACGATTGATCGTCACGACAGCCACAAAAATACCATCTTCTGATAGTACTTTACGATCACGCAATACGATATTGCCAATATCCCCCACACCGATACCGTCGATCATGACGTTTTCAGCAGGTACATTGCCAGCAGCATGCATGTGGTCTTTTTTGTACTCCAGCACATCCCCACGTGCAGTGATGAAAATGTTTTTCATTGGAATACCGACTTCATGCGCCAAATCAGCATGCGCTGCCAGTTGGCGATATTCGCCTTGGATCGGAATCAGATACTTCGGTTTCATCATGTTCAACATTAGTTGCAGATCATTGGGATTGGCATGACCAGACACGCGGAAATTGTCCGAAATCTGTTTGACCGTTCCGCCTGCCCGATAAATCATATCCTCTGTCTTAGCAACGATCGTTTCCATCGCAGTTGTTGGGGTCGTCGTAATATACACCAAATCCCCTTCTTGCACTTTTAGCGAACGATGTGTGCCATTGGCCATTTTTTGCAAGGCTCTGATTGGTTCACCCATACGTCCTGTTTCCAAAATCAATAGTTGTTCCGGTGCATATTTCTTCATTTCTTTTTGTGTGATCAATAAATCTTCAGCTGGTAATTTCAACTTGCCTAATTTCATCGCCGTTTTGATGATTCGACCGAAATCTTGTCCAGTCAAAACAACTTTACGGCCTGAACGAAAGGCTGCATCTAATACTTGTTGGACCCGTTGCAGATTGCTGGCCACGCTAGCCACAATAATCCGGCCTTCCCAGTAACGAATGTTGTCATAAACTTCGTCTTGGATGGTCAACTCAGAAGCAACTGGTGCAGGATTTTCTGCATTAGAAGAAGTACTCAATAAGGCTAAGACGCCTTCTTTGCCGATTTCTGCTAAACGACCAAAGTCTGTTTGATACATGGGAATCGCTGTTTGGTCAAACTTGAAGTCCCCTGTATAAACGATATTGCCAGCTTTAGTCTTGACACTGATCCCGACTGAATCCGGGATTGAATGGGTCGTTCTAAAGAAACTGATCATTGCGTCACCGAAATCGATTTCTGAATGTTCATCAATAATATGGAAATCTTTGAAACGCTTGGTAGCTTCATTTTTATTCACTGTTAACTTAGCCAATTCAATCGTTAATTCCGTCCCGAATACGGGTACTTGAATATTCTCCAAGAAGTAAGGCAAGGCCCCAATTGCATCCGCATGTCCATGGGTCAAAAAGACACCAGCAACACGGTCAGCATTTTCTTCTAAATAGGTAAAATCAGGAATGACTGTATCGATTCCTAATAATTCATTTTCTGGATAGCGGACACCGCAATCCAGCACAAATATATCCTCTCCTACTTCAGCAATGTACATATTCTTTCCGTTCTCACGTACGCCGCCAAGAGGAATGATTTTTATTGTTTCCACTTCTATTCACCTCTTATAATTTTCTCTATCTTTTATATCCCAAGCATAAGCCGTCTTTTCTATTATACAACAAAAAAAAGAAAAGCGTGGCATTCACCACACTTTTTCCGAAATTCTTATGGTTTACACATGGACCAAACCTTGTTGGTGCAAGGTTTCGGCGATTTGTACAGAGTTCCAGGCAGCACCTTTGAGCAAGTTGTCAGAAACCACCCATAAATGCAAACCATTGGCTACATCTAAATCTTTGCGGATCCGCCCAACGAAGGTCTCTGTTTTCCCCACACTGTTTAAGGCTTGAGGATAGATTTGCTGACTCGGATCATCTTGCAAGACCGCGCCGGGTGCTTCGCTGATCCACTGCTTGACCGCAGCGACATCGGCATGGTCAGCTGTTTCAATGTACACCGATTCAGAATGGCCGCTAAATACCGGGATGCGCACACAAGTGGCTGCCACTTGGATCGTCTCATCCTCCATGATCTTTTTGGTTTCATTGATCATTTTCCACTCTTCATACGTATAATCATCTTCAGCAAAGACATCGATCTGCGGCAACGCATTGAAAGCGATCGGATAATGTTTTTTGTCGCTTCCAGCTGGTAAAATCTCTGGATTCAATTCTTCTGGCTGCTTGCCCGCCAATAAATCTGCTGATTCTTGCGCCAACTCAGCCAAGGCCTTGGCACCCGCACCAGAGACAGCTTGATACGTTGAAACGATCAACCGTTTCAACCCAACTTTTTGCCGAATCGGTTCTAATGCGACCATCATTTGAATCGTTGAGCAGTTAGGATTGGCAATGATACCTTTGTGCCGCGCCAGTGCGTGGGCATTGACTTCCGGCACCACTAAAGGCACTTCAGGATTCATACGAAAATGACTGGTATTGTCAATAACAACAGCCCCGCGCTTGACAGCTTCCGGTGCATAGACTTTGGAGATCCCCCCGCCAGCGCTGAACAACGCAATGTCAATCCCTTCAAAAGAGTCTGGGGTCAATTCTTCAATGACAATAGGTTGATTATTGAACACGAGGGTCTTGCCAGCAGAGCGTTTAGACGCCAATAATCTGATCGTTTGAATGGGCAGCGTGGTTCGCTCCAACATCTCAATCATTTTTGTGCCAACTGCGCCCGTCGCGCCAACAACCGCTACGTGATACCCTGTACTCATCAAATCACTCCTCGAATATTCAACTATTTTCCCTAGTTTATCATATCCCTCAAAAAAGAAAAGACCTTTATGAAAGAAGCAATGAAAAATGTTGTGAATCATCAGAATTTTCAGCAATTCGCACTTTTTTTTCAAAAAACCCGCTCATTCTGAATAGATATCATTTGTCACATTCATATGTTATAGGCTATAATAGCCGCAGAAGGAATTTTGGGGAAGATTCTTTCCAACGTGCATGGGGAAATTAAAAAAACCCAATAACTTAAATGAGGCAAGATTCCACGGGAATCTTGCCTCATTTTTACTCTATTCTTTTTCGATAGTATCTTCTTGATCGGCTTTAGCGATCACAAACCCTTTTTTATCGATCACGATGATTTCTTCTTCCTCTTGCATAAACTGCTGCAAGAGGACATTATCTGGTTTTGATAGCGTGATTTGCTCATCACCGGTATTAAAGATACCAATCATGCGCTGTGCCTCTAATTCTCTTTCGAAAATAATCAAGCCATCGTCTTCTGAAACCCAATTCCAATGCATCGCCCCTTCAGACAGGACTTTTTGATTTTCTTTGCGCAGACGGATCAGATTCTTTGTAAATTGCAGCAGATCGCGGTCTTGCTTTTCTTCTTCCCATATCATACATTTTCGACAGTCGGGGTCCATATCTCCTGTCAAGCCGATTTCATCCCCATAATACAAACACGGGACACCTTGTTGGAGATACATAAAGGCCATGACTTGCCGCATCAAATCTTTATCCCCTTGTGCCAGCGTCAAAATACGCGGGGTATCATGCGAGTCTAGGATATTAAATTGGACTTGATTGGTTTGTTCCCGGTAGAGCATCAGCTGATTGTTCAATTCCGATACCATTTTGGTCATGGAGATCTCGTCTTTGACAAAGAACTCAATGATCGCATCAGTATAGGCATAATTCATGACAGCATGGAATTCATCTCCTTGCAGCCAACGTTGTGAGGAGTGCCAGATCTCACCAAGAATATAAAAATCATCTTTCGCATTGTCGCAGACTTGGCGGAATTTTTTCCAGAAGGAATGGCTGACTTCATTTGCGACATCTAACCGCCATGCATCGATATCGAATTCTTCGATCCAGTATCGGGCAATATTCAACAAATATGCCTGAACGTCTGGGTTCTCTGTGTTTAGTTTGGGCATATGCGGGGTAAAAGCAAACACGTCATACGTGATATCGTAGGCATCTTCAAAGTTTTCCCCTTCTTTGTAATCAACAGGAAATTCATTGATATGGAACCAGTCGGCAAATGGCGAATCTTGCCCATTCTTGATGACATCTAACCATTGGTGGGAAGTATCCCCCATGTGATTGAATACGGCATCCAACATCACTTTGATTCCTCGTTTGTGGCATTCGTCTACCAAGCGTTTGAAGGTCTCGTTGTCTCCAAAGGCAGGATCGATCGCCAAATAATCGATGGTATCATATTTGTGGTTAGAATACGCTTCAAAAATCGGACAGAAATAAATGCCATTGATGCCTAGATCGACCAAATAATCCAGGTGATCGATGACCCCTTGCAAATCACCGCCGAAGAAATCTTGTCGATCAGGATTTTTCGATCCCCAAGGCAAAACTCCTTCAGGGTCATTAGATGGATCACCATTTGCAAAACGCTCTGGAAAAATTTGATACCACACAGTTTCTTTGGCCCATTCAGGTACTTTGAAACGGTCAGCTTCTTGAAAATAAGGCATCCGGAAGTAGTTGTTGTTCATTTCTAAATATTGTTCTTCAAAGGGATAGACCCCATGGTCCCCATAAAAAACATGTAATCCATCAAAACTCTCAATGGAAAAGCCATAAGCCAAGCGACGGAACTCCGCACCGACAGATACTTGCCAATAATCATGCAAGTCTGTTGACAATATTTTTTCCATTGGGATTCTCTTTTGATACCACGCTTCTTTATAAAGCGTATACGGATCACCGCACAACAATTGGACATGGCGGATATCTTGGCGGGCAGTGCGTAGACGGATATGCATCTGGTTTTTTTCATATAAATAAGCAAATTCGCTTTCGGGACGATGGTAAATAGCAGTTGTATTCATACAGATCTCCTTTTGATTGTTTTGTTGCTTCCATTCTCCCACAATATCTGCACAAAAACAAGAGATAAACGCAATCGGTTGCTTTCTTTTATCTCTTGTTTTTTAACTATATAATCGATGTACATATCGTCGAATAAAAACATCTAAGCAATCGATTGCTTTGGCAAATCAATCTCAAGCCGCTTATTTATGGACGCTTCAAAATATCATACTTGCGCAACAATCGAACGGCATCACTTAAGGCATCCGTTAACTGGTTGTAATCCGCCTGAGACATTTCAGCCGCTTTACTATTCAAACGTTCTTCGACTTGCTGCTTCTTTTGGACAAACAATTGTCTGCCCGCTTCATCAAGATAGACGTTGACATTCCGTCGATTCAGCCCGTTGGTTTCACGATGCACAAAACCATCTTTTTCCAAACCAGATACAGAACGGCTGATTTGAACTTTCGATGTACCAATTTGGTTCGCCAGTTCAGACATGGTCAACCCTTCATTACTGGAAATGATCACCAGCTCCAGCATTTCCATTTTTGTCAATTTTAAATCCTCTAACCCGATTTCTTCAAATAATATGTTTCCCATCAATGAAAAAATCTCTGCAAACACAGCAATATTGAATTCCCCGATTTGTTTCTCCATCTTGCTCCCTCTCTTCTATCTTTTAGTTTAGTATAAATCTTTCAATTAAACAATGATAATCGTTGATTTTTGTTAACCATTGTGATAGCGTGGATACAGGATGAAAAAAGTTGTGAAAACAGCAAGAAAAGAGTGACAGCATGTTAGAATTAAAAGACATCAAAAAGTATTATACGGTAGGTTCAAGTACCACCAAAGCCTTAGACGGTGTATCTGTTTCTTTCCGTAAACAAGAATTCGTGGCCATTTTAGGCCCTAGCGGTTCCGGGAAAACCACCATGTTGAATGTGATCGGTGGCTTAGACAATTATGATTCTGGCGATATGGTCATCAACGGAAAATCCACAAAATCCTTTAAAGACCGAGACTGGGATGCTTACCGAAACAATTCCATCGGCTTTGTCTTCCAAAGTTATAACTTGATCAGCCATTTGGGCATTATTGACAATGTGGAACTTGGGATGACATTGAGCGGCGTATCAAAGGAAGAAAAAAGAGCCAAAGCTTCTGATGCGCTGACACGTGTGGGCCTTGCGGATCATATGCACAAAAAGCCAAATCAACTTTCTGGCGGACAAATGCAGCGTGTGGCTATCGCCCGGGCATTAGCCAATGACCCAGACATTTTATTGTGTGATGAACCAACAGGCGCTTTGGACTCCGAAACCAGCGTGCAAATCATGGAATTGATCCAAGAATTGTCGAAAGAAAAACTCGTCATCATGGTGACGCATAACCCTGAATTGGCCAATAAATATGCTGGTCGTATCATTGAATTTAAAGATGGGCGAATCGTTCACGACTCCAATCCTCATGTTGAAGGACAAAAGAAAGACCAGTTCCAATTGAAGCATACAAAAATGAGCTTTATGACTGCATTGCGCCTGTCTTTCAATAATATCCGCACCAAAAAAGGCCGGACATTCTTGACTGCTTTTGCTTCAAGTATAGGGATTATCGGGATTGCCATCGTACTCGCCTTATCGACTGGCTTCCAAAAACAAATCGACGATACACAATCTGAAACATTGTCCCGTTTCCCAATCACGATTTCACAAGTCGCGACAGAACAAGATCCAACAGCTCTTACCCGTACCCAAAAAGAAGAGTTTCCGGCAGATAAAGAAATCACAGCAAAATTAAGTGATGCTGATCGTGCCACACATATCAACAATATTGACCAAGATTTTATTGACTATATCAATGATATCGACCCTGAACTAAGCAACAACATCGGCTATACCCGTTCTACTTCATTGAACCTATTCCGTAAAATCGATGATACGGTTGAACAAGTCAGCTTTTCAAATGCTTCTGCAGACAATGACCAAACCAGCACCATGATGAGTGCGATGAGTGCTTCAACAGGAATTGGTGTATCTACATTTCCTGAGCAACTGTCTGAGGGCAATGGCAATTTCTTAGAAGACAATTATAATCTTTTAGATGGTCGTTATCCAAGTGCTAGTACAGATGTTGTATTGATCGTAGATGAAAACAATGTCACCAATGTCAACGCCTTGATCAATCTTGGCTTTGATATCGAAGATGGCGACACTGTAAACTTTGATGATGTAGTCGGCACAACAATCACTTTGGCAACAAATGATGCCTACTATACCGAATTACCTACCGGCAACTTCATTCCTAACCAAGATTTAGATGCCGTATATGAAAATGACAGCAACAAAGAACTAACGATCAGCGGGATTTTACGCATCAAGCAAAACTCAACGATGAACTTGCTCTCAACTGGTATCGCTTATAGCGATACTTTGGCCCAAGAAGTCATCAAGGAAAACCAAGATTCAGCTATCGTACAAGCACAAGAAGACAGCGATACAAACGTGATGACCAATGAACCAGTTGATGATAGTACCAAAGATTCATTGATTGCTTATCTTGGCGGCAGCGATATTCCAAACAGCATTATGATCTATCCAAATGACTTCAACGCCAAAGAAAAAATCCTAGATTACTTGGATGCTTACAACGAAGGAAAAGACAGTGAAGATCAAATCGTCTACTCTGACTTAGCAGGGACGATGACCCAATTAACAGGTGGTTTGATGGATGCCATCACGTATGTATTGATTGCATTTGCGGGTATTTCATTGGTCACTAGCATGATCATGATCGGGATCATCACCTATACTTCCGTCTTAGAACGAACCAAAGAAATCGGTGTGCTAAAGGCATTGGGTGCGCGAAAAAAAGATATTACTCGTGTCTTCGATGCTGAAACGTGTATTTTAGGTATCGCCTCCGGCGCATTAGGTGTCTTCATCGCATGGTTGGCAACTTTCCCAATCAATGCTGTTTTATACAATATGACAGATTTAGAAAATGTGGCCCAATTAAATCCGCTTCACGGATTGATTTTGATCGTCGTCAGCACTGTTTTGACCATGATTGGCGGACACATCCCTGCACGGATGGCAGCAAAAAAAGATGCCGCTATCGCTTTACGTGCCGATTAAACGATAACGTTACTCGACCACACAGCCTGCTGTGTGGTTTTTTTTGCCATTTTAAATTATTATGGTTTTTCAGTGATTTTCACTTGATATTTTCATAAATGAGGACTACAATTGATTTGATTTTAGGTATACCTAAAAAGATTGGGTGTGAAAGAATGATTGAAGAAAAAAAATTGATCCAAGCAGCCAACGGGCCTAGCTTAGAAGAAATAAACAATACAGTCACCATTCCAAAAAACGGTAATTTTTGGCGCAATTTACTGGCTTTTTCAGGTCCAGGCGCATTAGTCGCTGTCGGCTACATGGATCCAGGTAATTGGATCACTTCCATCGGCGGCGGTGCCGAATATGGGTATTTGCTGCTGTCCGTGATTCTGATTTCGAGTCTGATTGCTATGCTCTTGCAATATATGGCTGCAAAACTAGGGATCGTCACACAGATGGATTTAGCCCAAGCGACCCGCAAACATACCAGCAAAGGGCTGGGGTTTGTTTTGTGGATCGTCACGGAACTGGCGATCATGGCCACTGATATCGCCGAGGTCATCGGTGGTGCCATTGCCTTGAACCTGCTTTTTGGCATCCCTTTGCTGATGGGGGTCATCTTAACGATTTTTGATGTGTTATTGCTTTTGTTCTTGATGAGATTAGGATTCAGAAAAATCGAAGCGATTGTCATGACCTTGATATTGGTGATCATGTTGGTCTTTTTGTACGAAGTAGCGATCGCACAACCAAATATGCCTGACGTACTGCAAGGGTTCATTCCTCAAAAAGAAGTATTGAACCACGGGCAATTAACGATGGCCTTAGGCATCGTTGGTGCCACTGTCATGCCCCACAACTTATACTTGCATTCATCGATCTCGCAATCCAGAAAGATCGATCGGCAAAACCAAACCGAAGTCGCTACCGCTGTTCGTTTTGCCACCTGGGATTCAAATATTCAATTATCTGCTGCTTTTTTGGTCAATTGCCTGTTGTTGATCTTAGGAAGTGCGCTCTTTTTTGGGCATAGTGAAGCAGTCGGTACTTTCTCTGCACTCTTTGATGCCTTGCAAGATTCGACGATCGCAGGAGCTGTGGCAAGCCCAGTCTTAAGTGTCTTGTTTGCAGTTGCCCTTTTGGCATCTGGCCAAAACTCGACGATCACCGGTACATTGACCGGCCAAGTCGTGATGGAAGGCTTTATCCACATGAAGATCCCCACTTGGGCCAGACGCTTGATCACCCGCAGTCTATCTGTCATTCCTGTGCTGCTATGTACGATTTATTTTGGCGGCAATGAACAATCGCTGGATAGTCTATTGATTTATTCACAAGTGTTTCTCAGTTTAGCCCTTCCGGTTTCGATGATTCCATTGGTCTTGTTCACCAGTTCTAAAAAAATCATGGGCGATCGCTTCAAAAATCCTTTATGGGTGTCTGTCTTAGGATGGATTTGTGTGATTGCTTTGACGATCTTGAACGCACGGCTAATCATCGATACACTGGCAGGATTGTTCTAACACAAGATAAAAACGCCTGTTGTATTGACTACAAAAGAAAGATACCTTAGACACGATCTGTCTCTAAGGTATCTTTTTTAGTGATTCAATTTTATTTGGTTTCTAAGTCATGCAAGAACAACCCGCTCAATAATTTGGGCTCAAACCAGGTTGATTTAGGCGGCATGATTTCGCCGGCGTCTGCTACAGCCAGCAAGTCACTCATTTGTGTCGGATACATCGAGAATGCTAACGACCAATCACCGCTATCCACCAAACGCTCCAACTCCTCTGGCCCGCGAATCCCGCCAACAAAGTCAATCCCTTTGTCGGTACGAATATCTTTGATGCCGAAAATTGCTTCTAATATATACGTCTGCAGCAAAGAAACATCTAAACGCCCAACTGCATCCGTTGGAACAGCCGATGGCTTGATCGTCAATGCCCACCATTGATGATCAAGATAGAGATGGATCGTACCTGCTTGCGCTGGTTTTTTGTCCATTGTCTGCTTGATTGTGAAGTTGACAGACAAATCCTCAAAAAAGTTTTCTGGTACAGGATATCGCAACACACGATTGTACTCCCAAATCGCTAATTCATTTTCAGGAAACAAAATAGACAGGAATCGTTCACTTTCCACGCTGCTTTGGCCAGCTTCACGTTTTTGCAGTCCAACTTTCACCGCTGATTCTGTACGATGATGGCCATCAGCAATATACAATGCATCCACATCGGCAAAGGCGCCGCTAATGATCTCCAACAATGCTGGATCATCCACCAGCCACACGCGATGCTGAACATCATGGTAACTAGCAAAGTCATAGATTGGTGGATGCGCTGCTTGCCACGCATCGATTTGTTCTTTCAAAGCAGCCGGTTGACGGTAACTCAAAAAAATCGGGCTTGTGTTGGCATCGCACGCTAAGACATGGTTGATACGGTCAATTTCTTTTTCTGGTCGGGTAAATTCATGTTTCTTGATTTGACCAGAAATATAATCATCGATCGATGTACAAACCACCAATCCAGTTTGACTGCGTCCATCCATCGTCAATTGATACAAATAATACGCAGGTTGTTCATCTTGCACAAGCCAGCTTGCATCCTTAAAGGCCGTCAAATTGTCTGCCGCTTTTTGGTAAACCTTTGGCTCATAGGGATCTACACCTGGCAAATCAATTTCTGAACGATCGATATGAAAATAGCTGTACGGATTGTCCGCAGCATAAGCGGCCGCTTCTTGAGAATTGACCACATCGTAAGGCAACTCTGCGACTTGTGCCGCCAATGCTGCTTGTGGCCGAATCGCTTTAAAAGGATAGACTTTCACCATTAATAACCAGCCTCCTGGTTTTGGATGACCCGCACCCGAATAATATTTTCATTGTCTCGTAACTTCCCTGCCAACGCCTGCAATAAATCTTTGTCCTCAGAGTCGACGTCAACCAGTGTATAGGCATAGTCATCCCGCCCACGATTTAACATATTGTCGATATTGACCCCACTTTCGGCGATGATCGAAGAAATTTGCCCGAGCATATTTGGCACATTCCGATTGATGATCGTGATTCGATAAGGTGAACGGAAGGCCATTTCAACGGTAGGAAAATTGACTGACCGTTTGATGGTCCCGAATTCCAAAAACTTCTTTAACGTTCTAGCAGCCATTTTGGCACAGTTGACTTCTGCTTCTTCGGTCGAGGCACCTAAATGCGGCAACACCAGAACTTTTTCGTTGTGCAGCAATTGTTCATCTGCAAAATCTGTCGTATAACCGGCCAACCGATTTTCTTGCAATGCTTGTAAGATGGCGTCTGTATCAACGATTTCTTTCCGCGAAAAATTAAAAATCTTCGTTGTAGGTTTCATCTTGCTGATTTCAGCTGCACCAATCAACCCACGTGTGTTTTCCATCAAAGGCACATGCACTGTGATGAAATCACAGGTTGAAAATACTTCTGCGATATCATTGGCACGTTTGACACGTCGAGAAATCGTCCATGCAGTATCTACAGAAACATAAGGATCGTACCCGACGACTTCCATCCCTAAACGGTACGCATCGTTGGCTACCATTGCACCAATCGATCCTAAACCAATGATGCCTAATTTTTTTCCTTCTAATTCTGTTCCAGCAAACTGACTTTTGTTGGCTTCTGCTTGTTCTTCCACATTGTGTCCACTTAGCGTTTGGACCCATTGTGCCCCTTGAATGATCGGACGAACGCTTAACAGCAAGCTGGCAACCACCAATTCTTTGACAGCATTGGCATTGGCTCCAGGTGTGTTGAAGACAACTATCCCTTTTTCTGTACATGCCTCAACAGGAATATTATTGGTGCCAGCACCCGCTCTAGCAACCCCCAGTACACTTTCTGGAAAATCGTAGTCATGTAATTTTTGGCTGCGCAAGAGAATCCCTTGTGGCTGCTCACTCTGGTTGATTGCGTAATTTGCTTCTTCTAATCGTTGTAAACCTTCAGGTGCAATCGCGTTGAATGTTTTGATTTGAAACATTTATTTGACCTCCGCTTCGAATGCTTGCATAAAATCAACTAGCGCTTGAACACCCTCGATAGGGAAGGCGTTGTATAGACTGGCACGCATACCGCCAACAGAACGGTGCCCTTTCAAATTCTCAAAACCAGCTTTGACAGCTTGTTCATTGAACAGGCGATCTAATTCCTTATCGCCAGTAACGAAAGGAATATTCGTTACTGAGCGGCTATCTTCAGCAACCGGACTGCTAAACAATGTTGATTTCTCAATTGCTTGGTAAAGCAACGCTGCTTTTTGGCGGTCTTGTGCTAGGATTTCTTTGACACCACCGAGTTCCTGCAACCATTCAAACACCAATTTGGCGATGTAAATGGCATAGGTTGGCGGCGTATTGTATAATGAATCATTTTTGGCTTGTAGACGGTAATCCAACATTGGCGCAAAAATGGCCTCATCATTTAGCAAATCATCACGGATGATCACAACCGTCAATCCTGCTGGACCAATATTCTTTTGGGCACCTGCATAAATCAAACCAAAATCTTCCACCTGATAATCATTGGCCAGGATATTAGAAGACATATCTGCAACGACCGGAACAGTCCCAGCATTTGGAATCGTCTGAAACGCAGTGCCTTCGATCGTATTATTGGTCGTGATGTGTAGATATGCAGCATCTTGATCGATAGAAGATGGATCGATGTCAGGAATATACGAAAATTGCTTGTCTTCACTCGAAGCAATCACGTCAACAGTCACGTCTGCAATCTGTTGCGCCGCTTCGATCGCTTTTTGTGACCAAGATCCAGTGTTGACATACAACGCCTTTTTATGGCGAGCTAAGTTCAAAGGAATTGTGCTGAATTGTAAACTTGCACCACCTTGTAAGAACAATACTTGGTAGTTTTCTGGAATAGCCATTAATTCACGAAGCAAGTTTTCAGCCTCTTGAATGATTTCTTCAAATAAGGAGGATCGATGACTCAGCTCCATCACGGACATCCCACTGTTACGATAATCCAAAAGTTCGGATTGTGCTTTTTCCAATACAGTGCGGGGCAATACGGCGGGACCAGCTGAAAAATTATAAACAGTCATACAAAAAATCTCTCCTTTATTGTTAGATGTGAAAATTATTATAACAGATAACCTTGGATGAAAGAACCCTTAAAAGAAAAAATGAATTGGAATTTTCAGAAAAAACTAGCAATTCCTTAACGTTCGTCATTACAGTATTTTACTGACAACCATCTTGCGACTTCCCCATACACCATGTCTTTTTGTTTCTCATTTAAAATTTCATGTCGGCCATTTTCCAGCAAATACATCGTCACGTCAGCATTCCCTTCCAGTTGTTTTGCTAATTGTCGCACACTTCTCCCGTAATGCCCGACGGGATCTTGGTCGCCAGAGATCAAAAGCAATGGCAATCGAGAATCGATTTTACGGAGATTTTTTGACGCACTAGCAGTTTCCGTCAGCACAAATAAATCTCTATAAGCTGACAAAGAAAAATGAAATTGCGTATGAGGATCTTCTAAATAGGTATCTACTTGTGACGCGTCACTAGATAACCAGTCTTTTTTTGTCCGATTCGGTCTGAAACGCTGATTGTGTTTGCCAAACACCATTTGGTCCATCACGCGATACGGCCAGTCTTGTTTTGCAAAGGGTCTGAACATTCGTGTCACGAATTGTCCACTCTTCATCAAGGCTGCTGGCTCCATCGTTGTACCCATAATGATTGCCCCGTTTAAAGGTTTTGGCTGTTGAAAAAGATAATTGCGCAAAATCAACGATCCCATACTGTGACCTAAAATGAAATACGGACATCTAGGATATCTTTCAGCAGCTAATTGATGGATCAGGCCGCAATCCGCAACCAAGAAGTCC
>Ga0308161_1002628_pt1 | contig 18758 bp, 13 predicted proteins | sample PhyFR2_FD_201034 | JGI IMG/M metagenome (GOLD analysis project Ga0308161, IMG submission 201034) | Phyllosphere microbial communities from UC Gill Tract Community Farm, Albany, California, United States - DLSLF.R2 | ecosystem: Host-associated > Plants > Phyllosphere > Unclassified | place: USA...
GCCGAGACCGTGGCGCATTGCGAGAACCTGATCCACCTGCGCACGCGTTTCTCGCTGCAGCAGTCCGAACAGCTGCTGCGCGCCGTGCTGCAGCAAAACGGCGATTACCTGGCCGCGCGCGTGCATCTGGCGATCTGCCTGGCCGCGCAGGTGACCTCGGGCATGGCCGACGGCCGCGCGCACCTCGACGAGGGCCTGGCGTTGCTGGCGCCGGCCCTCGAACGCGGCTGCCCGGGCAGCGGGCCGGTCACGGCCTATGCCCATCTGCTCGATTGCCACTGGCGCTTTGCCGAGGCCGAGCCGCTGCACCAGCGCGCCCTGCAATATGCCGGCGACGATGCTGCGACGCACTACAACCATGGCTGGCATCTGCTGGCACAGGGCCGGCAGGAGCCGGCCCTGGCGGCGCTGGCGACGGCGCACGCGCTGCGGCCGTTTTCGGTGGCGATCTCGATCATGTACGCGCGCGCGCTGCTGGCGCTGGGGCAGCAGGCGCAAGCCGTGGACGTGGTGACGGGCATGTGCGCGCGCTTTCCCGACAGCGCCGCAGCCAGCCTCTACGCGATCTCCCTGCAGGCCGCGCACACGCCGGGCGTCGAGGTGGCCGAGCGCGCGCGCCAGGTGCGCGCCGACAGCCTGGCGTGGCCGCTGTGCCACTCCAATCTCGCGTTCATCCACGCGCGCTGCGGCGACCATGCCAGCGCCTGGAGCGCGATCCGCGCCCAGGACGACGAAGGCCCGACGCTGCGCGTGTCGCATGCCGCGGCACTGTTCCTGATGGGCGAGATGGACGAAGCCTTCGAGCGTATCGAGCAGGCGTTTGCGGCCCGCGTGGGCCTGCTGCCCGTGCTGCTGCAGCTGCCCGAGGTCCGTGGCTTCGTGCAGGGCGATGCGCGCGGGCGCGCCGTGCTGGGCCAGCTCGAGCGCCTGCGGGCGCGCGCATAAATCATCTTTCCATCAGGATTGCATGCGAGCCCGTCCCTACACTGCCCTTCAGTCTTTTCCATGCCGCAGCCCCGGCCGGCCAGGCATCGGCGGAGATGTTCCTGCGTTTGGCGCCCGGGCCCGCGCGCCCTTGCCGGACCGCCGGCGCAGCGTCTGGGCCAGGACTGCGCGTGCGCGCGTGCTGGCCGTTGGATTGCCCGGCGCTGCCTGTGCTCCGGCCGGTCTCAACCCGAATCTCTCCAACGTGAACAGCTTCATGCACGCCAGCCACGATCCCTACGTGGTGGCGGCTTCCTTTGCGATCGCCCTGCTCGCCTCCTACGTCACCCTCGACCTGGCTCGCCAGGTGAGCAACTCGTCGCATCAGGTGGGCGGCAGGCTCGATCGCCCTGGGCACCGGCATCTGGTCGATGCATTTCCTGGCCATGCAGGCCTTCGATCTGGCGATTGCGGTGGGTTTCGACGGCCAGCTCACGCTGCTGTCGTGGCTGGTGGCCGTGGCGGCCGCGGGCCTGGCCTTGCGCCTGGCCAGCCGGCCCGATGCTGGCCTCGGGTCGCTGGCGCTGGGCGCGGTGGTGATGGGGCTGGGCATCAGCGCCATGCACTACCTCGGCATGGAGGCCATGAAAATGCTGCCCGGCATCGTCTGGAACCACTCTCTGGTGGCGCTGTCGGTACTGATTGCGGTGCTGGCCTCGGCCACGGCACTGCACCTGTTCACGGCCTTTCGCAGCGCGCAGCACGCACGCAGGCATTGGCTGCAGTGGGGCGCAGCGCTGGTGATGGCCCTGGCGATCGGCGGCATGCATTACACCGGCATGGCCGCGGCCCGGTTTGCCGTCGATTCGATCTCGCTGAGCGCGGGCGAACTCAGCGGCCCGGGCATGACCGCGCTGGTGCTGATGGCCACCTTGCTGCTGCTGATCAGCACGCTGTTCACCTCCTTGCTCGATGCGCGCCTGCAAAGCACCGCGCGGCGCCTGGCGCAATCGCTGCAGGAAAGCAATGCGCGCCTGCAGGCCGCCAACGATGAACTGCAAAAACGCGCGTTCTCCGACGCGCTGACCGGCTTGCCCAACCGCCTGCATTTCGAAGACCGGCTGCGCGAGGCGCGCCAGCGGCTGGACGCCACGCCGCGCTGGGAGACGCAGCTGGCGGTGCTGTTTGTCGATCTGGACGGCTTCAAACCCATCAACGATTCGTTTGGCCATGCGGCCGGTGACCTGATCCTGCGCAGCGCCGCCGAGCGGCTGGTGCAGGTGGCGCACCCGCCAGCCACCGTGGCGCGCGTCGGCGGCGACGAGTTCCTGATCCTGCTCGAAGACCTCGCCAGCCGGGCCGAAGCCATGGACATCGCCCAGCAGATGCTGGCCGCGCTGACGCGCCCGTTTCCGGTGTCGGGCAAATCGCTGCAGATCTCCGGCTCGATCGGCATTGCGATCCATCCGGGCCAGGGCGACGGCAGCAAGCTGGTGGCCCATGCCGACGCCGCGATGTATGCCGCCAAGCGCGCCGGCGGCGCGCGCTGTGTGGTGTTCGAGCCGCACATGGAGTCCGATGCCGCCTGGCAGCTTGAATTGCAGAACGACCTGCGCGGCGCCATCGAACGCGGCGAACTCGCGCTGCATTACCAGCCCAAGATCGACGTCAAGCTGGGCCGCAGCAGCGGCGTGGAGGCGCTGCTGCGCTGGAACCACCCGGTGCACGGCGCCATCGGCCCGACGGTGTTCATTGCACTGGCCGAGCGCTTCGGCCTGATCGGACACATCGGCAACTGGGTCATCAACGAAGCCTGCCGGCAGATGGCCGACTGGGCCGTGCAAGGCCTGCGGATGCGCGTGGCGGTGAACCTGTCGGTGCACCAGCTGCGCGAAAGCGACCTGGCCGAGCGCATCGGCAGCGCGCTGCAAGCCCATGGCGTCGAGGCCGCGCAGCTGCTCTGCGAGATCACCGAATCGGTGGCCATGGAGGACATCCGCGCCACGCAGCACACGCTCGACGGCCTGGCGCGCATCGGCGTGTTCCTGTCGATCGACGATTTCGGCACGGGCCACTCCACGCTCAACTACCTGCGCCAGCTGCCCGCCAAGCAGCTGAAGATCGACCGCAGCTTCGTCAGCGATCTCGAACACAGCGCGGAGACGCGCGCCGTGGTCGGCGCCGTGGTCAACCTGGCGCATGCGCTGGGCCTGTGCGTGGTGGCCGAAGGCGTGGAAACGCAAGGCCAGCGCGACATCCTGCAGGCGGCGGGCTGCGACGAGTTCCAGGGCTTCTTCTTTGCCCGCCCGATGCCGGCCGAACGGCTGCTGGCCTGGCTGCAGGCGGGCCAGCCGCCGGAGCCACGAGGAAACCCATGAAGCGCACCCCCTGGCCGAAAAAGGCCATGCCCGCCCAGGAGCGGCTGCCCGCGCTGGGTGTCTATGCCTGGCTCGCGCGGTTCAGGCACCTGAACTACCAGGCGAAGATCATGCTGCTGGCGTTCATCGGCTCGCATGTGCCGCTGCTGGCGCTGGCCCTCTGGTTCGCGCTGGAAAACACGCATGACTGGAAGATGCTGCTGCAGGTGCTGGCCGTGGCCCTGGGCGCCACGGTGGTCGGCACGGCGGCCACGCTGCTGGCGCTGCACCATCTGCTGCGGCCGGTGACGGCCACCGCGCGCGCGCTGCGCCTCTACCGCGAGCAGCGCCTGCGGCTGCGGCTGCCGACCCACTTCACCGACGAGGCCGGCATGCTGATGGCCGACGCGCAGCAGGCGCTGCAGCACCTGGAGAAGACCCTGGAAGTGCTGGAGTTCGTCGACGAAGTCACGGGCCTGCCGAACCGCAAGCGATTCCAGGCCCATGTGCAGGACCGGATCGCGCACGGCCAGCCGTTTGCCGTGGCCATCGTGCGCGTGACCAACCTGGCGCGCATCGAGGAAACCATCGACGGCGAGCGCGCCGAACTCGCCGCCCGCAAGCTGGCCCAGCGGCTCGACATGACCGGGCATTTCTCCGAGCAGCTGTCGCGCGTCGGCCCCTCCAAGTTCGGCTGCATCGTGCATCTCAACGGCGAGGCCGATACCTGGGCCGCCACGGCAGCGCGCCTGCGCGTGCACCTGAAGCTATGCACCAGCGAGCTGCCGCTGGGCGCGCTGCTTTTTCAGCCCCAGCTGCAAGGCGGGCTCGCCGTGTTCCCCGATGACGGCATGCAGGCCGAGGCGCTGATCGACGCCGGCATCGCCGCGGCCTCGCAGGCCCAGCCCACACAGGTGATGCTGCACTCGGTCAATGCGCGGCGCCAGGCCATCGAGCAGCTGCAGCTGGAGCAGGACCTGCGCCGCGCGCTCAAGCGCGGCGAATTCATGCTGCATTACCAGCCGGTGTTCGACCTGCAGGCCGGCCGTGTCACGGGCGCCGAGGCACTGCTGCGCTGGAACCATCCCGAGCGCGGCCTGGTGCCGCCGGGTGCGTTCATCGATGCCGCGGAAAGCTCGGGCCTGATCGAGCCGCTGGGCCTGTGGGTGATCCGCGAAGCCTGCCGCCAGCTGGGCGTCTGGAGCCGCGCCGGCCTGCCGCGCATGCGCATGGCGATCAATGTGTCGGCACGCCAGTTCCTCGATCCACAGCTGGGCCAGCACCTGCGCGAGGCCATTGCCGCATCGAGCATCTCGGCGGACCAGCTGGAGATCGAGCTGACCGAAACCGTGGCCATGGTCGACCACGAACATACCTACCGCGTGTTCTCGGCGCTGCGCAGCGCAGGCGTAGGCATTGCCATCGACGATTTCGGCACCGGCTACGCCAGCATGAGCTACCTGCGCAAGCTGCCGTTCGACAAGCTCAAGATCGACCGCGAATTCGTCACCGACGTGCACCGCTCGCGCGAAGGCCAGGCGATCTGCGGCGCGCTGATCGAGCTGGCCCACGGGTTGGGCCTGCGCGTGCTGGCCGAAGGCGTCGAGCAGGAGCAGGAGGTGCGCTATCTCGCGGAGCATGGCTGCGACCTGTTCCAGGGCTACTACTTCGCACGCCCGGTCCCGGCCGCGCAATTCGAACATTCACTGGCAATTCCCCAGGGCCTGCTGAACCGGCCCGCTCCCCCCCTACCCGCCCGCGCCTGCTGAGCCGGCACTGAAACATCGAGGTCAACTTATGCGAGCTATCCGATCCGTCATGGCCAAGCTGGGCCTGGGCTCCCGCCGCGGCAATGCCCAGATGCAGGCCCTGTACCGCAACCAGGCGGTGATCGAGTTCGATGCACAGGGCCGCATTCTCTATGCCAATCCGCAGTTCCTGGAGTTGATGGGCTACGACCTTGCACAACTGCAAGGCCAGCACCACCGCATCTTCGTGGACCCGGCAGACCATGACGAGCTGGCCTACGGCCGGTTCTGGGCGCGGCTGAACGCGGGCGAGGCATTTGTCGGCCGCTGCAAGCGCATGGCCCGCGACGGCCGCGAGGTCTGGCTGCAGGCCAACTACTGCCCGGTGCTCGACCGCAAGGGCCGGGTGCTGCGCGTGGTGAAGTACGCGATGGACATCTCGGCCGAAGTGCGGCGCGACGCAGAAGCCAGCAGCCAGCTGGCCGCCGTGGGCCGCGCCCAGGCGGTGATCGAGTTCACGCTGGACGGGCATATCCTGCGCTGCAACCGCAACTTCCTCGAGGCCATGGGCTATGCCTCCGAAGCCGAACTGGTGGGCCAGCACCACCGCATGTTTGTCGATCCCCGGGAACGGCACACCGCGGAATACGCGGCATTCTGGCCGCAACTGGCCAGGGGCCAGCACTACCGCGGGCAGTTCCGGCGCATCGGCCGGGGCGGCAACGATGTCTGGATCGAAGCCAACTACAGCCCGGTGCTGGACCAGGCCGGGCAGCCGTTCAAGATCGTCAAATACGCCACCGACATCACCGCGCGTTTCGAGGCCACGCAGCTGGTGCAGGACGCGTTCGAGCAGCTGCAGCAACTGGTGCGCGACAGCGCGGGGCAGGCGCGCGATGCGCATGCCCAGACCAAGGAGGTCGCGAGCATTGCCCAGCGCGGCGACGCGGCGCTGGACAACGCCGTCGATGCGATGTCGCGCATCATGGCCGACTCCCGGCGCATCGGCGAAATGGTCGGCCTGATCGACGGCATTGCCTTCCAGACCAATCTGCTGGCCCTCAACGCCGCCGTCGAGGCCGCCCGCGCCGGCGAACACGGCCGCGGCTTTGCCGTGGTCGCCAGCGAAGTGCGCAGCCTGGCGCAACGCAGCGCCGTGGCGGCCAAGGAGGTCAAGGCGGTGATCGGCAGCTCCACCCAGTCGGTGCAGCAGGGCGTGGCGCGCGTCAACGAATCGGGCGACATGATGCGCCAGATGCGCACCGCCGCAGCCAACGCCAGCGGCATCATGGACCACATCATCCAGGCCTCGCGCGCGCAGGACGAACGGCTGGTGGATACGCGCGAAGCGATGCGGCAATTGGAGAATGCGGTGATACAGCGGTGAGAGGCGACGCTGGCCCAATGGATCAGCGTGCGCCCGGGGACCGAATCGGACTTTCTGACGAAGCCGGCTGCGGCCCGGGATTTTCTACGTGATCCGCCAGCGTTGGAGGCGGGCCCCTGCGGCTGATCCAGCCCTCGGTGCCCCGGGAGAAATCCAGGTTCGGGGTCGCCACCGGAACCCCAAAGCTCCAGAACACGATATCGTAAAAATCCTCTCCTGCCTGGCCTATCGTCGAGCCGGACAGACTGCCTGTACCCGTGGCCGTCACTGCGACCGTCTGTCTTGGAAAATTGTTCAGAACGTACCGCCCGGCATGGTCGGTCGTGGTGGTGGCTGTGACCGTTGGGTCCTCGGTGAGTGCGGCAACGACCGTTGCGCCGGCCACTGGGCTACCTCCTTCGTGGACCACCTTTCCCTGTACGGATGCAGTCCCTGCCCAGATGCTGGTATCGGCCTCCACCGGTGCGCCTTTCGCATCGGGTGCATTGACCGAAACATCGTTTTCGCCATCCTGCAGCGCAGAAGTTAATGTCAAAAGATCACCATCAATGCGGAGATTGGCTGGGTCCACAATGGACCTATTCACATAGACTGCATACCTCGAAAGGTCATTAGACAGTTCCGCACCACTGGCCTTGAACTGCACCGGTGAGCCTTGCGCCTGCAGCGCGTCGCTGCTGCGCACATGGGTCAACTTCATATCCGACAGCGGCGCTTCCTGCTCGTTGGGATCGGGAGCGTCGAAAACGGCGGCTGCCGGCGTGTTTTCAACGGTTTGCTCTCGTCCATCGCAGCCAGTCATGCCAGCTACTGCCACCAGTGTTGCGCCTAGCGACAGCATCCGGCACCAGTTGATTTTCATCGAAGTCTCCCGCACCGTCGCGTGCGATATCAATAAGGCGGCGTGATGGTTTTAGAGTTCGCTGACTGAGCTACTGCGCCTGGAATGCTGCCGGCGAAGTTGCAGCCCCTCGCATCTAGATGGGTGGAAACGTACGCTGGGCAACTGGTCGATACATGCTCCAATGAAAATGCGTATCGTGTCCCGCGTAATTTCGGATGACATTTTTGGCCTTGCGCCCATCAATGAGCGTCACATCCTTGTAAGCGTCGTAGAACGCATTCCCGGAGCGCGGGGTATGCGAGACCAGCACATATTCAACATTTGCCGCCACACCCGGCGAGTTAAGTAGCGCAATCATCTTTACCGCAGCTGCTGCATCTATGGCGTTGTAGCCCGAATACCATCCATCAGCATCCAATCCCGAAGAGTGCGAGCGGTGGTCTGGCGCAAACGAGCCAGCATTCATATTGCTGAAGTCGCCCCACGAGGCACTCACTGAATTGCACACTTCGCGCCCCATCACCATGAGCCAATCGTCTCCCCCGCGATGCTCGTCGCGGCCCCCATACCGATCCGCTCCAGTCCAGCGAGTCAGCAAAGGAACCTGGCCCAAATTTTTCTCAGCGCTGCTGCCATCGTCGGCTTTGGCCACGAGTTTCAGGCTCAGTGGACCGTCGCGCGTGGCATCCACCGTGGCAAGCTCATTCGCAGGAATCTCAAATGCCAGCCGGGCGCTAGCGAGCTCAATGCCTGAGGTTCCAAAATTCCTGTACAAGGTTGGAGCCAACGCAGTTGCAAGCGGCCCTCGCGCCTTAAGTACACCGCCCTGCAGTACATGGAGCTCCAAGTCGGCCAGTTTGGTGGCTGCTGGTCCGGTCAGCTTGAAAGTGGCATGGACACGCGTGGCAGCATTGAAATACGGGTGATTGGCAGCACTCAGATACCGCAGTGTGGAGTTGTCGATATCGAAAAGACGCGCCTGAGGAATTGACAGCGAACTGGGTACGACGTGATCGACAAAAACAATCGAATCCATGGCGGAATCTTTCACATTGTCCACCGTGACCGTCACCTTCACGGGTTCGCCTGCAGAGGCCAGCTCAAGCGTCAGGTCCTTCCAGGCTGTCGATCCGCTGGCATCAAAAGCCGATGCTCCCAGTCCATTCATCGCTGCACTTTCAGCAACGCTTCTCCCACTTTTGCTTTCCAATGTGATGCCAAAGGAGTCGTTGTACTTTGAACCAAAGTATGTTGGAAATTCGGACGTCTGGAAGCGATACCGCATGCGAACCGTCTTGGTATCGGCGGGCGGTATGAACGTATAGCTAGTGGTATGGGGCCCAGACCGCTGGTGCTCCAGCGAAGGATCTTTCGGGTAGGGGTTTGCGCCTGCGCCGCGGAAAAAGGACTCCAGCGCATGAGGCGAGCAAGGACAGTCGGCGAGGGCGCGGCCGACTGGGGTCCCGGGTTTTCAACGTAATCCTCCAGCGTTGGCGGAGGGCCGCCACTGCGATTAATCCAGCCCTCCGTTCCGCGCGAAAAATCATTGTTTGGCGTGGTCACCGGCGTGCCAAAGCTCCAGAGCACAAGATTCGGGAAATCCGCTCCTGCTAGACCCGATGTCATGCCGGAGAGATTGTCAGCCCCCTTGGCCGTCACGATGACGGTGCGTTCCGGGAAATTGTTCAAGACATAACGTCCTGCACCGTCGGTCGTCGTCGTGGCTGTGGCGCTTGCATCGTCAGCGAGCGCACCAATGACAGTTGCGCCGGCCACCGGGTTGCCGGATTCATCGACCACTAATCCATGGACGGATGCAGTGCCAGCCCAGATGGCAGTCTTATGCACCACCAGCGCGCCTTCGGCATCTGGCCCATAGACCGAGACCGGGTTTATGCCATCTTCCAAAGCAGAAGCCACTGTCAACATGTCGCCTTCCACGCGGAGCGTTGCTTCGTCCACGATGGACCTATTCACGTAGACGGTATACATCGACATGTCATTGGATAGGACTGCTCCACTGGCCTTGAACTGCACTGGCCCACCCTGAGCCTGAAGCGAATTGCTGCTGCGCACATGCTCCAGATTCATCGCCGACCACGGCGCTTCCCGTTCATTGGGGTCAGGTCCATCGGAGACGCTTGCCGCTGGCGGTGTTTGCGTGGATTGCTCTCGTCCATCGCAGCCCGCCATGCCAGCCACCACGACCAGTGCCGCGCCCAGCGACAGCGCTCTGTACCACCTGGTTTTCATCGCAGTCTCCCGGCACCAACGTCTGCGGCGTCGATGCATTGCTTGCCCAGAGTCCTGAACAAAAATCTAGTCGCAATCGTCGGGAATACAAGCTTGAAAGAACGAAGGTTTCAAGGTGACCTGGAGTCAACGCCCGAGGCTACTGCTGCGCCTGCTGCACGAAGTTTGCTGTCAGTGGCGATGGGCAGCGAATGCGCTGATCATCGAGGGGCAAGCTTCGACAAGTCTCAGGGGGTCCGCCCAGGTTGAGCGGGACCCTTCGACAAGCTCAAGGTGAGCGGGACCCTTCGATAGCGGGAGCTTCGAAAGAAAGGGCTCAGTCCCGGCTGGCGGCCTGCTGCACCGACGGATGCGCCGCGAAGTACGCCTTCATGGCGGTCAGCAGCCCCGTGATGTCCTGGCGCACCACCTCGAAGTCGGCATTGCGTTCGCGCGATTACTCGTCCATGTAGATCGGGCGGCGGACCTCGATCTGCATGCTGTGGCGCTGCAGCGCGGGCTGGCCGATCCTGGCGATCAGCTGCACGCTCTTGTGGGGGTCGTTGCGCGCCACGGTGTAGCCGCAGCCGCGCAGATACTCCTCGACCAGCGCGACAAATGGTAGGGCTGGCAGCAGCGCGCGATGCGCTGCCGTACCTCGGTCACCGACAGCAGGCGGTCGTAGATCGGCGTGTTCTTGACGCTGCGCCACATCAGGCCAGAGCCCAGACGCGTTTTTCGCTGGGGTTCAGAGGCGTGGGCCAGGGGCTGGGCAGCAGGTTCGGGGCGATATCGTCGAGCGTGCGGTTCAGGTCGAGATAGCTGCGCGGAAACAGCGCCTCGACATGGGTGTCTTCGGCGGCGCGCAGCAGCGCGCGCGGCACGGCATGGCCGAAGTCTTCGGGATACTGCACGCCGCTGTACGGCGAATCGCAGACCAGCGCAATGGCCGCGCCTTCGGTGCCCCGGGAGAAATCCAGGTTCGGCGTCGCCACTGGGATGCCAAAGCTCCAGAGCACGATATCGTGGAAATCCTCTCCTGCCTTGCCTATTGTCGAGCCGGACAGCCGGCCTGTACCTGTGGCCGTCACTACGACCGTCTGTTTTGGAAAATTGTTCAGCGCATATCGCCCGTCACTGTCGGTCGTCGTGGTGGCGGTGACCGTTGGGTCTTCGGTGAGTGCGGCAACGACCGTGGCCCCGGCCACTGGGCTACCTGCTTCATCGATCACCTTTCCTTGTACCGATGCAGTGCCGGCCCAGATGCTGGTTCTGAAAACTATCAGCGCATCCTCAGTGTCCAGTGCATAGACGGAGACCGCGTTGCTGCCCTCTTTGAGCACAGCAGCTACGGACAAAACATCGCCCTGGGTGCGCAGGTTTGCACGGTCCGCAATGGCGCTATTCACGTAGACCGTGTACGTCGACAGATCCGTGGACAACGCCGCTCCGCTGGCCTTGAACTGCATTGGGGATGTCATCCCCTGAAGCGCATCGCTGCTGCGCACATGGGTCAACTCCATATCCGACAGCGGCGCCTCCTGCTCATTGGGATCGGGAGCGTCGACAACAGCCGCCGGGGGGGAGTGGGTGCGGTCTTCACGCCCATCGCAGCCCGCCATGCCAGCCACTCCCACCAACGTCATTCCCAGCAATAGCGCCTTTTGCCAACTGGCTCGCATGGACACCTCCCAGTACCCTCGCATTGGGGGTCAATGATTGGTTTGGCAAAAGTCCGGGGCACTAAGCCGACCCAGCAGCCTTACCCCTCCAGTCCAGGCATGCTCCAATGAAAATGCGTGCCGTGACCAGCGTAGTTCTGAATGACGGAATCGGCCCTCGTTGGTGATGGCAAGGCCGACTTGGGGCCTGGATTCTCGACGTAATCTTCCAGCGTCGGAGGCACGCCATTGTGATTAACCCAACCTTCCGTGCCCCGGGAAAAATCCAGATTCGGAGTCACCGGAATGCCATAGTTCCCGAACACGAGATTCGGAAACTCCGTCCCAGCCCCACCCGCTGTCGAGCCAGACAGGTCCCCTGACCCGGTGGCTGTCACGATGACAGTCCGGCTCGGGAAATTACGCAATACGTACCGGCCAGCGCTGTCTGTTGTCGTCGTGGCAGTGACCTTTGAATCATCCGCAAGTGCTCCCACGACCGTCGCGCCAACCACTGGGTTGCCTGCTTCATCGACCACCTTTCCTTGTACGGATGCGGTTCCTGCCCAGATGTTGGCCTTGGCTTCGATTGGGGCACCTTGCGCATCGGGTGCATAGACCAAGACCTGATTCCTGCCGTTCTTCAGCGCAGAAGTCATGGTCAGCTGATCGCCCTGGACCAGGAGATTCGCGTCATCCACTATCGAATCGTTCAAATAGACCGTGTATCTCGACATCTCAGTGGATAACGCCGCACCACTGGCCTTGAACTGCACCGGTGAGCCTTGCCCCTGCAGCGCATCGCTGCTGCGCACATGGGTCAACTCCATATCCGACAGCGGCGCTTCCTGTTCATTGGGGTCGGGAGCGTCGACAACAGCCGCTGGCGGAGAGTGGCTGTCGTCTCCCCGCCCATCGCAGCCCGCCATGCCAAGCGCTACAACCAATGCGGTGCCCAGCGAAAGCACCTTGCTCCAAATGGCTTTCATTGAAGTCTCCCAGCACCAGCACCAGCGCCGTTGACGCTGCTGCATTGCCCGTCGCAAGTCCTGAACTGAAATTTAGTCGTGTGTTTCAGGAATACAAGCTTGAAACGCCTGGGGCCTCAAGGTGACTGTCGGTGAAAGGGAAGCAAAGCCGCGCACGATGCCTGGGGGCCTGCAGCGGCAATGCACACCGCCGCGCCGGCCATCAGCCCGCGTTTGAAACCTGCATCGATGGATGCGCCGCGAAGTACGCCTTCATTGCGTTCAGCAGCCCGGTGATGTCCTTACGCACCACCTCGAAGTCGGCATTGCGCTCGCGCGATTCCTCGTCCATGTAGATCGGGCGGCGGATCTCGATCTGCATGCTGTGGCGCTGCAGCGCGGGCTGGCCGATCTTGGCGATCAGCTGCACGCCCTTGTAGGGGTCGTTGCGCGCCACGGTGTAGCCGCAGCCGCGCAGGTACTCCTCGACCAGCGCGACGAATGCCGGCTCGCAGGTCGTGCCGTCGCGGTCGCCAAGCACGAAGTCGGCCAGGGGCTTGTCGCTCTTGATCTGCAGGCGCTCATAGGCGTTGTTGGGCATCGAGTGCAGGTTCAGATGCCACACCGCGCCAAAGCGCTGGTGCGTGCTCTCCACCGCCGCGGCCAGCGCCTGGTGGTAGGGCTGGTAGCAGCGCGCGATGCGCTGCTGTACCTCGGCCACCGACAGCAGGCGGGCGTAGATCGGCGTGTTCTTGACGGTACGCCACATCAGGCCCGAGCCCAGGCGCGTTTTCTCGCTGGGGTTCAGGGGCGTGGGCCAGGGGCTGGCCAGCAGGTTCGGGTCGATATCGTCGAGCGTGCGGTTCAGGTCGAGATAGCTGCGCGGAAACAGCGCCTCGACCAGCGTTGCGCCCAGCTTAGGCGCATCGCCCCACAGCGCCTCGACATGGGTGTCCTCGGCGGCGCGCAGCAGCGCGCGCGGCACGGCATGGCCGAAGTCGTCGGGGTACTGCACGCCGCTGTGCGGCGAATCGCAGACCAGTGGAATGGCCACGCCTTCGGGCGCGTGCAGCCGGAACATGGCAGAGGTGTGCTGCATGCTCATTCCACCGAAATCTTCGCCACCTTGGCGACGTTCTTGTAGCGCTGCACGGCCTGCTCGATCTGCGCCTGGAACTGCGCCGAGGTGCCGGGAATGAGCGTCGCGCCGGCCTCTTCCATCTTGCTGATGAAGTCGGGCTCCTTCATGGCCGTGTGGATCGCCTGGTTGAGTTTCTTGACGATGGCCGGCGGCGTGCCCGCGGGCGCCACCACGCCGAACCAGCCGCCGTTGCCCATCTGCGGGAAACCGAGTTCGCCGTAGGTGGGCACATCGGGCAGCGCGGGCGAGCGCTTGTCCGAGAGCACGGCCAGCGCATGCAGGCGGCCGGCCTTGATATGCGGCAGCGCCGAAGGCAGGTTGTCGGTGATCGCATCGACCTGGCCCGCCACCGCATCGTTGAGCGCCATGCCCGAGCCCTTGTAGGGCACGTGCAGCAGCTTGATCTTCGCCAGGCTCGAGAAGTACTCGACGTTGGAGTGGCCCAGCGAGCCCGTGCCCGGCGAGGCAAACGTGATCTTGCCGGGCTCGCTCCTGGCCAGCGCGAGGAAGTCCGCCATGTTCTTCGCCGGGAACTTGCCGGTGACGGCCAGCACGCTGGGCACCGTGGCCACGTTGCTCACCGGCACGAAGTCCTTGACCGGGTCGTACTTGAGGCGACTGCCGTAGGCCGCGACGTTCGAGCCATGGGTGCTCATCGTCGCCATGCCCAGCGTGTAGCCGTCGGGCTTGGATTTGGCGACCATGTCCATGCCCAGCGAGCCGCCGGCGCCAGCGCGGTTCTCGATGACGATGGCCTGGCCCAGCACGCGGGCCGCGTATTCGCCGATCAGGCGCGCCGCGAGGTCGGTCGAGCCACTGGCGGCAAACGGCACGATCAGCTTGATCGGGCGGTCGGGGTATTCGGCCTGCGCGGCGCTGGCGCCCAGGGCGGCAAAGACGGCCAGCGCGAGCGCGGCCGAGCGGCGGGAAAGAGGGAAGGTGGGCGTGGTCATGGAGGCCAAGTGTCGGGCGCGGCGCCGATGGTGCAAAACGACAAATCGGCACTGAGCATTACGGTTGTGCATACTCGCACTGCCGCGGGGCAATCACGCCCTGCCCCAGAGACTCCTGCCCCATGCGAATGCACTCGCCCTCGATGTCCGAACTCCATGCCTTTGCCACGGCGGTGCGCCTGGGCAGCTTTTCCCGCGCGGCGGCCGAACTCTGCGTGACGCAGAGCGCGATCAGCCGGGCCGTGGCGCGGCTGGAGCAGCATTACGGCGTGCCGCTGATCAAGCGCAACGCGCATGCGCTGTCGCTGACCAGCGTGGGGCGCGAGTTGCTCGACGCGGTGCGCGCGCCGCTGGGCGCGATCGAGGAAGTCAGCGCGCGGCTGCGCGTCATGCCCGCCGACCGGCCGCTGCACCTGGCCGTCGTGCCGACCTTTGCCAGCGTCTGGCTGATCCCGCGGCTGCGCAGCTTCCAGGCGCTGCACCCGGGCATCAAGCTGAACTTCGTGCCCTACAGCAAGGGCGAGGATTTTTCCGGCAGCACGCCCGATGCCGCCGTGCTCACCGGCCTGGGGCCAGAGGAGTGGCCGCATTGCAGCTGCGACTATGTGATCGGCCGCGAAATGGTGCCGATCTGCCACCCCGCGCGCCTGCAGCAGCGATTGGCGCAAGGCGCCTGGCGCGCGCCCGGCGATCTCGCGCAGGAGCCGCTGCTGTACCACACCACCGCGCCCGGCAACTGGACGCAATGGCTGCGCGCCGCGCAGGCCGGGCGCCAGGCGCCCAATCTGACCACCGCATTCGACCAGGTCTCGATGCTGATCCAGGCGGTGATTGCCGACATGGGCGTGGCGCTGGTGCAGCGCTGCCTGGTGAAGGAGGCGCTGCAATCGGGCGCGGTGGTGGTGCCCTTCGATCTGCCGATCTCGCTGCAGCGCGGCTACTACCTGTGCGCGCCGCACGACCGCCGGCCGCGGCCGGGGTTTGCGCAGTTCCGGCGCTGGCTGCTGGAGGCGGCTGGGGAGGACATTCGGGGAATGGGGATGGGGGAGCGGCGGGACTAGGGGACAGGACGTTCATGGTTCGACCGTCTCACCGGCCCACGCACCCCGCACAAAAACCGCATATCCATCCAATAAAAACAATCACTTGCCTCCGCCAACCCAAAGCAACAAAACCAAAAACCAGATATCCAATTCCTCTTTCCTTCGTTCCTAGCCGGCCCATGTTTTCTTAATCTTCAGCGACCACTGCATGAAGGATCGAAGCCATGACCAGAAGACTCTCCAGCAAGGAATCATCGCGCTCTGCCGCCGTCAAATCGCGGCTGGATTTTCCGGTCATCGACACCGATGTGCATGTCAACGACTACACGCCCGCGCTCGAGGATTACGTCCAGCACTACGGCGGCAGCGCGCTAGTCGACGCGCTGCGCAAGGCGCTGGGCGGGCGCTTTGCCACGCGCTCGGCGGCGGGCAAGGACTGGTACCAGCAGACGGCCGAGGAGCGCCAGGCGCACCGCACGCTGCGCGCGCCCTGGTGGGCGCGCGTCACGCGCAATACGCTCGATCTGGCGACCTATACGCTGCCTGATCTGCTGGCCGAGCGCCTGCAAGAGCAAGGCGCCGACTACTCGGTGCTGTTTCCCAACGATGTGCTCGCGCCGGCGGCTGCCAGCGATGAATTCCGCCAGCCGCTGCACCGCGCCATCAACCATTTCCATGCCGACCAGTACCGCAAGCATGCGCACCGGCTCACGCCCGTGGCCGGCATTCCGCTGAACACGCCGCAGGAGGGCATCGAGGAGCTGGAATTCGCGGTGAAGACGCTGGGGCTGAAGGTCATCAACATTGCGGGCGGCGTGCGCCGGCCGATTCCCGCGATTGCCGCCAAGTACCCCAAGGCCGAGCACCCCGACGTGGCGCGGCATGCCAGCTATACCGACTTCTACGGCATCGACAGCCCGCATGACTACGACCCGTTCTGGGCCAAGGTGGTCGAGCTGGGCGTGCCGGTCACCACGCACTACGGCAGCCAGGGCTGGACCGGGCGCCAGTCGATCAGCAACTACATGTTCAACCACATCGGCCACTTTGCCGACGGCTCGCAGGCGTTCGCCAAGGCGCTGTTCTTCGGCGGCGTGACGCGGCGCTTTCCCGGGTTGCGCGTGGCGCTGCTCGAAGGCGGTGCGGACTGGGGCGCGCATGTCTACACCCACCTCGTCGACCGCTTCGAGAAGCGCAACCGCCAGGCGGTGCAGAACTACAACCCCGCGCATGCCGACATCGAGCTGCTGGCCGGCCTGTTCGAGCAATACGGCGCCGAGTTGACCAAGGGCCGGCCGGTGAACAAGGAGACGCTGCTGCGCGACAGCCTGGGCGTGTCGGCGCTGCCGCACAGCCGCGAGCCCGAGGGCGACGAACTCGATGACTTCCTGGCGGCAGGCATTGAAAGCGCCGAGGACATCCGCGAGCGCTGGGTCAAGCCCTTCTACTTCGGCGCCGAAGCCGACGACCGCACCGTGGCGGCGGCGTTCAACACCAGGGTCAATCCGCTGGGCACCAAGATCAACGCCATCTGGTCTTCGGACATCGGCCACTGGGACGTGCCCGACCTGACCGAGCCGCTGGCCGAGAGCTGGGACCTGGTCGAGCAGGGCGTGCTCAGCGCCGACGACTTCCGCGCGCTGGTGTTCGAGAACCCGTACCGCTTCTACACCGAGGCCAATCCCGATTTCTTCGTGGGCACGGATATCGCCGACAAGCTGGCCAGGCGCTGACGGCACTGGCCCATCCATGGATGGCTTGGCGGGCTGGAAAGTGCGCCATTCATCCTTCGATCCTTCGACAAGCTCAGGACGAACGGATTCTTCCCGAGATTCGCCCATTTTCAAACCCCTGGCACCTGCATATGCGCGGCGCCCGGCTCCTGTTTCGCCCAAAGGAATTGCCATGACCGTCTCCTTCACTCCCGGCCGACGCGCCACCTTGCTGGCCTTCGGGCTGCTTCTCGGCACGCTCGCGCATGCCGCGCCGCCCGAAGTCATACGCATCGGCGTGGCCACCGCAGGTGGCGGCGAGCCCGTGACCTGGGGCGGCTCGCCCGGCGGCGTGCTGCGCGCCAACCAGGCGCTCGAAGAGGCCTTCAAGGCCGACGGCATCCGCGTCGAATGGCTGTTCTTCAAGGGCGCGGGACCGGCGGTGAACGAGGCGCTGTCGAACCAGCAGATCGACTTTGCCTACCAGGGCGATCTGCCCTCGATCGTCGGCCGCTCCAACGGCCTCAAGACCAAACTGCTGCTGGTCAGCGGCGCGCGCAACAACCTCTATGTAGTGACGCCGCCGCAGTCCGACATCAAGGACCTGAAGGAACTCAAGGGCCGCAAGGTCTCGCTGTTCCGCGGCACCAACGGGCACCTGGTGGCGATCAATGCGCTCGAAGGCGTGGGCCTGGCCGAGCGCGACCTGAAGGCCGTCAATCTCGATACCGGCAGCGCGCAGGCGGCGCTGGTGTCCAACGGCGTGGACGCGGCGTTTGGCGGCTATGAATGGTTCAAGGTGCGCGACAATGGGCTGGCCAAGGTGATCTATTCCACGCAGGGCAAGGACCCTTCGCTGACGCGCCAGGCTTCGCTGCTGGTGCGCGAGGATTTCGAGAAGGAACACCCGGCGCAGGTGCAGAAGGTGGTGGACCAGTTCGTGCGCGCGGCCGACTGGGCATCGGATGAGAAGAACCGCGCCGCGCTGTTCCAGATCTGGGCGCGCAGCGGCACGCCGCAGGCCTCGTGGGAAGCCGAGTTCGACAAGCAGGAGCTGGCGCTGCGCAACTCGCCGCTGCTCGACGAATTCATCGTCGGGCGCTACAAGGCCGTGGCCAGCGATGCGCTCAAGCTCAAGCTGATCCGCCGCCCGATCACCGTCGACGGCTGGTTCGAGCCGCGCTACCTGCAGACGGCACTCAAGCAGCAGGGCCTGGAAAAGCGCTGGCAGGCGTTCGATGCCAAGGGCGTGGCGAAGTCGGCGGGCGGCACGCCCGTGGCGCAGCGCTGATCCGCCATGGCCAATACCCTCTCCTACCCCGCGGCCACACCGGCCGCACGCGGGCGCCAGCGCCTGGGCGGCGTGGTGCGCACTGCCGAACCCTTTGTGCTGCCGATCGCGCTGTTCGCGCTCTGGGCCGTGGGCGCGGCCCAGGGCTGGATCTCGGCGCAGGTGCTGCCCTCGCCGCAATTCGTCTGGGAAACGCTGAGCGAGCTGGCGACCAGCGGCGAGCTGTGGCTGCATGCCCAGGCCAGCCTGCAGCGCGTGCTGGTGGGCTTTGTCGCGGGCAGCGCGCTGGGCCTGCTGCTGGGCGCGTTCATGGGCCTGTCGAAGACCGTCGAGGCCTATCTGCTGCCCACGTTCAACGCGCTGGTGCAGATTCCCGTGCTGGGCTGGCTGCCCTTCGTGCTGCTGCTGGTGGGCATCGGCGAGCCGCTCAAATACATCCTGATCGCCAAGGCCGCGCTGGTGCCGGTGACGCTGGCCACGCTGCAGGGCGACCACCG
>Ga0308161_1002632_pt1 | contig 18741 bp, 12 predicted proteins | sample PhyFR2_FD_201034 | JGI IMG/M metagenome (GOLD analysis project Ga0308161, IMG submission 201034) | Phyllosphere microbial communities from UC Gill Tract Community Farm, Albany, California, United States - DLSLF.R2 | ecosystem: Host-associated > Plants > Phyllosphere > Unclassified | place: USA...
ACGGGCTTCGGCAGCGTCACAGCCGTGATGAGCTCGCCCCGCTTGAGGTTCGTTTCCACGTGTGGCGTCTTGCCGGGCAAACGGTAGAAGTCCGCAATGGGAATCCTGCGCGTCACACCATTTGCCTGCACCGTTTCCACGGTTGCGTCGAGCGCGCGCATCGCCACCGCCATATCGCTCGGATTGGTCGCGATACAGGCATCGCTGCCGCCAATGACCGCGTGCTGGCGATTGAAGCCAAGAAGAGCGCCGCAGCCGCTGCCCGGTTGGCGCTTGTTGCACTGCTGGTTCGTATCGTAGAAATACGGGCAGCGCGTGCGCTGCAGCAGGTTCCCTGCCGTCGTGGCCTTGTTGCGCAACTGGCCGGAGGCCCCGGCAAGCAGCGCACGCGACAGCAGCCCGTAGTCGCGCCGCACGCGTGGATCAGCGGCCAGGGCGGTATTGCGCACCAGCGCACCAACGCGCAACCCGCCGTCCGAAGTAGGCGCTATCGTGTCGAAACCGAGACCGTTGACGTCGATGAGGTGCCCCGGCGTCTCGATCTGCAGCTTCATCAGGTCGAGCAAATTGGTGCCCCCGGCAATGAATTTCGCATCCGGGGTGCGCACCATCGCCGCCACGGCCTCCTCTGTACTGCGCGCGCGTTCGTAGGTGAATGCCTTCATGCCTTGGCTCCCCCTACTTCGGTAATTGCGTCGACGATGTTGGAGTAGGCGCCGCAGCGGCAGATATTGCCGCTCATGCGTTCGCGCAGCTCGGCGGCGGACAGCAAGGGTTGCGCGACCAGGTCGGCGCTGGCGTGGCTGGGTATGCCCGCCTTGATTTCGGAAAGCACCGCGACCGCAGAGCAGATCTGGCCGGGTGTGCAGTATCCGCACTGGTAACCGTCATGCTTGATGAAGGCTGCCTGCATGGGATGCAGATGCTCGGGGGTACCCAGTCCTTCGATCGTGGTGATACTGTCGCCTTCGTGCATGACCGCCAGCGACAGGCAGGAATTGATGCGATGGCCGTCAACCAGCACGGTACAGGCGCCGCACTGGCCTTGGTCACAACCCTTTTTCGTGCCGGTCAGGTGCAAGTGTTCGCGCAGCGCGTCCAGCAGCGTGGTCCGTGTGTCCAGCTCGAGCGTCTGGCGCTTCCCGTTCACAGTGAAGGACACCCTGGACATCGGCGGTGCGGCGCTTGCGTTGTCACGTGCTGCGTTGGCAGCTTGCGGTACTGATGTCACAGCAGCGGCCGCAGCGCCGGCTTTCAAGAACCCGCGGCGGGTGATGTCGAGTCCATCAGGGTGTTCCATAGGCTATTCTCCAGTGTTCTGGTTGGCTCCGCTATTCGCTTGACAACTTTACCGAGCACGATTGAAATTGATTAGCCCGCCAATACCACATAAGTTTATAAGCTAGGCTAATCAATCAGGACGAGGACGCTTCACCGGCCCACGAGTTTTTGGCGGTCGGCCGAATAGCGGTCTCCCTGTACAGGGATACGGGCGATTGCTTCGTTGACCTCGCGTAGTTCATCCGGGGTCAGCCGGACCGTCGCGGCGCCGACATTCTCTTCAAGCCGGTGCAGTTTCGTTGTCCCGGGGATGGGAACGATCCACGGCTTCTGGGCCAGCAACCATGCAAGCGCGATCTGAGCGGCGGTCGCCCGCTTGCCCGCGGCGATCTTGGCGAGGAGCTCAACGAGTGCCGTATTCGCCTTGCGTGCTTCCGGCGTAAAGCGGGGCACGGTATTGCGGAAGTCGCTCGCATCGAACTGGGTAGACTCGTTGATGGCGCCGGTGAGGAATCCCTTGCCGAGTGGGCTGAACGGAACGAAGCCGATCCCGAGCTCCTCCAGCAGCGGCAGGATCTCGGCTTCCGGCTCGCGCCACCACATCGAGTACTCGCTTTGCAAGGCCGTGACTGGCTGCACGGCGTGCGCGCGGCGGATCGTCTCTGGACCAGCTTCCGACAGGCCGAAATGCTTGACCTTCCCCTCACGGATCAGCTCCTGGACCGTACCGGCGACGTCTTCGATCGGCACGTTCTGGTCGGGGCGATGCTGATAAAACAGGTCGATGCATTCGCGCCTGAGCCGCTTGAGCGACTGCTCAGCCACCTCGCGGATGCGTTCGGGCCTGCTGTCGAGGCCAGCATGGGCGTCGCCATTGCGGAAACCGAATTTGGTCGCGATGACGATTTGGTCGCGAAATGGCGCCAGTGCCTCGCCCACCAGTTCTTCGTTGGGCCCGTAGGCTTCGGCCGTATCGAACAGGGTCTCGCCCTGCTCGACCGCCGCGTGGATCACACGAATCGCGCTTTGCCGCTCCGCTGCAGGACCGTAGCCGTAGCTCAGGCCCATACAGCCGAAGCCGATGGTCGACACCCGCAGTCCGCTGCGTCCAAGTTCACGTTGTTCCATCGTTTTTCCCCTTTTGCATTGAATGAACAGAGCCGTGACACCCTGCGGCCACGCTTTTCATCTGATAACAAATACTTTACAACAAAGGGCATTGCCTGATTAGTGGGTATAATCGGGAAGACCTTATTAGCTGATCTAATCAATATGAAAGAGAACCTCAACGATCTGACTGCATTCGTGTCAGTGGCCCGCGAAGGCAGTTTTACGCGGGCGGCGGCACAGCTCGGCGTCTCGCAGTCAGCCTTGAGCCAGACGATTCGGGGCCTGGAAGAGCGGTTGGGGCTGCGCCTGCTGACCAGAACCACACGCAAGGTCGCGCCGACCGACGCCGGCGATCGACTGCTGGCGACGATCGGTCCCCGGCTCGACGGTATTGAGGATGATCTCGCAGCACTCAGCGACCTTCGCGACAAGCCGGCTGGGCATATACGCATTACTGCGTCCGAGCATGCTGCAGGCGCGATTCTGCTGCCAAGGCTTGCGCCGCTCCTGCAAAGCTATCCTGACATCAAGGTCGAAATCAATACGGACTATCGGATGATCGACATCGTCGAGCATCGCTTCGACGCCGGCGTTCGTCTTGGTGAGCATCTGCAGAAGGATATGATCGCTGTGCGCATCGGCCCGGAAGTGCGAATGGCCGTCATCGGTTCTCCGAGCTATTTCGGGAGGCGCCCAGCGCCCGACAAGCCCCAGGATTTAACGAGCCATGACTGCATCAACGTGCGCCTGCCGACCCATGGGGGCCTGCTGCCATGGGACTTCAAGAAAGGCAAGCGCGAGCTGGTTGTACGTGTCGAGGGTCAGCTGACGCTCAACGGATTTCCGCAGGTGGTCGATGCGGCGCTGGCCGGGATGGGCCTGGCGTTCGTGCTGGAGGATGTCGTACAAACGTATCTCGACGACGGTCGGCTGATACGGGTACTCGACGATTGGTGCGAAGTTTTCGCGGGCTACCACCTGTATTATCCGAGCCGGCGACAGTCGTCACCAGCCTTTGCACTCGTCGTTGATGCGCTGCGTTACCGCACCTAGCTGACAATCAATCAGACGTAGAACGGTACACTGGTTGACCCCAGCTACGCAAAACTGTCCCAGCCCCTTGGGCCCACACCTGATGACTTTGCTGGACGAAATGCCGCTACCAGTCGTGAACAAGGCGATCCAAGAGTCGGCCCAGCGCTCGCTGGCTGCAACGCCGTGGAAAATGATGAAAGATTGCAATGACCGCTCAGTCGCGATGCGCGATAAGACAGCTGGTCGCGGTGGCGAACCGGCGGCGCATCTAGCTTGGCGAGACGCCGGCATGCAGTGCGTCAACAGTTCCACTTTTACTTCATTTATCCAAGCAGTCTCATTTTTACTTCATAAACCGTTCCACTTTTACTTCATCGGACGTCTGCCGGCAGACCTGATTTCTGGAGTTGCGACGATTTATCGCTGTTGCCCTGTTGTCATGGAACCTGGACCTGAGATATGCTAACAGTACGGCGTCCGCCAGAGCTCCAGCGACTCAAACACGACAGGTGTCCTACCGCAGTACCCGACTTTTCCAAAACTCGTGTGTTTCCCGCCGCGTGGAACAAGTTAAGCGTTGGTTGTTCCATGCACTACTGGAGAACACATGAGCACCGATTTCGCTTCCCTTTCCCATTCCATGCGCGTTGCCGGCCGTGAGCGCGGCATTGACCTCAAGCTTGGCCACGTCCAGCAGCTCCTTGCGTGCGCTTTCGGCTACCAGACCCTAGGGGGCTATCAAAGCGCGCCCGAAGAGCCAAGTCGGATCGACGACGGCACACACTTGCTCCTCGACGTCCATGCGCTGCAGGAGCGCGCCGAAGGTTTGAGATTGGACCTGTCCGAGCAAATGCTATTCGAACTGGTGAACCACGCCTTTTCCAGCCGTCTGCCGCAAGGCGGCGTACACACTTCGAGCGCTGATTTCTACGATTACCTTCATGACCGCCTGCAGGAGGCCGTGACCAACAATTCGACCGTTACAAACCGCATCGGAGACATGAATGTAGATGGCGTGGCCGAGATCTACACACCGTTCGATTTTGCGCTTGCCGATCTTCCCTCCGTCGGGGACCTGCTGACCATCCCGGTGTCCGGATTCATCCGAATGGAACTCGATGTCGAGCGTCCCTACGCTGGCCACCGGCTCGACTTGGAGATAAACGTCAGCATGGAACGGCTGGGGCGCCGCCTTATCGGCAACGTGGATCTCGACTTCGAGACGGTAACGCGACACGACCCCGATGACGGTCCATTGCCGATTTCGCGTGCCCGTGCGTACGCTCAGCTGCTTGGGCTTTCGCTGCACCTGACCCAGGAACTCGATAACGTGTCCGAGGAGCCTAATACTGGCAACAGTGGCGACGGCCATTACGGTTTTTTCATCGATTTCGCAGACGCGGGTCCGGAACACGTCGTGCAGGCAATCCGGGCCAAACATGGCAAGTTATTGTTCGAGGTTGGACCGAGCTTCTTTGACAACGTGGCCCACGACCTCTAAAGACGCCCGGAACGTCAAAACGAGAAATTCATACGCACTTTCGCGCGCGAAAGTGCGTATTGAAGCTAGATCCTGTTGGACGAATCTAGCAGTCCGATGCCTACCACATGGATTTTTTACTTCACATATTGGGGGTCGCTTCAATGGACCCAACCCTCCTATGTGAAGGGAGCCTCGTACATCCTTTCAAGACGGTCTATAACCGCTTGTAGGCAAGCATTGCTAGGATGCATAATCTGTTGGTAATTTTATCCGGCAGTGGATCATGAACAAATTTAAACGCTACCTTGGACTGGTCGTCTCTGCCGTCCTTTCACTCTTGCTCATCATTACTGGCGACCTTGAGTTTCCCTATGCTACCCCGGTGACCGTATTGGACTCGACCGGGATTGTCCGGCTAACAGTCGCCAAAACTGACTCGTTTAAGATGTGGCGTCAAGCAACCGACTTTATGAATCGCTGCGGCAAGCCACCGATCGATGCTTGTCAAGAAATGTCGAGAAATATCAAATTCGACACCATTCTCGGCAACATGACGGGAATAACCAAGAATCATCCCGACTTCTGGGAACTCTACTACGCAGACTCGAAACTGGATTGGCGAGTGGATACGCCAGAGCGTCGCAAGTTTACCGAGACCGCCAACCATGTCTATGCCGAGTATCTGGATGAGGTACGGCCACACATCCGAACCAGCGTTTGGCTAGTCAATTTCGCGTGGCTCGGGCTCGTTGCCTTGTGTGTAGTCTACCGACAGGTCGTGGGAGGCTTTGTATGGGCGCCATGTGAGTTTGCGTGGCGCGTCCTGACTGGCGGGGCTAAGGCGGCCAAAAAAATTCACGAGAAGATCTAAGGCGCCGGCTTTATTAGATGAGACATCGGCGCCACTTGGGGCAAGCCTTCAGATACACCATGACTCGCGAAGCCATCGCGCGCGTTGACGAAGCGTTGGCACCAAAGTGTTGGCCCAGGCCTCGCCGCTCACCGTACCGCTGCTCATGCCTCCGCGCGCAAATCGCTCTACGTAGTAGGCCTGGTCGGTCTCGAGCTCGGCCCCGACCAATGCGACAAAACAGCTCCGCAGGATTCGCTCGACGTCACGGTCCTCTTTGGGAATGGCCACGTGGCAAAGCGCTCGACTCATTTCCATCCACAAAAAGGGATCGCCTCGGGAGCCCCACTGCCAAGGCGTCGGATCAAACAGGTCGGTCATGACCGCGAACGACGGAGCTAGCGGAACGAAGCTCGCTCTCGACGCCATCTCGACAACAGCGGGAACGATCGTCTGCAGCCAAAGCGCGCTCGTCGCTTTCATCTCGATAGACGACGTTCCTAAAGCGATGCAACCCCAGTCGAAAAAGGCCGAGCCGGCGACGGCGCGCACAGCGGTCAGCAAGGCTTGGCCAACATCGGCCTCCTCACGTTGCGGATCCCCACTGCAAAGGCATTCAATCACGCGGTCGCACAACACCCGATTGCCGTCGTAGTCAGTAAAGAGTTCGGGCTTCTCCGCTACTAGCTTGCGAAGTAACGGAGCTATAGACCGGCTGCGGTCGCTTAAGAGAAAGTGCAAATCCTCTCGTTCCGGATGCTTTTCTAAGGCAATGTCAGCTGCAGACTGATCCCGATTGAAAGTGCGGGCCGAGGCGTTGGCTCCCAGCACAAACAGCGCACCGATCACGCGAGGGCTCGCGCCGTGCCACGCTGCCTGGTGCAAAGGAGTGTAGCCCTTGGCACTGATGGAGTTCACAAGATGGGGTTGGCTTTCCAAATGACGCAGGAGCTCGGGCCACTCTCCCTTATAAGCCAGTTCTACTACGTCTGCGCTCATTTTTTCCCTCTCGCCATACTAAAGATACGTCATGAATATCTCATGCGCGGTACTTCAAATTTCCATCATCCGCGAGGTTGTCGTCCCAACTTTACGCCAGCAAGGAAACTACCGCCGCTGCCTCCGGACTCAAAGGCCGTTCACTCTTCAAATGAACGGTTCTTGAATTTCAACTGGTCGCAGTTTTCACGCACGGCCCGCTGGACACTTTCGTCGAACCCACTCGGCAACTCGGCCTCGATCTCAACAGCTATACGTAGTTTAACGCCCGGCTTGTTCAACAGCATCAGTACCTCTTCAGCCACATCCGAAAACTGCAATTTCGCTTGGTTCGGATTGAGCTCTACCGAACCGAAAAACATGCGCCTCTTGGCCGACGCGCTCGGTCCGCCTGGCCCCGACCCAGCGGCACTTGTCGTCGAGCTGGACACCGAGGCTCCCTCCGCCTTAGATGTGGCGCCGCCGCTCGGCGTCGGTTCTCCCTCGACACTAGCCGCCCCAACCGCTTCGCCTTTGGCTTTCGCCTCACGCTCGGCCGCCTCCTCTGCAAGCCGCGCGGCAAAGATCGACGACGCATTGGGATCGATTAGCAAAAGCGACTCGTCGAAAATTGGGGTCGTGTTCTCTCCGAAGTGGAACCCCTGATAGCGCCCTTCCTCGACCCCATATGCGATGCCGAAGAAATCGCGGGATGAGAGGCCCGCGGCGATCGTCGAGCGGATAGTGTCGGAGTCGCGCAGCCGCGGGAGATACAGATAGCAGCACGTCTTCTGCCACACATCCAACGCGCCGGCGGTCGGCGTGTCTTCCTTCCAGAACCAGGTCTGGAGCATTTTGGCCAAGTGAATCGGAGCCCATTCGTTGATGAGCAGCTCGTTCTCTTTGAGCACACGCTCAATCTCTTCCACGCGATTGATGACCGCCGGATTGATTTGGAAATGATCCCACTGAAGCTCGCCAATGCCTTTCCCCGGCTTCGCCTCTTGCAGCGGGGTCAGGAGCCACTTGAACGTTTCGCGAATCATGCGGCCCAGCGCGTCGTTGGCCAGGTCGAGACTGCTCGAAGCCTGTTTGGTCTGGTGGCCGTCGAGATTCAGCCGGCCCTCGCGCACATCCTCAACTATGGACCTCCAGGCCAAGGACGAGGTGACTTGGTCTTTTAGGCGCGCCAGGCTGTCAGTGTCCGCTGCAAGGAAGACCAGTCGATTTTGCTTCTGTCGCGGCTGATCGCCCCGGTTTTTCAGGATAGCGGTGGCCGCGTCGATCGCCGCGGATTGAGCGCCCTTGCTAAAGGTCGCTTCGGGCGGGAGCACGACCAAACGCAGCTGCCAGTCGTCCGGCACATCGGCCGAGGGCGTGAACACATGGACGCCGCCAAATACACCGTTCGCGAACCGAAGCTTGTCCTTAATGAATGGGTAGACGTCCTCTCGCAGATTGAAGCGGCGCTTGCGCTCCTCCATTTCGCGGCGTAGGTTCGGACGCGTGTCGAACCAGAAGCGGTTGTTCGCGCTGTTGAGGTATTGTAGGCGGTCGACCAAGGCGCGCGCGCCATCCTTGTAATGTCCCAACACTTGACCCGGCTGAGCGCAGCCCAGCAGCACCCGCTCGAGCTCGATGCCGCGATGATGCTTGGCACCGCCCACCGCGCCGGCGTCCGGAGCTGAGCCCAGAAACACCGTGCGCCCGATCCGGCGACAGGCGTGAATCGCCCCAAACAAGGGCCGAGCGTTGTCGAGCTCCGTGGTCGCCGCGCGCTCGCCGTCAATGTCGCGCTCCAAAACAGGATCCCAGCCTTGCGGAAGGTAGTAGATCGCCTCGTTGCGCGTAGCGGAGTCGAACAGCGGCAAGCTTCCAGGCTGGATCAGCAGGTCGTTGTTCCCTGTGGTCCAAAGCCTGTGGATGACGGTAGCCATCATTTTCAGCACGCCGCGCGTGCGCTGGAAGTTGTCAAGCGACGACCAGTCCTCGTAAAGTCGATCGAACACCTCGGGGTGGATGGGGTAGGCGTGCTTCAACCGATCGAGGTAACCGCTGCCTTGGACATCCTGAGGGAGATCTCCCGCGTTGGCCGTGTAATAGTCCGCATACGCTCTGCACACCTCCTCGGCCGCGAGCTCGTCGGTGACCTTGGCGAACAGGCGCCGCCGGACGATCTCAAACGCCTCCTCGGTGGCCACGGGCTTCCACAAGGCTTGTACACGCCCAAAGTAATGCTCCAGCGCACGCAGCGCTTTGACGCCCTGCTGGCTTCCCGCCTCGCGATCGGAGAACGGGAGCGACGCTAGAAGAATCGCGTTTGGCACGGCTTTCAACGCCTCGGTCAGCGCCTGCACAAAGGAGAGCTGGGTGTCGTAGGTTCCCCCCGACAGCGTCTTCCCCTCCTCGAATTGGGACACATAGCGCACTAGCTCGTCCATCAGGATGATGCAAGGTGCGCTGCCTCCGATGATCTCAGCCAGGATCGTTTTGCCCGGGGCGGTTCCGTCGCGGTCGGACTCCATGATCTTGGCGTAGGCCGCCTCGCCGCCCAGCTGCCAAGCGAGCTCGCCCCAAATGGTTTTAACCGTGGTGCTCCCATGCGCGCGCGGCTTGCTCGCCAGGTCGAGCAGGTCGACGCCATCAAGGACCGCAACCCGAGCTTTCGGAAGCTCCGTGATGTCGGCCGCGTCGAGAATTGGCGAAATGCCCAGCATCTTGCTCGCGGGGGTCGCTCCCTTCGCGAGGTGATAGACCGCCAGCAGCGTGTGGGTTTTGCCGCCGCCGAATGCCGTCTGCAGCTGGACGACTGGATCGCCTCCCTTCCCCGCCAGGCGCTTCACAACGGAGTCCAGCAAGAGGCGCATTCCCTCCGTGATGAAGGTCCGTTGGAAGAACAGCGAGGCGTCCTGATACTCTTCAGGCGCGATGCCCTGATGGACCTTCGAGATGTCGGCGGCGAACTCAGCTTGCTGGAACGTGCCTTTCAAGACATCTTCATGCGGAACGGCGATTTCTCGCCAAGGCTTCAAAGTCATGATGTTCTTCCTTAGATGTCCATGGCGACTTGAGATCCCAAGTGCCCTTTAACGTGCGACGCCTCTTCAATGCCCACCCAGGAGGTGATCAGCTCGTTGTATGCGCGCGCATCCTCGGCCCACCCCTTGCGCTCGCAGAGCGTGTAGAGGCGATAGGCTAAGCTTCGGATAGGCTCGGCCCGCTGCGGCATTCCCGCCAACAGCGCTCCCGCCACCCCTTCGCCGCTTGCGCGAAGAGCGCGGATGAGCTGATGCAGCGCCTCCCATACCGGCGTGTTGTTGTTCTCCGATGGCGACCACTCCTCGGCGTACTCGACAGGCTTGAACAGCCTGACGCGGCCCGACAAGGCCTCTACTACTCCGGCGTCTCGGACATGGTCCACGCTGGTTCCCTTGGCCCTGGCCAGCACCGTGGCTTTGCCGAACTCGCCGGCGGCCCAACCATGCTCGTCAAACCAACCCAAGCAGAACTGGGTGTCCGAGTCGAAATCGTCGATCCCCTCTGTCAGCATTCGGTTGATGAGCGTAAGAGCGGTGTGGACCGTCATCGGGCTGCCGTCGGCTTCCAGCACGGCCGTGTATTTCGAGAAGATGGCCATCCCCGGGCCAATCACGGCTTGCGCGAGGTCGACCGGCGCGACAGGCGAAATGCCCTCGGCGCCGCCGATCATCACATCCACCGCCTCTTTCAACTCATCCTTCAACTCGCGCAGAAAGTCTCTGCGCGAAATCGAGGAGGCGGACTCGGCACGTTGGCGACACACAAGTACGATGCTCGAGGCCAGGGCGTTGGTCCCTTGGCTCACCATTCGGCTGTCGTTTTCGGTGCGAAGCGGCCAGGTTCCCGTGATCGCGAAGCCGGCCGCGAGAACCGCCTCCAAGAAGGTCTCCCAGCCCGTGCTGCTCGTCCCCGCGTCCGTTGTCTCAGCCTGCTTGAACGCGTAGTAGATCGTGGTTGGGAAGGCGGGGTGAGCCTGATCGGCCAAGCGATGCATGGCCTCCGTCATCCCGTCAAGGAAGAACTTCTCCGCCGCTGGCTTGCTGCCATGCCTGTAAACCGTCGCGACTAGCTCCTCCGCCTTGGGCACGAGCATGGTCGAAAACAGCTGGGGGAAGACCGGGCGCAACGCCCGGCGCAGCCAGACATAGAAGAAGTCGGACAGGTCCGCGTAGCCAATGTTGTCGTAGTAGGGTGGATCCGTGGAGACCACCTTGCGAAGTGAAACGCTTTGAGTCTGCGCGTCCTGCTGAGCGGCATGACCACGGAACCATTCGGGGGTAATGGCGAACACCTTGTCCATCGCCTTGGCCACGCCATCGATAAAGACTTCCCAGGAGCCCGAGCTGTCGCAGAACGGATTGGCCTCGGCGAAGTCCCACAGCATGGGGAAGCCCTGCCGGCCAAACAGCTGGCGCGGGCATTGAGCGGTGGGCTCCCAGCGAACCAGGCTGTTGCCGAGATCCGCCATCTTATCCAAGCAAAACGCCATGAAGATCGAGATGGCGTCCGCGTAAGCCGCTGGGCCCAGCCCGCCATCGTCGAGGGAGCGATAATCGTCTTGCCAGCCACTGGCGATCGCGTCGGCCTTAATCCGCTCCCGCAGCTCCGAAACGAGATCGGAGAACGTGGTCAAGCAGACGATTTGTCTCGGCGTGAACATGTGGCCCCATGTGGTCAGGCCATACGCCGAGCACACGCCCCCGGTGATCATCGCGCGCGTTGGCGTCGACCCGGACAGGAACGACTGGCGCGCCTCGTCGACAATGGACTCGTTGGCCGCGCTATGAGCGACCTCCTCCATCGCCTCCGACGGCGATAGGTAAATGCGGCCCTTCGCGCCTTCAGCGACGATAGCCATGAGCTTGACGCCAATGCGACCCGCCTTCCCTTCGGCGCGAATATAGTCGCGCGCAATGGGCGAGCCGCTCAGCAGACAGAAAAAGTCCTTGGCCTTGCCCGCCTTGGTCCCGCTCTTTGCGCTCTCTGGCGGCTTTCCGGAGCGCACCTCGAAGCGATAGGTGTCGCCATTGACCACGGGCTCGACATAAGACTCTTTGCCAGCGCGATTCGCCAGGATAAAGCTGGACACTAGGGGGACGTCGACATGCGAGAACGCCGGGTTGGGGCTCTTGACGGTGCGGGCCCACAGCCAGGCGAGCACAGTCGCTTTGCGGCCGCCCTGCTCTTTCCCCAGGTCGACCTCCGGATAGTGATGGCCAATGCGTTTGAACGCCTCGTCACGCATCCATCGCCCATAGCGACGCACGTCCTCTGCCAAGCCTTGGGCTCCATTCCAATCGGTGGGCAGGCGCGCTTGTTTGATCGACTCGTGAATGGGGCCGACAGGCGCTCTGCACGAGAACCTCGGCGGAATCTCAATCATCGCTTTATTGATAAGCACCGCCACAGGGTTCAAGTCGGTGGCGAAGCTTTCCAATCCCAATCGCTGGGCTTCGAGCGGCAACGCGCCGCCTCCGGCGAAGGGATCGTGAAACGCTGGAAGCTTCTCCGGATTGAACAGCTCTTTGGCGTCCGGATGGCCGCGGTTAAGCTCGCAGGTCTCGCGCCAGCTTTTGGCGATCTCCGCGCGCGCCTCTTCGAGGAGCTTGGCGTCATTGGTGTTCTCCCACGACGCGAGACGCCGAATCAACCCGAAAAGATGATCGCGCTCGAGCTTGGCCTTCTCTTTGTTGACCCCTCGCCCCAGGTTGCGCTCGTAGCCGGGGTCGTTCACCATCTGCGCGAAGATCACCGCGCGGGCCGCCGACAGTGGGCGCCGCGCCCACCACAGGTGCAGGCTGGAAGGATGGCCTTGGCGGATGGATTTTTCCTTGCCGGCTGCGTCATTGATATCGTCCAGAGGCAGGGCGACCTCGATGAGCTTTTTGGGGGTTTTGATTGTCGTCATTTGATGCTTTATGTTGTCACAGCGCTTCGCGCTGGCTTTGCAGCTGATGGGCCGCATGAATAATGGCTGCCCTCATCTCAGGCTCCGTTTGGCGTTGATCGTTTGAGCAAGGACGCGAGATCTAAATTGACGCTGGTCACCGCCCAGTCAGGCTCCTGCGTGAACGGATCGCGAATGTAGAAGGGGCCCTCGTGGCTCTCCTCGTCGACGAGCACGATCGCGAGAATGAATTTCTCAGCCTGGTTCAGCCCATAGAGGATCTCATTGCGAGTGACGGTGATGGTCGAATGCCCTTTCGACCGCCCTTTGACCTCGATGTGGCGCGCCTGAGGCAGCTTGCCATCGACGGCCGGCACCACGGCGGTCAAGTCCCAGCCGCACTTCTCCGCTGAGACGTCGATCACTTCGTGCCCGAACGCCTCCTCGGCTTTGCGAACCGCGTCCATTGCGACTTTCTCGATCCGCGCGCGAGCTTTGGCGTCAGCCGACCAGGTCGGCCCCTCGGCCTCGCCGCTGCGCATGGCAATTAGGCCGGCAGGAATGATCAGCGCACCGCCTACGACCACCGGGACGCTCGACACCACATCGCGCATCGCTTGCAACTCCTTCGTGCGCGACTCCAGCCTGACGGTTAGCTCGTCGATGGTGCGGCGCACATTCTCCAAGGTCAGCCTGACGTCTTTTCCCGCGGAGAGATCGGTTTTTAGCTTCTCGTGGCGATCCGACCAGTAGTCGATTTCCTTGACCAAGCGCTCATGGATTGCTGCCAGGTTTTTGTCGACCTGGCGCTCGCGCCGCTCGCGAACCTCCTCGAAATGCTCAGGCACCAGCCGATCGGAGGCGTGGCCCAGCGCAGCCACCTCCAAGTCTTTCTTGATCCAGTCCGCTTCGATCTCGGGGCCCACCAGCTGGCGTTGCCAAGGCTCGATTGGATTGAGGTCCAGGTGCGGCGCCCAACCGGCATTCGCGATCGCGCCATGACGATCGATGGTCACAAATTGAAGCCGGCGCGAAACCACCACTCCAGACTCCCCGCCCTCTTTGACGGAATGGTCGATCAGGAACATCAGCTTCGGATCGATTCCCTCGTCGTTGGGGTCTACCAGAACGGCGCCCTGTTTCAACTTGCCTCGGTGCTGCTCGATCATGAGATCAACGACCGACTGCATCAGCGGGTGGGCCGGGTGTAGAAGGCTGGCCACCGCCTCGTTGGGCTTATCCTCCACCGTCACCTTGCCCTTCTCGAAGCAGACGCGCTCGTATTTGGTCACCACGGGATTCAAGCTGCGCCGATCGCGCCCGGATATCTGGCGATCGCGCTCCCGGATGGAGGCGGGCACGAACGTAATCTCGTATCGGCCAGAGCCGCGAGGCCGCAAATCGCCGCCGAGCCGTTCGAACGCCTGGGCGAAAAACGAGCGGATGAAGTAGGGCTGCAGCTTACGCGCCTCCGCCTTCTCCATCTCCTCTTTTAGCTCAAACAGGCGCTGCTCATCCATGACCTCCTCAGCCAGGGCGTTGCGACGGATGATCTCCCGCAGCTTCTCTGTCTCGAGCGCGTCGGCGACCACCTCGCGCAGGTGCAGCTTCCGAGCCGGATCCTCACCGTAGCGAATCGCCTCGATCAGCAGGTTTCGCAGGCTCACTCCGTCAAACACCTCGCCCAGGATGTCAAACACGCGGCCGCCAAGCGCCTTGCGCTCGATCTCGATCTTGTCGAAGAGCTTTTGGAACACATCACCCTCGCGCGTCTCCGCGGCGACCATGTTCCAGAGGTGGCAAACCTGGGTCTGGCCGATTCGGTGAATGCGGCCGAAGCGCTGCTCCAAGCGGTTGGGGTTCCACGGCAGGTCGTAGTTGACCATCAAATGGGCGTTTTGCAAGTTCACGCCCTCGCCCGCCGCGTCAGTGGCCAGCAGAACCCGCGTGTCCTTGTCGTTTCTGAACAGCTCCTGGACCTTACGCCGATCCTCGCGATGGACGCCGCCATGGATCATCACCACGGCCTCGTGCTTGCCCAGCAGGCCTCGGATCCTGTCCGCGAGGTAGTTGAGCGTGTCGCGATGCTCCGTGAAGATGATGAGCTTGCGCTGCAAGCCGTCGGCGCCGCGCATCTCCGGTGTGTTTTGCAGCAGCTCGCGCAGCTCCTCCCACTTGCGGTCCTGTCCGGAGTGAACGAGCGACTTGGCTTGTTCTTCGAGATGGCCCAGCGTGAACACCTCTGCCTCGAGCTCCGCGATGGTTTGTGCGGCCGTCGCCTGATCGACGAGCTCCTCCTCGAAATTCTCGTAGTCCTCCGGCGCCATGTCCTCGGCCGACTCCCAGATATCCTCGGAGCCCTTGTCGACGTAGGTCTCGGCCATCGCCTTCGCGCCGCCGCTCTGCTTGATCCTCTCCTCGCTGATGCGGCGCTTTAACTTTTCCCGCCGGCGTTTCAACGACTGGTAGATTGCCTCTGGACTCGAGGCCAGCCGGCGCTGCAACGCGGTCAATGCAAAGCCCACCGTGCCCTTGCGCTTTCCGTCTAGCTTGTCCGCGCGGTTCATCTCCTCTTTGACGTAAGTGGTCACGTCGTTGTAGAGCTGACGCTCGGATTCGGAGAGGCTGTAATTGGCGGTGTAGGCCACGCGCTCTGGAAACAGCCGCGTGCCGTCGAATTTCAAGAGGTCTTCTTTGACCATGCGCCGCATCAGGTCGGTGACATCCACCTTGTGCGCGCCATCGCGGAACTTGCCGTAGAAGCGATCGGAGTCCAGCAGCGACATGAACAGCTGGAAGTCCTCCTCCTTGCCATTGTGCGGCGTCGCGGTCATCAACAAGAAGTGACGCGTGACCGAGCCCAGCAGCTGCCCCAGCTTGAAGCGCTTAGTCTCGTTGACTTTGGTCCCATACCAGGTCGCCGACAGCTTATGAGCCTCGTCAACGACGATCAGGTCCCAGCGGGAGTTGCGAATCTTTTCTTGGAGCTCCTCACTTCGAGACAGCTGGTCCAGACGCGCCACGAGCAGGTCGTGGTCATCGAAAGGATTGCCCGTCCGGCTTTGATCCACAAGCTCCCGTGTGAACAGGGCGAAGGAGAGGCCGAATTTTTCATACAGCTCGTCCTGCCATTGCTCGACCAAGCTGCCTGGAGATACGATGAGAATGCGGGCGGCGTCGGCGCGCATCAACAGCTCCCGGATCAGCAGTCCCGCCATGATGGTCTTGCCCGCGCCGGGATCGTCGGCCAGCACATAGCGCAGCGGCTGCTTGGGCAGCATTGACTCGTAAACCGCCGTGATCTGGTGCGGCAACGGCTGAACATTCGAGGTGTGCACCGCCATCATCGGGTCGAACAAATGCGCCAGGTTGATCCGGTAAGCCTCTGCGGCCAGCTTAAAATCTGCCCCATCCGCGTCAAAGCTCCACGGCCGACCCGCAGAGGCGATTGACAGCTTCGCCTCGTCGGCTCGGAACACCACGCGCTCACCCAGTCGCCCGTCGTCGCTCTTGTAGACCACGGTCATCGCGTTGTCGCCCAGCGGATCGGCGCTCACAACGCGCACCACGCGTCCTTCCTCGATACCGGAGATGAGAGCGCCCTTGGAAATGGATTCCAGCTTCATATCGAACAGTCTTTCATCAAGTTCAGCGCGCCTTTGCGACGAGCTCGGGGACCTTATAGCCTGGCGCCAAAGCGGCACTCTCCACGCCGTAGAGAGTTTGGGGGTTAGCAAGCCAGAGGTGATGCGCCGACGGGTCCAGCGAATGGTCTTCGGAGCAGTCCACGCCCCAACGCTTCAATGCGTATCCAACCATTGGCGCCCTCAGTTGGAGCCTCAACGCGCCGTCCGTCATGCCATAGTCTGCCTCGACGGCTTTTGGATGCTTCACGCCAGGGTGAGGAACGATATCGAGCGCAACGATGCGCGTCCACTGCGCATCATGCTCAAGGCGCTGCTCGTCGGGAACCGGCCGACTCAATGGTGTCGCCTTGATGATCCGTGTCAGCACAAAATCCGCGAATCGCTTCTTTTCCTGGTCGAACGCTCTCAAATGCCAACGCAAGCCCGTGTCCGCCAGAGCCAGCGGCGCGAGCGTCTTGGCCGAGGGCCCGGAGGACAAGGAGAGATAGCTCACCTCGACCAGCTCGCCAGCTGTAATCGCGCGCGTTAGAGCCCCCAAGGTTCGCACATCAGGCGAGACAAGCTCGCCAGCGCTCTCACACGGGATAACGCGGCGGCCGCTAACGCTCAGGCCATCGCCAATCCCGGATCGGAACCACATCAGCGCGCGCTCTGCCGATTGTTCGAAAATCGGCACAAAATCAGGGGTAGGCAAGTATTTGCGCAGCGACGCATCGTAGACTAAATTGCTGGGCGCCAAGCGCCGATAAGCGGCCAGATCCCGCGCGGACGCCGCCGGCTTCACTCCAAAACGCCGCTCGATATCGTGGCGCGTCAGGTCACCACAAAAAAACGCCTTGACCTCGATGTAGGCCAGGCGCTCTCGTTGCGTCTTTGGTAGCTCTTCCAGGCCCTCTGAGGTAGGCATAGACTAATCATTCTTTTAATAATTTCCCAACAGAACTATAACATACTCCCGCTCTGTGGTTAATCATTTTGATAAAGTTAGGGTGATGAATCTGCTCGTCATGAGAGCTTGGAATGATTTGAAGCGAGCGCTAAACTCTGCTTGTAGTGGAGATAAATATATGGGGTTTCGAAAGAGCCAACGCCACCATGGCCGTGATCGACATCTTTCAAAGTGCGTCTCCACTGCCTAGTTCGTGGCCGAGGCAGACCGCCAAGCGAAAGAACTGTAAAGTGATGGTTGGCGTTTCCGCCCATCCGAACAGCGAAATCGATGTCTTTGACGAGCACTTTCGCGCGCGAAAGTAAAACATGCGCAATCCTCATCGAGCTGCAACTGAGCGACCAAGAAAACTGCCATTGAAGGGGGCATAAAATTGAAACGTCGTGAGTCAAAAAACCTGCTTGGGTCAACCGGCGCAACCTTTTCCGACTGCGAGCGTTACCGCTACTTGCTATGGCGGGTGTGGGACGATTCACTGCCTCGCGCCTTGCTGCTCATGATGAATCCAAGCACCGCCGACGAGGTCGCAAATGACCCAACTATCGAGCGACAGATTCAGCGCGTCCAGATGTGGCCGCGGATCGGCTTCCCGTTTGAAGTTGGCGGGCTCGAGGTGGCGAACGTGTTCGCTTACCGGGAGACAGATTCTGAAAAGCTGGCTGGCCTGCACGCGTCAGGCTTCGATCTGGTTGGGTCCCATAATGACTCGACGATTGTGGAGGCGGCGAAGCGGGCCGCTGTCGTAGTTTGCGGGTGGGGCAAGCCTGGTGCCCTTGGGGGGAGAGATCAGGCAGTATTACGACTTTTGCGGGATGCCGGGGTGACGCCCTACGGCCTCCAATTCAATAAGGACGGCACCCCGAAGCACCCACTCTACGTTCGTTACGAGACCGTTCCAACCCCGATTCCGGTCTGAGAAGCGCGTTCACCGTTTCTGCAGTCACTGTCGTGGATGCGGGACAAGCGCTCAGATGGGCCTGTTCATGCTTTCCGCTCGATGTGGGTGAGTCCAAGAATGTCCTGTTGAATAGCCGCCAGCGACGGCCTCGCTTTTGATTCATAGCGCACCGTCCTGATACCGGCCTGTTTGAGGCGGGCATCGCGAATAGCGTCCCGCTTTCGCTCATGCGTCCGATCGTCGAGTTCGATGACCGCCACCACGGCGCCGGCAGGATTGCAGACCACATAATTGGCGCGTTGCTGAGCAATCCTCAACCGATCCGCCTCTGCAGTCCTTTCATCGGAACTCGCTGCCTCGACAAGCGCCTGCAGCGACACTTGAGGAAAGATCAGGTGCTGCGGGAGCGCCTTGCTCAACCTGTAGAAGAACTCGAGTTCGTTTTCCGTCATGAGCGTGCGCGCTCGGTACTTGCCCAACTTCCGGCTCGAGCTCGACAGAAAAGCGCCGATAGCCAGAACGACCATCACGACAAGCAGGGCGCCCAGCGCGGGGCGATGAAGGATATCGATCATGAATGACTC
>Ga0308161_1002633_pt1 | contig 18724 bp, 18 predicted proteins | sample PhyFR2_FD_201034 | JGI IMG/M metagenome (GOLD analysis project Ga0308161, IMG submission 201034) | Phyllosphere microbial communities from UC Gill Tract Community Farm, Albany, California, United States - DLSLF.R2 | ecosystem: Host-associated > Plants > Phyllosphere > Unclassified | place: USA...
TCGTGACCTGGTGAAAAAGTGCCTGCGTAATTACTTCCCGGGGATCCGCACCGAGGACGCCATCAACGGCAAAAAGGCCCAGGCGATGCTGGCCAAAGAGGCTTTCGACCTGGTGCTGTGCGACTGGGAAATGCCGGAAATGTCCGGCCTCGAACTGCTGACCTGGTGCCGCGAGCAGGACAACCTCAAGACCATGCCGTTCGTCATGGTCACCAGCCGTGGTGACAAGGAAAACGTCGTGCAGGCGATTCAGGCCGGCGTATCCGGTTACGTCAGCAAGCCGTTCACCAACGAGCAGTTGCTGACCAAGGTCAAGCAGGCACTGAACAAGGTCGGCAAGCTCGACACCTTGATGAACAGCGCGCCGACCAAGATGAATTCGGCGTTCGGCAACGATTCCCTGAGCGCACTGACCGGCGGCAAGCCGGCCGTGGTCGGCGGCGCTGCGGCCAGGCCTGCCGCTGCTGCCCCCGCTCCAGCCGCTGCACCGTCGCGCGGTTTGCTCAACAGCCCGCCAGTTCAGGCGCCCGGTGCATCCAAGGCGCCGGTGGGCGGTCGTGGTCAGGGCCAGTTGCGCCTGCCGAGCGGTACTCAGCAATGCGTGATCAAGGCCCTGAGCATCAAGGAAGCGCTGCTGGTAGTGAAGCGCACTGAAACCCTGCCGCAGATCCTCGACAGCGCCGTGCTCGATCTGGAGCAGGGCGACAACGCCGAGATCGCGCGCCTCAACGGTTATCTGCACGCCATCGTCGCCCACGAGCAGAAAGCCGACAGCGACTGGCTGCAACTGACCTTCCGCTTTGTCGACCAGGATGCGCAAAAGCTCGACTACATCTCGCGCCTGATCGCCCGGGGCACGGCGCAGAAGCATTTCGTACCCGGCGCGTAAGCTTCGTCGCCCGATAGGCCGCCTTCGCGAGCAGGCTCGCTCCCACAGAGATCACACCGAACCTGTGGGAGCGAGCTTGCTCGCGAAGGGGCCATCAAAAGCACCACCCATCTCCCGCGCTGGCCATTTTGAAACATCTGTCGACTAGCCTGGTCTGTCTCAGCTGCTAGGCTGATTCCCAGGCCTTCCTTCGACAGACTTTTGCCCATGCTCGCGCGCCTGCTGTTTTTCTGCGGTCTCTGCCTGGCCTCCCAGCTGGCGATGGCCATGACCATCTACAAATCCACCGACGCCAACGGCGTGGTCTCGTACAGTGACCGCCCGAGCAAAGGCGCGAAAGTGTTCGTGTTTCAGGACCGCATGGTCGAGCGCCTCGACCGCCAGGTGTACCTGGACATCAAGAAGCAGAAGGGCGTCGACGTGGTGTTTGCGCGCAACGATCTGTACGCGCCGGTCGAGGTTGCCCTGGCCTTCATCGGCACGAGCAATGTGCGTGGCGCGCCCGCGCGGGCGATTCGTCGTGTGCTGCCACCGCGCAGCAACACGCGGCTGGCGCTGCTGACGGCGATCAGTCGTGACCAGCCGCTGGTGTATTCGCCGCAGTTCCAGTACTCGCTGGGCGACCCCGCAGGCACCGCGCAGAGCTATCGCTATCCGCTGCCCTGGCGTGGCGGGCCGTTTCGCCTGAGTCAGGGCGCCAACGGTCAGTACAGCCACTACGGGCCGAAGAACCGCTACGCCATGGACATCGCCATGCCGGTGGGCACGCCGATCATCGCCGCGCGAGCGGGTGTGGTAGTCAAGACCGAGAACTCCCAGAGCGGGCGCGGCACCGATGCCTCCGGCAATTTCGTCCGGGTGCTGCACGACGACGGCACCATGGGCGTGTACCTGCATTTGAAACAGGGTTCGGTGAGCGTGCGCGAAGGACAACGGGTGAAGGTCGGCAGCCCGCTGGCGCTGTCGGGCAACACCGGCAACAGCAGCGGCCCGCACCTGCATTTCGTGGTGCAGCGCAATACCGGCGAAGGGCTGGTGTCGATTCCCTATCAGTTCAACCAGCCGCTGGGGGCGTTGCCCAACTTTGCGTTGGGCAAACAGTAGGCGCGATAGGGTGTTGAGGGTTTTTGTGGCGAGGGGATTTATCCCCGTTGGGCCGCGAAGCGGCCCCAAATATTGCAACTCTGTACTAACTGACTGCATTCAATGGTTTTGGGACGGCTGCGCCGTCCAACGGGGATAAATCCCCTCGCCACAAGAGCCCCCCAAACTCCCATCAATCCAGCATCAACACCTTGGCCAGAACAATCTTCGGCCCTTTCATCTTCTTGATGATGATGCGCAGGCCTTCGACTTCCAGCACTTCTTCCTCTTCCGGCACCCGTTTCAGGGTTTCGTAAACCAGCCCGGCAAGGGTTTCCGCTTCGATGTGATCGAGATCGATGCCGAGCAGGCGCTCGACCTTGAACAACGGCGTATCGCCACGCACCAGCAACTTGCCTGGCTGATAGGCGAGGATGCCGCGCTCTGCCTTGCGGTGTTCGTCCTGGATATCGCCGACCAGCACTTCCAGCACGTCTTCCATGGTCAGGTAGCCGATGATGTTGCCGTCAGCCTCCTCGACCACGGCGAAGTGCGAGCCACCTTTGCGGAACTGCTCCAGCAGTTGCGACAGCGGCATGTGCCGCGATACGCGCTCCAGCGGGCGGGTCAGCTCGGCGAGGTTGAACGACTCGGGAATGTGGTCCAGCGCGGCCAGTTCCAGCAGCAGATCCTTGATGTGCAGCAGGCCGACGAACTCCTGGCGCTCGCTGTCGTACACCGGATAACGGCTGAACTTGTGGCGACGGAACATCGCCAGGATTTCCTTCAGCGGCGCATTGAATTCCAGGGTGATCAGGTCTTCGCGGGAGTTGGCCCAGTCGACCACTTCCAGCTCGCCCATTTCCACCGCCGAAGCCAACACGCGCATGCCCTGATCGCTGGGATCCTGGCCACGGCTGGAGTGCAGGATCAATTTCAGTTCTTCGCGGCTGTAATGGTGTTCATGGTGCGGGCCGGGTTCACCTTGCCCGGCGATACGCAGAATCGCGTTGGCGCTGGCATTGAGCAGGTAGATTGCCGGGTACATCGCCCAGTAGAACAGGTACAGCGGCACTGCCGTCCACAACGAAAGCAGCTCGGGTTTGCGGATCGCCCACGACTTGGGCGCCAGCTCGCCGACCACGATGTGCAGGTACGAAATGATGAAGAACGCGGTGAAGAACGACACGCCTTTGATGATCTCGGGCGAGTCGACGCCGACCGCGCTCAGCAGCGGTTCGAGAATATGCGCAAATGCCGGTTCACCGACCCAGCCCAAGCCAAGGGAGGCGAGGGTGATGCCGAGCTGGCACGCCGACAGGTAGGCATCGAGCTGACTGTGCACGGTGCGCAGGATGTGCCCGCGCCAGCCGTGTTGTTCAGCGATGGCCTCGACCCGGGTCGAGCGCAGTTTGACCATGGCGAATTCCGCCGCAACGAAAAAACCGTTGAGCAACACCAGGATCAGAGCAAAAAGGATCATGCCGAAGTCGGCGAAAATGGTAGCGAGGGACAAGCCAGGGGAAGGGTCCATGATGGAGTTTTGCGGGTTCCGTGTGATTCGAAAGTGGGGAGAAACAGCGCCTGAAAGGCAGGCACAATTCAGCCAATGTAGCGGCTGACCGTGCGATTGCCTAGTGGCGTGTGCCGGGCGGCATCACTCGGTGGCGCTGATCGCCCGTGCGCTGGCCACCTGGGCCGGGGCGAAATGGCAGGTGAACGTGCTGCCGTGACCGGGCACGCTGCTGATTTCCATGCGTGCGCGGTGGCGCAGCAGCACGTGCTTGACGATGGCCAGGCCGAGGCCAGTGCCGCCGGTGTTGGAGTTGCGGCTGGAATCGACGCGGTAGAAACGTTCGGTCAGGCGCGGCAGATGTTTGCTGTCGATGCCGATGCCGGAATCCTGCACGCTCAGGTGCGCGCCCTGATCGTCGCCCCACCAGCGAATGCGGATGTTGCCCTCGGCCGGGGTGTACTTGACCGCGTTGAACACCAGATTGGAAAACGCACTGCGCAGCTCGGCCTCGCTGCCCTTGAGCAGCACTCCGGCATTGGCCTCGAGGCTGATGCGCTGGTTCTTCGCCCCGGACAACTGCTGCGCATCGCTGGTAATCGATTGCAGCAATGTGTCGATCTGCACTGGCTGGTTGTCCGACGGATAGTCGGTGGCTTCCAGCTTGGCCAGCAGCAACAGGTCGTTTAGCAGCGTCTGCATGCGCCCGCCCTGTTGCTGCATCTGCTGCAGGGCACGGCTCCAGCGCGGGTTCACTTCCTCGACATTGTCCAGCAGGGTTTCCAGATAGCCGCAGATCACCGTCAGCGGTGTACGCAGTTCGTGGGAGACGTTGGCGATGAAATCCTTGCGCATCTGTTCCAGCTGATGAATGCGCGTCACGTCGCGGACCAGCATCAGGTGTTCATTGTTGCCGTAGCGGGTCAGGTACAGCTGAATGCGCACGCGATCATTGGTCGGCGAAGGGATTTCCAATGGCTCGGCGAAGCTGTCCTGCTCGAAGTATTCCTTGAAGCGCGGATGGCGCACCAGGTTGGTCACCGGTTGGCCGCTGTCCTGCGGAGTCTTCAGGCCGAGCAGGGTTTCGGCGGCGCGGTTCCACCATTCGAGGTTGCCGTCGCTGTCGAGCATGATGACCGCGTCTTTCAGCGCGGCGGTGGACTCCTGCACCCGGTCGATCACCGCTTGCAGACGTCCGCGCACCCGTTGGTCGCGGCGTTGCAGGTGGTAGATGCTGTCGAACACCTCGCCCCACAGGCCATAGCCATCGGGCGGCGCTTCGTCGGGTTGATGCTGGCGCAGCCATTCGTGCAGACGCAGCAATTGCTTGAGCGTCCAGGCCAGATAAAGCCCCAGACCCGCCGCGAGGCTCCAGCCGTAATAGCCGGTGATCAGGCCGATCACCAGGCAGGCGGTGACCAGCAACAGCATGTGGCGAATCAGGGTGCCATGCCAGTTTTGATTCACGAGGGCGTCCTTAGCCGCAGCTTCAAGTTTCAAGCCGCAAGCTTCAAGCTAAAACGGATCGGCTTTCACTTGCCGCTTGTAGCTGGAAACTTGCAGCTGCTTTTACGCTTTTGTGGAGAACCGATAACCGGTGCCGCGCACGGTTTGTACCAGATTTTCGTAAGCGTCGCCGAGGGCCTTGCGCAGGCGGCGGATGTGCACGTCGACGGTGCGCTCTTCGACGTAGACGTTGCCGCCCCAGACCTGATCGAGCAACTGGCCACGGGTGTAGGCGCGTTCCTGATGGGTCATGAAGAATTGCAGCAGGCGGTATTCGGTCGGGCCCATCTCGGCGGGTTTGCCGTCGATGGTCACGCGGTGGCTGATCGGGTCGAGCAGCAGGCCGCCGACTTCGATCGGCGCTTCGCCATCGGTCGGTCCGGCGCGGCGCAGTACAGCCTTGAGGCGGGCGACCAGTTCACGCGGGGAAAACGGTTTGGTGATGTAATCGTCGGCGCCGACTTCGAGGCCCTGGATCTTGTTGTCCTCTTCTCCCTTGGCGGTGAGCATGATGATCGGGATGTCCCCGGTCAGCTCGTCACGGCGATCATTTCGCGAATAGGCGCTTCGTCGTCGACGATCAGAATGCTCCTGCCAACCATGCCTTAATCCTCTTGTCATTTAACTGTCTTGCGCCGCATTAGATAACGGAATTATTGCAGTCGTGTGACAGTATTTCAGGCGCGCAACATTTGCACCCATCCTCGACTAAGCTCTAAGTCCGAATCCTGACAACCACAAAAGAAGGTTTCCATGACTCAGATGACTGCTTCGTTCAAAGCCCTGCTGCTGGCCGCCGCCCTGACATTGCCGGGGCTGGCCATGGCGGCCGATCCGGCGATGGAAAAGGACGGCATGTACACCGATCAAAAGGGCATGACCCTGTACACCTTTGCCAAGGACTCCGCTGGCAAGTCCGCGTGCAATGACAAGTGCGCGGCAAACTGGCCGCCGCTAATGGCGACAGCGAATGACAAGTCGATGGGGGACTGGACGGTAATCACTCGTGATGATGGCAGCAAGCAGTGGGCCTACCAGGGCATGCCGCTGTACACCTTTGTGATGGACAAGAAGGCCGGCGACATGACCGGCGACGGCAAAATGGACGGCGCGTGGAAAGTCGCCAAGGCCAAATAACCACGGTCCAAAACCCTGTGGGAGCGAGCCTGCTCGCGAAGCGTTGTGTCAGTTGTCGCAGAGGTGACTGACATGACGCCTTCGCGAGCAGGCTCGCTCCCACAGGTGTCATGCATCAGCGCAGTGCGTAATCCAGCACGATCCCGACAAATATCGCCAACCCTGCCCAATGGTTGTGCAAGAAGGCCTGGAAGCAACGCATACGGTCTTTGCTGCGCGTGTACCAGAACTCCCACGCATAACATCCCGCAGCCACCAGCAAACCGAGGTGGAACCAGATCCCCAGCTCGAACTTCGACCCGGCCAGAATCAGGCAGGCCAGCGACAATGCCTGCAAGCTGAGGATGATCACCCGATCCGCCTCGCCAAACAGAATCGCCGTGGATTTCACGCCGATCTTCAGGTCGTCATCGCGATCGGTCATCGCGTAATAAGTGTCATAACCCACCGTCCACAGCAGATTGGCGATCCACAGCAACCACGCCGCCGCCGGCAATTCTCCGGTCTCGGCGGTAAAGGCCATTGGCATGCCCCAGGAAAACGCCGCACCCAGCACCACTTGCGGGTAGTACGTGTAGCGCTTCATGAACGGATAAGTGAACGCCAGCGCCAGACCGCCCAATGACAGCCAGATCGTCGGCGCATTGGTGCACAGCACCAGCAGAAAACTGATGCCCATCAGCACGGCAAAGAACACCAGCGCTTCCTTCGAGCTGATCCTGCCAGCAGCGAGCGGCCGTTGCGCGGTGCGTTTGACGTGGCCGTCGACCTTGCGGTCAGCCCAGTCGTTGATCACGCAACCACCGGCGCGGGTCAGCACTACGCCAAGAACAAAAATCACCACGTTGGCCAGCGACGGCGAACCCTTGCCGGCAATCCACAACGCCCACAGCGTTGGCCACAGCAGCAGGTAAATGCCAATCGGCTTGTCCATGCGCGTCAACTGAACGAAATCCCAGGCGCGTGGGTTCAGACGGTTGAGGGACTTGAGCAGGCTCTGATACATCAGCAGTTCTCCGGATGGGCGCGGGCGGCGTCCCACAGGCTCGGCAGGAAGATTTCCGCGACCAGCACACTCAGCGCGCCACGGTCGAAACGCGAACGCCGGCCCCACAATTCAGGGGCTTGCACCGCTGGCGGGAGCCATTGTTCGGGGTAGCGGCAGACTTCAATGGCGCGGCGCTGGAACGCCTGATCGCAAAACAGCAATTCGCCCAGCGAGCGGCTGCCCAGTTCATCCATGTGCAAACCATCACCTTGCAGGGCCGCCCGCGAGGCAACGCTGCGGGCAAACACCCAGGCCTCGCCGTGGCCGCGCAAATACACCTCGCGCACCCAGCCTTCGCTGCCCTCGGCCAGCTCCAGTGCCGCGCATTCATCAGCGCGCAAGGTGTCCCAGCCTTCGAACAGCGGCGACACGCTGAAGCCGTCCTCGGACAAACGGGTCAAACGGCGGGTCAGCGAGCCTTCGTCGAACAACCAGTCGAGGGTCAACGGATCGGGGCGGGGCGTCAGGCGGTCTTGGGTCAGCCAGAGCGGGGCGGGGCAGGCATTTGAATGTTGCACAATGAGTCATTATTGGCCGCAAATGAGGCGGCGAGCTTACCATGGCGGGCGACAGGATTGAGCGGCGCCGGCCGCCGTTGCGCCGAACAGGCTTGCATCTGCGCGGCACCCTCAGTACAAAACGCCCTGAGCCGGATGGCAACGCAGCACCCATCGACTGTCCGCGCCGGCACTACGCCTGAACCCTGAGGAAGTACCTGAATGAAGAAGTGGCAATGTATCGTCTGTGGCCTGATCTATAACGAAGCCGATGGCTGGCCGGATGACGGCATCGCGCCGGGCACCCGCTGGGAAGACGTACCGGCAGACTGGCTGTGCCCCGACTGCGGCGTCGGCAAGATGGACTTCGAAATGATCGAAATCAACTAAGCAAATCAGAGGAGTAAGGCATGAGCGCACCAGTCGTCATCATCGGCACCGGGCTTGCGGGCTACAACCTGGCCCGCGAGTTTCGCAAGCTCGACAGCGAAACCCCGCTGCTGCTGATCACCGCCGATGACGGCCGCTCTTACTCCAAGCCGATGCTCTCCACCGGTTTCGGCAAGAACAAGGACGCCGACGGCCTGAGCATGGCCGAACCCGGCGCCATGGCCGAGCAGTTGAAAGCCGAGGTGCGCACCCACACGCGCATCAGCGGTATCGACGCCGGCCACAAACGCTTGTGGATCGGTGAAGAAGCCGTGCCCTATCGCGACCTGATTCTGGCCTGGGGCGCGGAAACCGTGCGCGTGCCGATCGAAGGCGACAGCGCGGAACTGGTATTCCCGATCAACGATCTCGAAGACTACGCGCGCTTCCGTGCCGCAGCGGCGGGCAAGCGTCGGGTGTTGTTGCTCGGCGCCGGGTTGATCGGCTGCGAATTCGCCAATGACCTGATTCTCGGCGGCTACGAAGTGCAACTGGTCGCGCCGTGCGAACAGGTCATGCCGATGCTCTTGCATCCCGCCGCTGCGGCGGCCGTGCAGGCCGGGCTGGAAAGTATCGGGGCGAAGTTTCACCTCGGCCCGGTGCTGACCCGGCTGGAGAAAGTCGCCGATGGCATGGAAGCGCACCTGTCCGACGGTCAGATCATCCCGTGCGATGTAGTAGTCTCGGCGATCGGCCTGCGCCCGCGCATCGATCTGGCGGCGGCTGCCGGCGTGCAGGTCAATCGCGGCGTGATGGTCGATCGTTACCTGAAAACCTCCCACGCCAACATCTACGCCCTGGGCGATTGCGCCGAAGTCGACGGGCTCAATCTGCTTTACGTGATGCCGCTGATGAGCTGCGCGCGCGCATTGGCGCAAACCCTCGCCGGAAATCCCACCGCGGTCAGCTACGGGCCGATGCCGATCACCGTGAAAACCCCGGTGTGCCCGCTGGTGGTTTCGCCGCCGCCACGGGGCAGCGAAGGCATTTGGAGCGTCGAAGGGCAGGGCGCCGACATCAAAGCGCTGTGCCACAGTGCCGACGGTCAGTTGCTTGGTTACGCCCTGACCGGCGGGGCGGTCATGGAAAAACTGACCCTGAACAAACAGCTGCCGCCGCTGCTGGCGTAAATGCCGGTCGTTCTGTCGCAAACACCGCTCTTTTGCCCCGACAAAGGTCTTGGGGACACTGGCGCCGCCGTTGGCGGCGTGCCATTCTCACTCCCGTCTGCCGCAGAGTAGAGCCTGCGGCGCCTTGGGCGCTGTTCCAACGAGAACAGCACGGACATAACAACAAAAAACCGTCAAAGGGGCTTCACTAATGCGTAAACCAGAACTCGCCGCTGCAATCGCCGAAAAGGCAGACCTGACCAAAGAACAGGCCAACCGCGTCCTCAACGCCGTCCTCGAAGAAATCACCGGCGCCCTGCACCGCAAGGACAGCGTGACGCTGGTCGGCTTCGGCACCTTCCTGCAACGCCACCGCGGCGCCCGCACCGGCAAAAACCCGCAGACCGGCGAACCGGTCAAGATCAAGGCCAGCAACACTGTGGCATTCAAGCCAGGCAAATCGTTGAAAGACAGCGTCAATCCTTGATGGCAGCGTGCTCCCCTGAATGACGGGGAGAACCGCAAATGAGAAATGGGCACACCGATTGCGGTCGGGTGCCCATTTTTTGTGGTTGGAGCATTCGTCTAGATCAGACGGAGAAGAAGTAACGCGTCAGGTGAAAGAAGAGCGGTGCCGCGAAGCATATCGAGTCCATCCAATCGAGGATTTCGCCGTGACCTTTGATCATTGTGCCCCAGTCCTTCGCGCTCAGACTGCGTTTGATAGCGGACATGACCAAGCTGCCTAGCCAGCTTGCGGCAGTCATTGGGACTTAAGCGTCGGGCAGCACGCCGACTACTCGGTCATCCGAACTGTTAATCGCAATGGCTTATCCTGGAATTGCTCAATTCGTAGCCTGCCCAGAATTTCATCGTTCGTACTCCGCCCTTTGCATACCAATTCATATTTGAAGACTTTACTTAACCGGGAGTCCGCATATTTACACTCGACTGAAAGCATGTTCTCGTTCGACCCATGCTCGTCCAGTGGTTCATCTGCCAGGTCATTAATATGTATCCAGACGGCGCTTAAGCCAAGTTTCTCTGGATCCTCAGTCATGTCCATGATCCAGATCTTGATTTCGCTGAGGAGCGTGAGACAGCCCCCAATGCTGGGAAGTAATTTGATGTTGAACTTGGCGGTCTGCGCAGTGGGTTGCCAAGGTTGTTTAAATTTTTTGACTCCAAGGTTGGGGTCTCTTGCGTAGTTTTCTGGCGCGTAACAGTAATATGGGGAAAACGGCTGATAGTGCGCTTCGGCGGTGACGCTAAAATTCGCAGGGATGTCCATGTTCAGTGTTGCCGAACTGGAGAACGAGTTGCATCCAGTTCCAAATATTATGAAGCTGGCCAATAACAAAGCGCGGATCGAGTGCGTTGCAGTGGCGAAGTTTAACTTGGGGGATAACGAGAGCATCGGTACTTCCTTGTTGACTGATTAAGTTAATGAACGAATCAATATCCGGCTGAAACGGCGCGCCAACCGCATGCCCACCGGTCATCGCGGCGATAGCGGCGTCGTGGTCTTCAGCGGCTGGCGGAATCATCGCCAGTTGCTCCTGAACCAGGTTTTCAGGGTGGGCGTTCCAGCGCAGCAGACTTTCCTCGACCCATTCGGGCTGGTCGGCATAGCTGCCGTAAACGTCGACCTCGGTGACCCGTTGACTGCGCAGCGCTGTCAGGCGGGCCTTGGTCATGCTGATCTTGTCTATTTCCTGATTGAGCATCAGCGTCTTGTGCGCGCGCTCCTGCTCTCGCACGTAAGAACGGTGGTTGTTTTGCAGATCGCGCTTAACGGCCCGCAGCTGTTGCTGAATATTCTCCAGGGCGCTGCTGATCCACTCGTATTCGCGATTGGTCACCAGCGAACGCTTGCGCTGCAGTGCTTCCTGCCAACGGCGCAAGCTGGCCCAGCAGCCGGGGATGTAGCTGCCGACCATTGAGTGGTGACCCCGGTCGAACAACTGCCGCAGAAACGATCCGCGTTCGGGCAAGCCGTTCGTAGCGCGCAGGGCCTTGGCGCAGCCGTGATCGACGATCGTGCTGCAACCCGGCTCCCAGAGAAGGGAGGATCGGTGGTCCTTGTCGAACTCAACGGGCATGAAATGGCGCAAAGCACCGTGATGCCCATAGTCGTCGCCAAAGAAATTGATGATTCCCCAGATCAGCAGGCCGAGGCCGGCGACCGGGTTGAAGCCCAGCACCACGGCGTTGGTTGCGTACATCGGCCCAGGCTTGGCGAAAGTATTCATCCATGTGGCGGGAACGCTCGGAACCGGGTCGTTCTGATTGACGATGCGGTGGTGGGCCAATGCTTTGGCGCTTTCGATGAACGTGGTGTCACCAGCGCGGGGGGCGCCGTAGGTGTAGAGCACGATTTGCGGGGAGAACTCCAGGTTGCGTCTCAGCATCTCGGACAGGATCAGTGCAACTGCACCGCCCAGACTGTGACCCGTGATCAGCAGCTTTTGCCCGCTGTAGAATTTTTCCAGATAAGTCACGATGAATGGATAAGCCGCCAAAGCGCCACCGTAGAAACCGCGGTGCACTTTGCCTTCGCCTTCGGCAAAGGGAACCTGATAGGCATCGCCGTCACGCCGGCCGTCGGGCCAGATCTCACTGGTACCTCGCACGCTGATCAGGATCAACTCGTCATGGTGGCAGATGAAAGCTTGGGTATCAGTACTGTTGTCTTTGTTACGGTCATCGAGACAGTGCAACTTGGCCGGGTGTTCTTGTTCGTCGCCCAACGCGGGGTCATTCACTTCGGGGTAAAGGTTCGGGTCGAACGGCACCACTTCCAAGCGTTTCGAATACGGCACGTCTTCGTACAGTGGGTAGTATTTCTGCGTTTGCGAGTCATCGACCTTCCACAACTCGTCGAACTGCGGTAGCGCGTGGCCGAACCAGTTGCCGCTGCTGGGCTGTACCGGAAAGCTTACCGTGTCGGTCTGCACCGGTTGAGTGTTGGGTTCCTGTCCGAAATCGGTGTAGCTCAGCGTCGCCATCACCGACAGCTGATAAAGGTTGAGCGCGCAGAACGCGTCGCCTGTCGACAGCATTGGCCGTAGCGCTCTCATCGGCCGTACTTCCAGCACATGGTGTTTGTTCGGCAGCAGTGCGACGCCCTTGGGCGGCGGCGGGGAAAACCCCAGTTCGACGGTGGCCATCTCCGCCGCACTCAAGATTGTGTGCAGTCCGCCATCCGCAGAAGTTTTATCGACGAGCGTGAAGTCTCTGGACTTCGCCGCCGATCGCATGAGCTTGTGCGCCGCCCTCTTCGGAGGGTCGCGACGAGCAACCAGTGGTGGCAGGTGGGCGATGTGCTTTACCAGTTCACTGACTTCGACCTGACAGTACGCGTCGGTTTCGGGCAGGTCCTTGGCGGGGTTTGCCTGGGTGCGAGTGCCTGTTTTGTGGAAGAAGCGGGTTTTTTCGGCGCGGACTTGGAGTTCGGTGATGGGAAGGGGATAGTGGGGGCGCTTTTGCAAAAATGTGTAAGATTTTTCGCTGCCTTGATAGCGGCTCTTCAATTTGAGTACTAGCGGACCGCAATAATGATCGTCGATCTTTGCAGATCCAGTCGCATCAAGTTTTCCGCTATGGACCGTGTCTTCGTAATCAATCACTTCGTAAGACAGACCAGCGTATGGCTTACCGTCGCCGAATTCGTCCACTAGCTGGAAGCTGGTACGATGGCCGCGTTTAGGGCAGGCATGTATGTCGCCCTGCATGAAGCGCAAATCGGTCGCCGAGGGAGTCTCAATGTTCATGGTGCCCCTTGCTCCGTGCATCCCGGATAGATGGTGCAAACCCGCCCATCGACCATTTTAAAAGTGCTGAAATTTGTGTCGTTGCCGTAGCAAAAGGCGTATTGATCCTCGAAGTTCTCACCCATACAGCGCTTCCAGCCGCGGGTTACTTTGATCCAGGTATCGCCGATGGCTGGAAGTTCTTCACTTGCCAGCCTGACCTTCAGCGTCACCGTTTTGCCCTCAAGTTGAGTCAATGTGTACGCCGTGGAAGGTCTCGTTCGCAGCACGTTGCCCTGAGCATCCATGTTTTTGCAGGTCAGCAGTTTGATCAGGAAACGATGTGGACCGACGGTGCGGAATGACCACCTGCATTCACCATAAAACTCCCCTGCACCGTCCTCGTTGAAAGTGCCCTTTAGTCGTTCCAGCAACTCTGGACGCACGAAAATCGAGGCGTAGTCCATGCTGAAGTTGCTTCGGCCTTTTCCATAAAAACCGATGAGCTTGATTTCCACTTTGTTGAGCGCCAACGGACAATCGCTGACGGTTTTGTACAACTCGATTTCCGCAGTGCTTACATATTCCATGGTGGGTTTATTGAAGCTCACCCAGAAATCCGGCTTTCCTGGCACGCGGCAGGTTTCACCCGCTGCGGGCAGGTAGATAGCCTTCAGCTCATATTTGAATCCAGGTGGAAAATCCGGAACAAACGTAAACGTGTTCGGGGTCTTCACCGTCGTACAACCCACCAGCAATCCCAGGCAACCACTCAGCAGCAACCCTCGTTTCAAGTTCCTCATCGACCTACCTCTCCCTGCCAATACAACGCTTCCTGATATACCCGCTCAAAATGCATCGCCGGATCTTCACCCGGTTTGGGCAGCCATGATTTGCCTGGCCGATATCCCGGTAACTGCAAACTGCGGGTCAGCAAGAAATGCACTTGCTCCGGTTGTTGCCAGCCCCACAAGTGCGTCAGTTGAATCAGGCCCCACAGCCACTCATCGACGTCGAGCTGTTCGGCCAGCGTGGCCATGGCTTCGGTGTGTTCGCCGACCAGGTAACGGCGGGTGTTGTCGAACAGCACGTTGGCGTAGATCAGCTCCGGGGTCGGCGTGTGCAGCCAAGGCGGATCCATCGGCAGCGGGTGGTGGCCGGGGTCCGGGTTGTCGATCGCGTTCCATCGCTCTGCGTGCCAATAGCAGACGCTGTTGAATGGCCCGAGAAACGCCGCGCGGTGCTGGGGTTGCAGGTGCGCCAGCGCACGGCCCAGAACCCGGTTGTCATGCATGCGGTACACCGCCTGATTCGGGCGTTCGCCGGTTATCAGGCGCTCGCGCCAATGCGCCGCCAGCAGATCAAGTTCGGCGTGACGGGCACTGGCCAGCCAGCCCCAATTGCGCTCGGGCGTGGCGAGCAAGGTCTGGATGGCGGGATGCTGCGCCGTATCGATTTGCAACAGCAGCGGGCCGGTCGGCACCAGCGACTCGGCCGGCGTGCCGCTGTAGAGCGGACGAAACCGCTCGGTGCCGAGGTCGCGGGTCAACGCAGCGTGCTCTGCGCTTTGGCCCTCGGTGTCGAGCATCAGATACAGTTCGCAGCCGGCGCGGGACTGAGCGTGCAACCATTGTTCGACCGGGCTCATGCGACTTCTCCCAGCTCACACTGACCCGCTGCGCAGGCTTCGCACAGCGGGCAAAAATCCGCTGCCTGCTGGCGGGCACTGTTGACGATCGACAGCGGCGTGGCGTTGATCGCAGCTGGCAGGCCGGCCTCAACTTGCAGCGGTTGTAGCGGTGCGAGACCCGGCAGTGGCGCGCCGCCCTGAACGATGGGCACGCTGCTGAAAATCCCGCCGGCATTGATCACGATGTGATGACCGCCCGCTGACAGCGTCAGGCTCATGCCGGCATCGATCACCACGTTGCTTGCCGTGACATGCGCCTGCTGGCCGGCCTGGATCACCAGAGCGCCCAAGGTCTGGCTGCTGGTGCCGCTGACCTGCAACAAGTCGTCGGCGTTGATTACTGTGCTTCGCAGTCCTTGATGAGTGCGCGAATCCTTGCCCTCGATGAGACTGGTGCTGTCATTGCCGACATGCTCATGGCGGTCGCGAGTGATCAGGCTGCGGCTGTCGTTGAGGATCAGTTGCTCGAGGTCGCGCTGCGCGCGCAGGTAGATCTTCTCCTGCCCGGCGCGATCCTCGATCGACAGTTCGTTGTAGCCGCCATTGCGCGGTGAGCTCTGGCTGCGTAATACCGTGCGGGTTTTACTCGCCGGCAAGGGATGGGCGACGGCATTGACCTTGTTGGCGATGCAGCCGGTAATCAGCGGTTGGTCCGGGTCGCCTTCCTGGAAGGTCACGACCACTTCCATGTCGACCCGGGGAATGGTCACCGCACCAAATCCGTCACCTGCCCAACTGGAAGCTACGCGTAACCAGCAGCTGCTTTTTTCGCTGTTGAGTTCAGCGCGATCCCAGGGAAACTCGACACGAACCCTGCCGTACTCATCGCAGAAGATCTCTTCTCCGGGAGGCCCGGTAACGCGCGCGGTCTGGCAGACCAGCAAGGGTCTTGGCGCGGGCAAAGGCGGGCGGAAAACCACTTCTGCGGGAATGGCCCTGAAGGTATTGCGATAGCCCTGGGAAAAACCATCGGCAGGTTTCGCCTCGCTGCTGAAAGCCTCTTCGAGCACTGCCGGTTGCTTGCCTTCGTGACTGAGACTGACCAACAGCCACAACTCGTTGCACTCGGCCCTGGGATGTTCGCTCAGCTCGAACAGGTGACCGCTGCGCAAAATCGCCTGATCGCTTTTGCCTTCAATCCATTGATAGTCGCTGCGATGGCGCTCCAAGGCCTGACGCGCCAGCTGTTTGCCGTGCTTCTCGGACTTCATCAACAGTGGATAGCGATACTCCTCCAGAGCCGGCGTGAACTCTGCGGTGAAGCGGCTTTCCAGCAGCAGGCTTGGCCGCTTGAGGTCATAGTCACGGCGGGTGACGGTGCTGGTACGGGTGTTGAAGCCCATGGTCAGGTGGTTGACCACCGGGTGTTCGGCAACCATGCCGCTATCAACCCGAAAGGCTGTCGTACCCAATTTGGGTGCGAACACCGGGCTGTCGCTGAATACCAGTAAGTGCCCGTCGAGCGAATGTTGATGGTGCCAGGCGATACCCTCTTCGGCGCACAGACGCTGAATGAACAAAAAGTCGCTTTCGCCGTACTGCGTGCAGTACTCACGAGGCTCACCGGCGGCGACATTGAACGTGAAGTCATCGGCCTGGATGCCATGCCCTTTGAGCACTTGCGCGATGATCTGCGGCACGGTCAGTTGCTGGAAAATCCGCTGGTCGTGGCTCAGTTGCAGATAATGCAGCGCCGGTACCAGTGTCAGTTCATAACGGGTCAGGCGCTGGCCTGATTCGCCGAGCATGACGTTTTCGATCCGCCCGTGAATGCCTTCGCCCGCTGATCCGAACTGCAGAAACGCAGGTTGGCTGAGCAAGCTTTCCAGATCGAAATCCGCGTGCTCGCTCACCAGCTCAAGGCGAAATGCGTACAGCTGACTGATGGCTTCGGTGCCCGTGAACGCGAGCACCTTGAAGTCGTGACGAATGGCGGGGATATGCAGAGAGAATGGCGCGCAGTGGCCTTTGCCGAACATGGGCTTGTCCTTAAGCAAAGTGAGTCAAAGCGCGATGCTGTCCTCCCTGATCGCCGCGCATGAAAAGTGGCCAGGGCAAGCTAGCGGCGCGGCAAACTAATTGATGTAAGAAGTATCCCTGAAATTTGTCAGAGTATTCCGGTGTGGAAGTCTTGGTCGTGATGCGAGAACTATCTGAAGGACGCGGCTTCGATAACTATCGAGTTGGCAGTGTTTGTTGGCGCGGGAAAGTTTCAGAATAATGAAATGCCATCATTATAGTGGCACTTTTTGCGTTGATCGTTGTCGCGGAAAACTTGTTGAGGCAAACCAGCTATTTTCGGAAGTGTCCTACTTCTATTTTTTTTTGAATTTGGCATGCTGCACGCCGCTCGAGGATACGAGCGTCAGGTAAACTCGCCCGGCTGCGGCGCAGGGCTCTGGGTCAAGGGTTTGCCGGGGGCTGGTAAAATCCGCCAGTTAATAAACGGCCTCAGGGAAACCCCTGCGACATATAGGGCGATCTCCTACAGACCGCAATGAACAGTTCGTCTTGTTGTTTAATCAGATGCTTGCTAGTGGCCATCATAGTGATTACGATGCGCCCACTTGAAAGAGCACATCTCAATTGGATGAGTCGCTGAACTGCTCTTCGATACTGTCCCGCGTTGCTGAAACTCCATTCGCGCGCATGACTGTAATCCTTAATAAAGGCCATGGATGTCCTACTCAAGCAAACTTTCCGCCCATTACCTCGAACTCGCAAAAGTCTCTGTTTCCAAAGAGAATTTCGCGGGCGAAGACGTTCGTTTTTCGAGCGAATTCGAGGCGCTGGAAAGTGAGCTGGCCAAGGCTTCGTCGATGCACGAAAGCGGGCAGATCGACTGGCTGAAAATCCGCGAAAACAGCGAAAATCTGCTGCGTACCCAATCCAAGGATCTGCGTGTCGGCGCCTGGCTGACCTGGTCGCTGTACCAGCGCGAATCCTTCCCCGGGCTGCTCGCCGGCCTCGGTCTGCTGCACCATCTGTCGGAAAACAACTGGGCCGACGTCCACCCGCTCAAACCCCGCACCCGTGCCGCCGCGATCGGCTGGCTGGTGCCGCGTCTCGAGCAGGTCATCACCGAAAACATTGCGATCAAAGAGCAGTTGCCGATGTTCCGGCAGCTATCCGAGCACCTGGCCGGCCTTGAGGCCGCGTGCACTGAGCATCTGGGCGATGACGCGCCGCTGCTGCTGCCGATCTCCCGCCGCCTGAAAACCATGATTCAGCGCGCCGCCGACAACCAGCCGGCACCCGGTGTGGTGGGCGCGGCGGTGGCGCAGGTCAAGCAGGCCGCGACCCAGCTGCTCACCCCCGGCGCGCCGATCGACAACGAGCGGGATGCGCACAAAGCCCTGCGCGCCCAGCAGGAAAGCGCGCGCCCGCTGTGTGCCTGGTGGCTCAAGCAGAAGGCTACCGATCTGCGCGCCCTGCGCCTCAATCGCACGCTGTTGTGGATGACCATCGACGCGGTGCCCGAGCGCAACGCCGAGCAGATCACCGTGCTGCGCGGTCTGCCGCTGGAAAAGCTCAAGCTCTATCAGGACCGTTTCGATCAGGGCAAATACGCCGACCTGCTGGTGGAACTGGAGGCGAGCCTGGCGAAGGCCAGAGGATGGTCTGGGAATGTCTCCAGAACCTCAACGCCGAATTGGCAATGCGCGAAGTGGAAATCCACTTCGCGCTTTTGATTCAGCGCCTGCCGGGCATCATCGAGTTGCGCTTCCATGACGGCGCGCCGTTTGCCGATCCGTCCACTCGGGCGTGGATCGCCGCCAATGTCATGCCGCACCTGCAAAGCGCCAGCGCGCCGCGCAAGGTCGAAAGCGAGAACGTCGAAACCCAGCCGGCCTGGGAAAAAGCCCTCGAGGAAGTCCAGCCTATCCTGCGCAAGGAAGGTTTGAAGCCGGCCGTGCAGATTCTCAAGCAGGGCCTGCAATCGGCCCACGGTGGCCGTGAACGCTTCTTCTGGCAGTTCACCCTCGCGCGGCTGTGTTTCCTGGCCAAGAAATACGAACTGGCCAAGAACCAGCTCGAAACCCTCGATCAGACATTACAGGACTCAGGCCT
>Ga0308161_1002634_pt1 | contig 18719 bp, 14 predicted proteins | sample PhyFR2_FD_201034 | JGI IMG/M metagenome (GOLD analysis project Ga0308161, IMG submission 201034) | Phyllosphere microbial communities from UC Gill Tract Community Farm, Albany, California, United States - DLSLF.R2 | ecosystem: Host-associated > Plants > Phyllosphere > Unclassified | place: USA...
AGGTGCTGCAGCGACCGACCGACCCGTACACGGTGAAGCTGCTCGACGCGGTGCCGAACCCGCGCCGCACGCACCGCGCCTCCTGAACTCCTCGACCTCCTCCGAAAGGACCCCTGTGCTCACCTTCCCCGACGGCTTCCTGTGGGGTGCCGCGACCGCGGCGCACCAGATCGAGGGCAACAACGTGAACAGCAACTGGTGGGTGCACGAGCACGCGCCGGGCACGACCATCGTCGAACCGAGCGGTGACGCGGCCGACAGCTACAACCGGTTCCGCGACGACATCCGCCTGCTCGCCGAGCTGGGGCTCAACAGCTACCGGTTCAGCATCGAGTGGGCCCGCATCGAGCCCGAGCGCGGCGTCGTCAGCAAGGCGCAGATCGCTCACTACCGCCGCATGGTCGAGACCTGCCACGAGTTCGGCATCGAGCCGATCGTCACGCTGATGCACTTCACCGTGCCGCGCTGGTTCGAGCGCGACGGCTTCTGGCGCGCACCCGACGCCGCCGACCTGTTCGCCCGGTACACCGAGCTCGCCCTGCCCGTCGTCGCCGAGGGCGTCGAGTACGTCTGCACCATCAACGAACCGAACATCGCCGCGATGCTCGCCGGGGGAGAGGACGCCTCGAACCTCGTCGCGTACGGGCTGCCGAACCCCGACCTCGAGGTCGCCGACGCCCTGCTCGCCTCGCACAAGCGCAGCCGCGAGGTGCTGTCACAGCTGCCTCGGATCAAGTCGGGCTGGACCGTCGCCACCCAGGCGTTCAAGGCCGTCGACGAGCCGGGTGCCGCCGAGGCGACGCGCGAGTACGGCTACGTGCGTGACGACTGGTACAGCGAGATGGCGGCGGGTGACGACTTCGTCGGCGTGCAGGCCTACACGCAGACCTTCGTCGGGCCCGAGGGGCCGCGGCCGGTCGCCGAGGGGCTCGAGACGACGCTGACCGGGTGGGAGTTCTACCCGCCGGCCGCCGCCGAGGGCATCCGCAGCGCGTGGGAGCTGTCCGGCCACGTGCCGGTCATGGTCACCGAGAACGGCATCGCGACCGCCGACGACACCCGGCGCATCGCCTACACGCAGGGCGCGCTCGAGCACGTCCACGACACCATCGACGAGGGCATCGAGGTGCTCGGCTACCAGCACTGGAGCGCCCTCGACAACTACGAGTGGGCCAGCGGGTTCCGCCCGACCTTCGGCCTGATCGGGTGGGACCGCGACACCTTCGAGCGGACGCCGAAGCCGAGCGCCCGCTGGTACGGCGAGGTCGCGCGCGCGAACGGGCTGGCGCGGGCGTAGCGCCCTCCGGCCCTGCCGGACCGGTACGGCGCGGGGCGCACGAGGACGCAGGAGGCGCGGGTCACCCGGCCCGCGCCTCCTGCGTCTCGGCCCCGGGGCCGATGCCGTGCCTAGAAGTAGGTGATGCCGTGCAGGGGTCGCTCGGGCAGCAGCATCGCGCGGAACTTCTGGACGGCGCCCTTGCGTCGCTCGCGGACCAGGCCGGCCGCGGCCAGCGTGACCGGGTCGGAGCCGCCGAGCCAGAGCGAACCCAGCGTCGCGACGTCGAGTTCGAGGTCGGCCCGGCGGACGGCCGCCTTCTTCACCGTCGCCTCGCCTGCCTCGCTCGTGACCCGGTACGTGCCGGCCGCGTGGCCCAGCGCGTCACCGATGGCGATCGTGACGACGCCGTCGGCCGCCCACGGGCGAGCCTGCAGGGCCGCGACCGGGTCGAGGACGCGGAACCACACGTGGTCCTCGTCGTGGCTGATGGTCAGGGCGCGACCGTCGACGACCGCGTGCGCCAGGGGGTCGTGCTGCGGGGCGTTCGAGTACCGGACGACCCGGATCAGGTCGACCGCGAGCAGCAGTTGCCAGAGGCCGAGGTAGGCGTCGTCGGTCGCGGCCACGAGGTCGACGACGACGAGGGTCTGGACGCCCGTGGAACCGGGGCCGCCTCCGGCCGACTCGACCCGGTACGTGACGTAGCCGTCGACGGTGCCGGTCGCGTCGCGGTGCACCGCGGCCCGGACGGCGGGGTCGGGTGTGCCGTCGGCGCGCTCGCGGCCGAGGGCGTGATTCCAGGCGCCTTCGTGCCGGTCGACGGAACCGGGGCTGCGGACGTGGAAGCGGGCGAAGACGTCGGGCGCGACCTCGGCGAGCGAGGCCGTGGTGACGAGCTCGGTGCTGCCCTCGGGCTCGCTGAGCAGGCCGCCCGCGCGACGGACGTCGACCTCGATGGTGCGCTCGCGGACGCCCACGCCGAAGCCGAAGCGCCGGTAGATCGATGCCTCGCTCGCGGTGAGGGCGGCGACCGGGGTGCCGGCCGCCTTGGCGCGGGCGAGGTCGTCGGTGATCATCCGACGCAGGATGCCCTTGCGGCGGTGGGTCGGCTGCACGGTGACGCCGGCGAGCAGGTCGGCGTCGATCAGACGGCCGCCGCCGACGTGCAGGGTCTTGTCGAACGACGCGAAGGTGGCGACGGGGCGACCCTCGGCGTCGAGCGAGCCGGGGGTGGCCTCGCGGCGGTAGACGCCCGTGAGACGTCGCCCGTCGGCGACGAGGCGACGCGCGGCACGGCCGAGGGAGTCGTCGTCGCCGGCCGGTTCGTGGAAGCCCATCGACTCGGCGTCGACCCAGGCGGCGGTCGCCACGTCGGCCCGCTGGGAGTCGTCACTCGCCTCGGGGTCGAGCGCGGCCGCGAAGGTGCGGAGGTCGTAGTCGTCGTCGAGGGTGCTCACCCGGTCAGCCTACGGAGGACGGCCGACGTTGTCGTCGGTCTCGAGGAGGAGCGGCGACCGCCGGGCGCATCGGCGTCGGGGACGGGGGAGGGCCGGCCCCGCGGGTGCGGAGCCGGCCCTGGTGGTGATGGTGCCGGTACTGGTGGTGGTGTCAGCGTCCGGTGACGAAGTCGATCCCTGTGGTGGTCTTCGTCGTGCCGTCGGTGGCCTTCTGCTCGAAGGTCAGCTGGTAGGTCGTGCCGGCGGGCCCGACGTAGCGGTCGAACGCGAACGCGCCGGTGGACGAGGCGGTGGTGCTGCCGAACGGCGTGCCCCACTGGTTCTTGCCGACGACCGTGGCGAAGGGCGTGGCGGTGCCCCGGAACGTCACGGTGCGGTGGGCCTCGCTGATGCCGCCGTCACGGATGACCGGGGACGAGATCTGCACGTCGACGAGGTCGTCCTTCTGGTGCGTCAACGTCAGGGTCGCCCGTTGCTCGTCCGTTCCGTGGGTCGCGACGAAGGTCAGGACGTAGCCGGGGTTCGTCGGTCCGAGGTTGCGCGAGAACGCCCAGGTGCCGTCGCTGCCGATGGTCGCCTTGCCCATCTGGGTGCCCCACTGGTTGGTCGAGACGAGCTGGGCGCCGACGGTGCCCGTGCCGGTGAAGCGGGCGATGCCCTCGCGGTAGGAGTCGCCGTCCACGTGGCTGGTGACGGTCAGCGGCCGCGAGGGAGCCTCGTAGTCGAGGTGCAGGGTCACCAGTGTGGGCGCACCGGTGGTGGGCGTCATCGTGAAGGTGATGTCGTAGCCGGCGCTGGTCGGGCCGAGGTTGCGGCTGAAGCTCCAGTCGCCGTCCTCGTCCACGCGGGTCGAACCCATGGGCGTGCCCCACTGGTTGGCGGCGGTCAGGCGGGCGTCGGGCGTGCCGCGGCCGCTGAACGTCGCGATGCCGGTGGTGTAGCGGCCACCGTCGGTGTGGCTGGTCACGGTGAGGTCGGTCAGGTCCTCGTCGTCGGAGCCGTCTGAGCCGTCGGACACGGTGAACGAGCGCGTCGAGGTCAACGGCGCGAGGGTCCGCCAGTAGGGCGTCTCGGTGACCGTCATGGTCTGCGGGCCGGACGTCAGGGGCGCCTCCAGCTCGCAGGTCCAGGTCCCGTCGCTCCCGACGAACGCGGCGCAGGCCTCGCCGGCACGCGCCAGGTCGGTTGCGATCGCGATGCGGGACCCGGGGATGCCCTCGCCGGTGATCGAGGTCATGTCGGTCGAGATGGTCTCGCCCTCGGCGATCGAGGTCACTTCGAGGGGGAACGTCTCGGGAGCCGAGTTCTTCTCGGTCGCTGCGACCGTGATCGTGGTGGCCTCGGACAGCTCGCCGTTCCGGACGGTGTAGAGGTCGACGTCCTGCCCGGCGAACGAGGTCGGGATGCGGAGGATGTACGCGCCGTTCCAGGTGGACTCGGTCGCGGCGACGAACTCGCCGTCGATCTGGGCGATCACCGTCGGCACGAGGTACTCGTCGGCGAAGTACGAGGTGGTGCCCTGGACGTAGAAGGTGCTCGACTCCTCGGAGATGCCGTGCATCAACGGGGCCGAGAGCGGTGAGCCGGCCGGGGCCTCGAGCGGCGTCAGGTCGATCTCGAGGGAGTCGCCGTCGCCGTCGCCGTCGTGGGACAGCCCCGTGATGGTCGCGGTCTGCCCGGCCAGCGACCCGTCGAGCAGGAACGAGAACCGGCCGTGCTGCCCGCGGAGACGGGTCTCGCTGTGGTCGCCGACGTCGATGCGGGCCTGGCCGGCCCCGTGGATGATCGTTCGGACGGTCAGGCGGCCGTCGGGGCCCTCGGTCACCGACGACAGGAGGGGGGTCGAGGGGCGACCCGGAGTCCCGGGGTCGGGCATGGTGTCGGCGACGGAGAACGCCGTCCCGGTGGTCTGTTTCGGTGCCGCGGCCCAGGCGGGCGTCTCGGTCACGACGGTGTCGTAGCTGCCGGCCGGCAGCGTCGGCGACGTGCAGCTCCAGTCGCCCAGCGACGAGACGCGGGTCTCGCAGAGCGTGGAGGAGGCGCGGTTCGTCTTCTCGTCGCGCGTCACGACGATCTGCGAGTTCGGGATGCCGGTTCCGGCGAAGGTCGCTTCGGGAGTCGCCAGCACGTCGCCCGCTGTGGGTGACTCGACGTCGAGCGGGTGGACGTCGGAGGCGGTGTTGCGCCCGGTCGGGACGAGCGCGACCTGGGCCGTCCCGCTGGCGTGGCCCTGGTAGTAGGCCGTCACGTCGATGACCTCGCCGGCGCGCGAGGCGGGCACGGTGAGCGAGAACGACCCGTTCTCGGACGGGAAGTCCCACGACATGCCCGACCGGTTGGCCCACACCTCGGTCTTCGAGAAGAGATCGGGGTGGTGCGCCACCGTGCCCTCGATCACGAGGTGGTCGTCGTCGTACTGGCTGACCCCGTGGATGACGGGCGTGCCGGGCGCCTCGTCCTCGCCCTCGGCGTACTGGGTCTCGAGGACGAAGTCGACCTCGACCCGACCCTGCGGGGTGTACGAGATCAGCGTGGCCTTCTTGCCCCGGTCGGCGACGTCGACGAGCGTGGCGAAGCGATCGTTCCAGACGGCGGCGCTGTAGCTGCCCCCTCCCTCGACGATGATTCCCGCGAGTCGCGCGCCCGGCGCCATGCCGGCGACGGACAGCTTGTCGCCCTCGCTCGGTTGGACGAACGCGATTCGGGGTGCGGACGGGGCCGTGGTCGACGCGGACGGGGCCTCGGCCGAGGCCTGGTCGGTGATGGTGGGGGCCGCGTGTGCTGCGGCGGGGGAGAGGGTGCCCACGGCGAGGGCCGCGAGGCCGACGGCGGTGAGGCCTGATCTGATCGTGCTCATGTCTTCTTCCGGATGGGGGAAAGGGAAGACCGATCGGGGCGGCCGAGAGATACTTTACATTCCACCTCTCGTTTTGGCGACTCCGAGCACGCCTCAGTCGATCGAGCGCTGCACCCCCTTCACCGGCAGCATCAACACGAGTCCGGCGAGCAGGACGAGCGCGATCCCGACGATCCCGAAGCGGGTGTCGCCCGTCGCGCTCACGAACAGGGTGAACAGCCCGGGGGCGAGGAAGCTCACGGCTCGCCCGGTCGTCGCGTAGAGCCCGAAGATCTCGCCCTCGCGCCCGGGCGGCGTCACCCGGGCGAGGAACGACCGGCTCGCCGACTGGATCGGCCCGACGAAGAGCGCCAGGGCGAGGCCGAACACCCAGAAGAGGTTCGTCGCGGTCCCGATCGCGAGCACCGCGAAGGCGGCGATCACGAGCCCCACCAACGACGCGACGATGATCGTCTTGGCCCCGAGCCGGTCGTCGAGCCAACCCCCGACGAACGTGCCGATGCCCGCGACGAGGTTCGCCCCGACGGCGAAGTAGATCACCATGCTCGGCGTGAAGCCGAAGACCTGGGCGGCGATGATCGCCCCGAAGGTGAAGACGGCGGCGAGGCCGTCTCGGAAGACGGCGCTGGCCAGCAGGAACAGCAGCACCTGGCGGTTGGTGCGCCAGAGCTTGGCGATCGTCGACCCCAGGAGGCGGTACGAGCGCCACAAGCCCACCCGGGCCCGTGCGGCGGTGGCGGGCAGCTCGGGCACCGACAGCAGGACCGGCACCGCGAAGACCGCGAACCACGCCGCGGCGACGACGATCGACAGGCGGACGTCCCACGCGCCTCCTTCCGTTCCCGTGGCGACGCCGAACAGGCCGCCGCGTCCCTCGACGCCGAAGCTCTGCAAGAAGGCGACGAGCAGCAACAGCAGCAGGACGATGCCGCCGACGTAACCGAGGCCCCAGCCGAACCCCGACACCTTCCCGATCGTCCCCGGCGTCGAGACCTGCACGAGCATGGCGTTGTAGTTGACGCTCGCGAACTCGAAGAAGAGGTTGCCGACGGCGAGCAGGGCCGCGCCGAAGACGAGGTACCCGGGCGCCGGGGCGACCAGCACCATCGCGGCCATGGCCAGCACCACGAGACCGGTGTTGATGGCGAGCCAGAGCTTGCGGTGCCCGGAGCCGTCGCTGCGCTGGCCGAGCACCGGCGCGAGCAGCGCGATCAGCACCCCCGCGATGGTCAGGGCGGTCGAGATGACCGTCGCGTTCTCGGCCTTGGCCAGCACCAGGGCCGGGTTGCGCGCGTCGTCGCCGGCCGCCGCCACTATCTCCGGATCGACGAAGGCGCCGGACGCCAGGTAGGTGCTGAAGACGAACGAGGTCACCACGGCGTTGAAGGCGGCGGAGCCCCAGTCCCAGAGGGCCCACGAGAGCACCCGGCGGCGGGGGATCGGGTCGGCGTCGGCGAGCGTCTGCGCTGCGGTCATGGGGGTCAACCTAGTGGGCGTCCGTGGCCGAGGGGGGGCGCGCCTCCTCGTCCGGCGTGGGCGCGGCGACCCTCTCACGAGAGTTGAGTCTTTCTGGCTCAACTTTCAGGTTCGCCGCTTGACCTCGTCGGCAGGGCGAGTAAAGTTGAGCCTGGCCGACTCAAGGCCGGCCCCCACAGGTTTCCGCAACATCGCACCACGAAGGAGAAAAGCACATGGCACGTGCAGTAGGAATCGACCTCGGTACCACCAACTCGGTCGTCAGCGTCCTCGAGGGTGGCGAGCCCACCGTCATCGCGAACGCCGAGGGTCTGCGCACGACCCCCTCGGTCGTCGCCTTCACGAAGGACGGCGAGGTGCTGGTCGGCGAGACCGCGAAGCGCCAGGCCGTCACCAACGTCGACCGCACCATCGCGTCGGTCAAGCGCCACGTCGGCACCGACTGGAAGGTCGAGATCGACGACAAGAAGTACACCCCGCAAGAGATCAGCGCGCGCATCCTGGGCAAGCTCAAGCGCGACGCCGAGCAGTACCTGGGCGAAGAGGTCACCGACGCCGTCGTGACCGTCCCCGCGTACTTCAACGACTCCGAGCGCCAGGCCACCAAAGAGGCCGGCGAGATCGCGGGCCTGAACGTCCTGCGCATCATCAACGAGCCGACCGCCGCGGCGCTCGCCTACGGCCTCGACAAGGGCAAGGAAGACGAACTCATCCTGGTCTTCGACCTCGGTGGCGGAACGTTCGACGTCTCGCTGCTCGAAGTCGGCAAGGACGAAGACTTCTCCACCATCCAGGTGCGCAGCACCTCGGGTGACAACCGCCTCGGCGGCGACGACTGGGACAACCGGATCGTCGAGCACCTGATCAAGAAGTTCAAGGACGCCCACGGCGTCGACCTGTCGACCGACAAGATCGCCAAGCAGCGCCTCAAAGAGGCCGCCGAGCAGGCCAAGAAAGAGCTGTCGTCGAGCACCTCGACCAGCATCCAGCTGCCGTACCTCACGCTGACCGCCGACGGCCCGCTCAACCTCGACGAGACGATTTCGCGCTCGCAGTTCGAGCAGTGGACGAGCGACCTGCTCGACCGCACCAAGAAGCCGTTCAACGACGTCATCAAAGAGGCGGGCGTGAAGGTGGGCGACATCGCCCACGTCGTGCTCGTCGGTGGCTCGACCCGCATGCCCGCGGTCACCGAGGTCGTCAAGCAGCTCACCGGTGGTCAGGAGCCCAACAAGGGCGTCAACCCCGACGAGGTCGTGGCCGTCGGTGCCGCCCTCCAGGCCGGCGTGCTGAAGGGTGAGCGCAAGGACGTCCTGCTCATCGACGTCACCCCGCTCAGCCTCGGCATCGAGACCAAGGGTGGCGCGATGACGAAGCTCATCGAGCGCAACACCGCCATCCCGACCAAGCGCAGCGAGACCTTCACGACGGCCGACGACAACCAGCCGTCCGTCGCGATCCAGGTGTTCCAGGGCGAGCGCGAGTTCACGCGTGACAACAAGAACCTCGGCACCTTCGAGCTGACCGGCATCGCGCCGGCCCCCCGTGGCGTGCCGCAGATCGAGGTCACGTTCGACATCGACGCCAACGGCATCGTGCACGTGTCCGCGAAGGACAAGGGCACCGGCAAAGAGCAGTCGATGGTCATCTCGGGCGGCTCGTCGCTGTCGAAGGACGACATCGAGCGCATGGTGCGCGAGGCCGAGGAGAACGCCGCCGAAGACAAGGCGCGTCGCGAGGCCAACGAGACCCGCAACTCGGCCGAGCAGCTCGTCTACTCGATCGAGAAGCTGATCAAGGAGAACGACGAGAAGCTGCCCGCGGACGTCAAGTCCGAGGTGCAGGCCGACGTCGACTCGCTGAAGTCCGCCCTCGCCGGCGACGACGAGTCCGCGATCAAGCCCGCCTTCGACAAGCTCAACGAGAGCCAGCAGAAGCTCGGCCAGGCCATCTACTCGCAGAGCCAGGCCGACCAGGCCGGCGCGGCCGGTGCCGAGGGTGCTCCCGCCGACGGCCAGGCCCAGGGCGACGACGAGGACATCGTCGACGCCGAGGTCGTGGACGACGACGACAACGACAAGAAGTAGAGGCGGTCGGCATGACTGACGACAACAAGACGCCCGACGACGAGCCGCGTCCCGCGACCCCGTCCGAAGACGGCGGCACGGCCGACGTGGTCGAGCCCGACGAGCTCGTCGACGCCGAGGCTCCCGACGTCGAGACCCCGGCCGACGCCGAGGCCCCGGCCGGGGCCAAGGCCGCCGCCGAGTCGATGGCCGAGGCGCCCGAGGGCACCGAGACGCTGAGCGCCGACGACGAGGCCATCCTCGACGCGGCCAGTGCCGACCTGGTGGCCGACATGCGACAGGACATGCTGCGGGCCCAGGCCGAGCTGGTGAACTTCCGGAGGCGCGTCGAGCGTGACCGCGAGGCCAACCGCGAGGCCGTGGTGGCCGAGGTCGTCCGTTCGCTGCTGCCGGCGCTCGACGACCTGGCCCGTGCCGAACAGCACGGCGACCTGGCCGAGGGCCCGATGACCGTCATCGCGCAGAAGATCCGCGGGGGGCTCGACAAGTTCGGCCTGGCGCAGATCGGCGCGAAGGGCGACGTCTTCGATCCCAGCAAGCACGACGCCCTCGTCCAGCTGCCGAGTGCCGACGTCACGGTCAACACCGTGGCCGACGTGATCGAGCCGGGCTACACGATCGGCGACCGGGTCATCCGGGCCGCCAAGGTCGCGGTGCACACCCCCCAGTAGCACCCCGGTGACGGGCGGCCCCCGGGCTGCCCGTCACCACCCCTGCGACGCGAGTCGCGATCGGCGGTGGGCTCCTCGACGAGGTGCCCACCGCCTCCCCCGTTCTCTTCCGGTCGCTGCCAGGCAGCGACCTCCAGTCAAGGAAGGAGGTGCCGCATGGCGAGTCAGGACTGGTTCGACAAGGACTTCTACGCCGTCCTCGGTGTCTCCAAAGACGTCACGCCCGCCGAGCTCAAGAAGGTCTACCGCAAGCTCGCGCGCAAGTACCACCCCGACTCCAACCCCGGCGACGCGGCCAGCGAGGCGAAGTTCAAAGAGATCAGCGAGGCCCACTCGGTGCTCTCCGATCCCGAGCAGCGTCGCGAGTACGACCAGGTGCGCGCCATGGGCGGCGGTGCCCGCTTCGCGGCCGGCAGCGGCGGCCCCGGAGGCGCGGGCGGCGGCTTCGAGGACGTCTTCGGCGGCATGTTCAACCAGGGCGGACAGCGCACGCAGTTCCGCCAGGGCGGCGGTGGCGGTGGCTTCGACGACATCTTCGGCGGCATGTTCGGCGGTGGTGGATTCGGCCAGACCAGCGGCGGCTACCGCGGCTTCGGCGGCCCGCAGAAGGGCCGCGACATGACGGCCACGACGACCCTCGACTTCCAGACCGCCATCGTCGGCGAGACCATCACGCTGCAGGCCTCGAACGGCAAGCCGATGAAGGTCCGCATCCCGGCCGGCGTGCACGACGGCCAGAAGATCAAGCTGCGCGGTCGCGGCGAGCAGAGCCCCGACGGCGGCGAGGCCGGCGACATGGTGTTGACCGTCGCCGTCCGCAAGCACCCCGTCTTCGAGCTCGACGGCAAGAACCTGCGCCTCGACGTGCCGGTCACCTTCGCCGAGGCGACGCTCGGTGCGACCATCGAGGTGCCCACCCTGGGCGGCGACCCCGTGCGCCTGCGCGTCGCGCCGGGCACGCCTTCGGGTCGCGTCCTGCGCGTCAAGGGTCGCGGCGTGCACGCCAAGGACGGCGTCGGCGACCTGCTCGCCACCGTCCAGGTCGCGGTGCCGGCGCACCTCAACGACAAGGCGCGCGAGGCCGTCGAGGCCCTGGCCGCCGCGCTGCCGGCCGAGAACCCGCGCGACGACCTCATCGCCCGCGCCCGGGCCTGACGAGACAGACCCGACCCGCGCCTCCTCGGCGGCAGGCCACGAGCGACGAGACAGGAGACGAGATGGACCGACCGGACCCCACCCAGTGGCCGATGGACGAGCACTCGCCCCTCTTCGCGATCGCGACCGCCGCCGAGCTCTCGGGCCTGCACGCGCAGACCCTGCGGCAGTACGACCGGCTCGGCCTGGTCGTCCCGCAGCGCACCGCGGGCAAGTCGAGGCGCTACTCGATGCGGGACGTCGTCCAGTTGCGCGAGATCGCCCGACTCGGGGGCGAGGGCATCTCGCTCGAGGGCATCAAGCGCATCCTCGAACTCGAGAACCAGGTCACCTCGTTGCAGTCCCGGGTGCGAGAGCTCGAACGGGCCCTGGCCGACGAGATGGTCAACCGGCCCGGCGCCCGGGTCTTCGCCGCAGGCGAGAGCGGCGTCGTGCCGCTGCGACACGGCACGCGCCCGTCGCGGCAGACCTCGGTCGTCGTCTGGCGACCGCTGCGCTGACGCGCGGCCCCGAGAGGTCGCGACCTCCAGTGCGCACCGGGAGGTGGGCGGCAGGTCGTGACAGGTCGGCCGCGCGGACTAGCGTTGGCGGGTGATCGACTTCGAGCAGCTGCGCCGGTGGCCCGACATCGAGGCCCCCGAACTCGTCGCGCACGACGCCACCGACCGGCTGCTGCTCGACACCGCCGACGAGGCGCTCACCGCCCACCCCGAGGCCGTGACCGTCATCGGCGACCGCTACGGCGCGCTGACCCTCGGGGTCGCGGCCCTGTCGCCCGGCACCCCCGTCCGCGTGCACCAGGACGCCCTCTCGGGCGAACGCGCGCTCGACGCCAACGCCGGCCGCCTCGGCGTCACCGCGACGTGGACGCACCACGGTCTCGACGAGGCCCTCCTCGAGGGCGCGCGGACGGTGCTGGTGCAGCTGCCCCGAGGGCTCGACGCGCTCGACGAGATCGCGGGGTCGATCGCCCGGTACGCCCACCCCGACGTCCGCGTCCTCGCCGGGGGACGCGTCAAGCACATGACCCTCGCGATGAACGACGTCCTGGCGCGCCACTTCGGCGAGGTGACCGCCGGCCTGTCACGCCAGAAGTCCCGGGTGCTGACCGCGACGACCCCGACCCCGGGAGGCGCGCTCGGCTGGCCGCGCACCTCGCGTCACGGCGACGTGGTCGTCGTCGCCCACGGTGCGGCGTTCGCGGGCACCTCGATCGACGTCGGCACCCGAGCGCTGCTCGCCGTCCTCGACCGCGCGGCTCCCGAGGCCCGGGACGTCGTCGACCTGGGGTGCGGCACCGGAGTGCTCGCCGCCTCCTTCGCCCTCGCCCGACCGGACGCCCGGGTGGTCGCCACCGACCAGTCGTGGGCGGCGGTCGAGTCGGCGCGGGCCACCATGACGGTGACCGGCGTGGCCGATCGGGTCGTCGTGTCGCGCGACGACGCCGGGTCGTCGTTGGCCGAGGCCTCCGCCGACGTCGTGCTGCTGAACCCGCCGTTCCACGTCGGGGCGACGGTGCACACGGCCATCGCCCACAAGCTGTTCGAGGCGGCCGCCCGTCTGCTGCGCCCGGGCGGCGAGCTCTGGTGCGTGTGGAACTCGCCCCTCGGCCACCGGCCGGTCCTCGAGCGCGTCGTGGGACCGACCACCCAGGTGGCCCGTGACCGGCGGTTCACGGTGACGCGGTCGGTCCGTCGGGGCTGACCCGGGGCGGGGCCCGGGTCGGGTCCTGTCAGCGGGCCTCGGCCTCGGCCTCGGTCTCGACCTCGACCTCGTCGAGGCGCAGCGACGCGTCGATGTAGGCGAGCAGGGCGTGCGCGTAGGCGTCCTCGGCGACGGAGGCGCGGTGCCGGAGGTCCGTGTCGCCTCCCGTCGGGCGGGTGGTCACCTCGTACACGAACCCGCCGCCGTCTCGGTCGCCGCTGATGTCGGGGTCGCCACCTGGGCCGGTGGTGCTGGCGCCGCCGGTGGCGAGGCCTGTGACGGTGTCGACGTGTCGTGCGAGCCCGCGGAACACGGGGCCGAGCAGCTCGCGCAACTGGTCCTCGCGGGGCAGCCACAGGCTGTCGTCGGCGGCGACCGAGTCCAGGGCCCACTCGGTGGTGCCGTTGAAGCCGAGCTCCGTACCCGTGGGGTACTCGTGGACCTCGATGGTCATGTCGCTGAGCGTGAAGACGTCGCCGTCGAATCCCGGGGTCTCGATGGCGAAGCGGTCGCCGGCACGGGGCCGCCAGCGCAGTCCGGCGTCGCGCAGGCGGCGGGCGAGGGCGTGGTCGAGCATCGGCCCATGATGCACCGTCGAGGTGGGAGGGAGCGCCGGGGTGCCGACCCGCAGAGATTCGCACCCGATTGCTCGAGCTCGGGCTCGGGCTCGGGCTCGACTCGGACTCGGGCTTGGGCTCGGATGCGCGCGTGCGGCGGAGGGCCTGTCCGGTCCGCCGCGTCAGCGAGTGGTGACGACGTTGCCTGTGCCGTCGGTGTTGAGCAGGGGTTGCAGGTCGTCGTCGAGCCGGATGGTGTTGTCGTCACCCATCGCATCGACCTGGTCGACGCGGGGCACGTCGACGGTGTTGCGGTCGCCCATGACGACCACGACCCGGGTCGGACCGAGGGTCAGCTCGGCGTCGCTGCCGTTGACGATGACGGTGTCGCAGCCGTCGGGCAGGCTCTTGGTGCGGGGTTCGCCGTCGCCGAACTGCATCCAGGCGAAGCCGTCGACGCAGGTGTCGTCGGCGGGCTCGGTCGCCGTCGAGTCGCTGCCCGCGATGGAGGGGCCGCCCGCTGGCGGTGCGGTGGTGGTGGACGTCATGGTCGGGGAGGGGCCCGGGTCGCTCGTCGAGGAGGCGCTCGTGCAGCCGGCGAGGCCCGCGCCGAGGGCGACAGCTGTCACGAGGCTGATCAGGGTCGAGGTCGTCGTCATGGGGTGCTCCGGGGCGGGGAAGGAGGGTGGGTGGTGCGGTTCGGGGGCGTCAGAGGACGAAAGGGCGGGTCCAGCCAGAGACTGGACCCGCCTCCCGGTCACTCCGCGGCGGGTTCGGCCGCAGCGGTGACGGAGTTGGCCTGGCCCAGGTCGTCGATGGCCGGGGCCTCGCCGGCGTGGTGGACCGTGTTGCGGTCACCGGCGAGCTGCACGGTGCCGACGTCATGCACCGAGACGGTCACGTCGGAGCCTTCGACGACGAGCGTGCCGACCTCGTCGAGCACGACGGTCCCGGTCGAGCCGACGATCGAGACGAGGTCGCAGCTGCTCGTGTCGAGTGACGGTGCGTCGTCGTCGGTGGCCCCGAGGTCGACCAGCATGAAGCCGTCGTCGCAGCTGCCGACAGGGGCGGCGTCCAAGGAGGCGGTGCTGCTGACGGTCGGGCTCGGTGTCGCGTCGGTCTCGGCGGAAGAGCACGCTGCGAGCGAGAGGATCATCGTGGTCGCGACCAGGGCGGCGGAGGCCGGCCCGCGCCGGCGGAGGACGCCGACCATCAGCGGGCGGTGACGGTGTTGTCGGTGGTGCCGTTCTCGTTGACGGTCGGAGCGGCCCCGGTGTGGCTGACGGCGTTGCCGTCGCCGGCGAAGTCGACCGTACCCACGGCACCGGCCGTGACGGTGACGCCCTGGCCCTCGACCACGAGGTGGCTCACGTCGGCGAGGGTGACGGTGCCGTCGCTGCCCACCACGTTGATGCTGTCGCAGGGCTCGGTGAAGGTGACCTCGGGGGTGTCCTCGTCGAGGACGACGACGGCGTTGCCGTCGACGCAGGTCTCGGTGACGGCGGGCTCGGGGGTGACCTCGGCGAGGGGCGTCGTCTCGGCCTCCGCCTCGGTGCTGGTGGCGTTCGAGGTGCAGCCGGCGAGGGCGGCGACGAGCACGACGCCGAGGGCGGCTGTCCGCAGGGTGGTGGTGCGCATGGTGGTTCCCTTCGGGAGGTAGGGGGACGGTGCGGGGCGTCGGCTCGGGATGCGGCCGGCGGATGGTCTGAGGGGGCCGGGGAGGCGGGGGGGGGGGGGGGGGGGGGGGGGGCGGGGGGGGGGGGGGGCTCGGGGGGGGGGGGGGGGGGGCCGCCCGGGGGGGGGCCCCCCCCCGGCGGGGTGGTGCGGTGTCGCTGTGGTGCGGGTGTCGCGGTGTGGTGCTAGTTGCCGCTGGGGTGCCAGGCGAAGCCGCTGATCGGGTCACCGGTCTGGCCGTCGAGGGCCTTCTGGGTGATGTTCAGCGTGTAGTTGTGGCTGGGACCCCAGGCGCGGCTGAAGGACCAGTTGCCCTGGCCGTCGGCCTGCACCTCGCGGTAGACCGTCGAGCTCGTGGCGGAGCTGATTGTGACGGTGGCGAACGGGCTGGCGGTGCCGGTGAACGTGGCGGCCACTCCGTTCTCGTAGGTGTCGCCGACCGCGGGGCTGGTCAGGACGAGCGGGGCGAACCGGGGTGCCTTGACGTTGACCGTGGTCTCGGTGGTCGTCTTGTCGGGGTTCGTCTGCGTGACCTTGATGGCGTAGTCGTTCGCCGGGCCCCAGTTGCGTTCGGGCAGGGCCCAGTTGCCCTCGGAGTCGACCTCGGCCTGGCCCATGGGCACGTTCCAGTTGTTCGTGGCGTTGACGGCCCGGACGGTGGCGCCGGGGGTGCCGGTGCCCTCGAGGACGTTCAAGCCGGGACGGTAGGTGTCACCGTCGGCGATGCTCGTGACGGCCACGGGGACGTTCGTCTCGCGGTAGTCGAGGTGGATCGTCTGTTCCTGGACGTTGCCGTTCTTGGTGGCGACGAAGGTGATGTCGTAGCCGGCCGAGGTGGGGCCGAGGTAGCGGTCGAAGGCCCAGTCGCCCTGGAGGCTCGCGGTCGCGGTGCCCATGGGGGTGCCCCACTGGTTCGTGGCGGCGATCGCGGCGTTGGGTGCCGCGGTGCCGCGGAACGTGGTGGTGCCCTCGGTGTAGGTGCTGTTGTTCGTCGGGCTGGTGACCTGGAACGCGACGACGTTCTCGTAGTTCAGCTTCAGCGTCACGACCTGGGGGGTGCCCACCTGGGGCGTGGCGGTGAAGGTGATGAGGTATCCGGCGGTGGTGGGGCCGAGGTTGCGGTTGAAGGCCCAGGTGCCGTCGGCCGCGATCGCGGCGCCCATGGGGGTGCCCCACTGGTTCTTCGCGGTCACGGTCGAGCCGATCGGCGCGGTGCCGCGGAAGGTGGTCACGCCCGCTTCGTAGAACTGGTCGTTCACGTGGCTCGTGACGCTCAGGGGCCGTTCTTCGGCCACGCGGTTGATGGTGTGGGTGATCTGCTGCACGTCGTCGCCTGCCGTCTGGGTGACGACGAGGTTGCTCGTGCCGAGGCTGAGCCCACGGTTCGGGGTGATGGTCCACTCGCCGTCGACGACGGTGCCGGTCCCGATGATGCTGTTGGGCCCGTAGCCGATGGTGACGGTGGCGCCGTCCTGGCCGTGACCGGAGAAGACCGGGCGGCTGGTCGTGACCGTGGAGCCTGCTTCAGGGGTCTCGACAGTCGGGGCGACGATCACGGGGGGCTGTTCGCCGTTCTCGGGGTTAAGGGTCACCGTCGAGGTGGTGGTGTTGTTGCCCTTGCCGGACTGCATGGCCTCGAGGACGTGCTTGCGGTCGTCGACGTTGGTGGTGCGGATGGTGAACTGGCCGTTGGCGAGGACCTGGGCGGTGCCGAGGACGGTGCTGCGGCCCTCTTCGCGGACGACGACCTGGGCGCCGACCTCGCCGGTGCCGCGGATGGTGACGGGGCCGCCGTCGTGGGCCATGCCCTCGACAGGAGCGGTGATCTGGACCGCGGCGCCGTAGGCGACGGAGACGATGATCTCGCCGGTGGCCTCGCCGTCGATCTCTTGGTGGACGCGGACGTCGTAGTCGCCGCCGGCGTTCGGTGCGCTGATCGGGGTCGACCACGTGCCCGAGCCCAGGCGGGCCTCGGTGCGGGTGATCTCGTCGCCGTTCACGTCACGGATCACGATCGTCGCGCCGGGCTGCGCAGTGCCGGAGAGCACGGCGTTCTGGCCGAGGTCGGCCGGGAACGACCCCACACCGGTCACGGGGGCGACCTTCAGCTCGGCGTCGAGGGTGGTCTCGCCGGTCTTGACGGTGTCCTCGTACTGCTCGAGGGTCACCGGGTTCGACCCGAGCTTGAGGTCGATGAGTTCGTAGGACCACGTGCCGTCGGTACCGGCCTGGACCTGGTCCTCACCGTTGATCACGACGTACGCGGCGGGCACGGCCCAGCCCGAGATGCGGGCGGTGCGGTTCGGGATGTCGACCGAGTCGACCTTCGCGGACAGACCGGCTTCGACGCCTTCGAACTCCGCAGCGGGGCCACTGCCACCCATGGCGAAGTAGGAACGCTTGTACGCGTCGACATAGCGGACGGTGTTCGTGACGTACTGGCCACTCTGGCGGTTCACCATCCGGCCCTGCGCGTCCAGACTCCATTCCGTGTTCGTGCCGCTGCAGGATTTGGTGTGAAGCGTGTCGCCCCCGGTCATGGGGAAGATGCTGAGGCACTCGCCCGTGGCTGATCCGTCCCTGACGACCGCGCGGAACCAACCCTCGCCCGTGGAGTCGATGCGGAGCCCGGCCGAGGCCGCGTCAGCGGCGGCTTTCGTGTCGTATTGCTGGATGTGTGTCGGCGACGAGGGCAGGCCGCCGTAGTACTTGCCGTTGCCGACTGGCGAGACGACCTTGGCGGAGGACCCTGGCACGGGCAGGGCCGTGGTGGAAGCATCCGCCGGGCTCGTCGCCGTTGCCGCCGCAGGTCCGAAGCTGAGACCGGTGACGATCGTGGCTGCGGCGAGCCCGATCGCGCCGGTGCGCTTGAGAGTTTTTTTCATGTGTGAGAGGTGTTCTTTCATGTCTGGGCAACGCGATGCGCCGCCAGGCGAACAGATAGTGAAATGTTAGACACAAAACAAGGCATGCACAACATGACAAGTGCGAGGGCTTGCGATCCGGGCGTGTCGGCGTAAACTTGAGCCAGCTCCACTCAAGTTTCGAGAAAGGCACATCCATGGCGAACATGCAGGGCGCTCCGGCTTCCGACGAGAAGCAGAAATCGGCGCTCGAGAAGTACGGCGTCGACCTCACCGCCATCGCCCGCAGCGGCAAGCTCGACCCCGTCATCGGCCGCGACGCCGAGATCCGTCGCATCAGCCAGGTGCTCACCCGCCGCACCAAGAACAACCCCGTCCTGATCGGCGAGCCCGGCGTCGGCAAGACCGCCGTCGTCGAGGGCCTCGCCCAGCGCATCGTCGAGGGGGACGTCGCCGACAGCCTGAAGGACAAACGCCTGATCAGCCTCGACCTCGCCGCCCTCGTCGCCGGGGCCAAGTACCGCGGAGAGTTCGAAGAGCGCCTGAAGGACGTGCTGAAAGAGATCACCAAGAGCGACGGCCAGGTCATCACCTTCATCGACGAGCTGCACACCCTCATGGGTGCCGGCGGGGGCGAGGGTTCGGTCGCCGCCTCGAACATGCTCAAGCCGATGCTCGCCCGAGGCGAGCTGCGCCTCATCGGCGCCACCACCCTCGACGAGTACCGCCAGTACATCGAGAAGGACGCAGCCCTCGAGCGCCGCTTCCAGCAGGTCTACGTCGGCGAGCCCAGCGTCGAGGACACCGTCGCGATCCTCCGCGGGCTCAAAGAGCGGTACGAGGCGCACCACGGGGTCACGATCACCGACGGCGCCCTGGTGGCCGCCGCCTCCTTGTCCAACCGCTACATCCCCAGCCGTCAGCTGCCCGACAAGGCG
>Ga0308161_1002635_pt1 | contig 18714 bp, 19 predicted proteins | sample PhyFR2_FD_201034 | JGI IMG/M metagenome (GOLD analysis project Ga0308161, IMG submission 201034) | Phyllosphere microbial communities from UC Gill Tract Community Farm, Albany, California, United States - DLSLF.R2 | ecosystem: Host-associated > Plants > Phyllosphere > Unclassified | place: USA...
GGTTTGCGGTCGCGCGAATCCAGCATCCGGAAGTGCAGATCCACATTGCGTTCGCCGGACATCAGCGACACCGGGACATTGAGCAGCCCGAATGACAGCGTGCCGGTCCAGATCGGTCGGGCCATGGTGGCGCCACTCCAACACTTCAGGGAGGGCAGCTGTACCGCGCAGCACGTGAAACGCCTGTGTCCGGGCTGTGCAGGCCGGCTGCACGCCGCGGCTACTGCAGCAGGCCGTGCACCGCCGCCGCCGGCATGTGGTCCAGGGCCAGCCACGCGTCTTCGACCACGGCGCGGGCCTGGTGCCAGCCCAGCCGCGACTGCCCGCGCATCTGTTCCCAGTGCTCGGCCAGCTCACCATCGGTGTCATCGGCACCGCGCGGCCAGTCCGCGTAGTGGGTGGTCAGCGCGAAGGCGTAGGCCGGATACAGGTCGCGCCAGCTGCGGCGGCCGTGGCTGCGGCGCTGCTCATAATCGCTGCGCATGTACTGCAGGTAGTCCTGTGCGATCGCCTGCGCGTCCTCGGCGCGGTCGCGGCGCGCACGGCGCCCGCTCCGTTCCGGCTGCAGGTAGGCGTTGAACAACGCGGGTGCGGCACGGCGGTCCAGGCGGGGCATGACACGACTCCGACAGCGGCGGGGCAGGCAGGAATAGTCCCGCCGCCGTTATCCAGCCGTGACAGATTCGTTGATGCGGCGGGATTCGCAGCGACTTCACCCGCCGCGCGCTGTAGTGGGGCGCACAGCAACTGGAGAACTCCCATGCCCCGCGATCCCCTGCGCGACGCCACCGCCCCGGTCCCCGGCGAGCAGCGCGCCAAACATGACAACCAGGACGCCGAAGACCGCGGCGCCGGCATGTCCGTGCCCGACGACGCACCCGATCACCTGCCGGTGGCGGTCACGCCGGATCCGGTCCCGCGCGACCGCAAGGATTCGGCGGCCGGCGAGAAAGGCCCGGCCGGTCATCATCGCCGCGAAGATGAATACCAGCGCCGCCAGCGCAAGGAACACGCCAGCGACAACCAGGACGAGGCGCTGGAAGAGACGTTCCCGGCCAGCGACCCGACCTCACCCTTCGTGCCGGCCAAGCCGCCCAGGTAAGTCCCTTGGGTCAGGGCGCCCACTGCCACTGCAGGCCCACGTTGTAGCGGCGGTCCGGGCCGGGTTCGAAGAAGCGCTGGTTGCCGTCGTTGACGATCACCGAGCCGATGTAGCGCTGGTCCAGCGCATTGTCGATCCGCGCGAAGGCCCGCAGCGTGCCCTGCGCGGTGCTCCAGCGCCGCGACACCTCCAGGTTCAACAGGGCATAGCCCGGCGCGCTGTCGGTGGCCAGATCGTTGACCACGGTGTCGCTGGAGGCCACCACCTCGGCGGCCCACTGCCACGGGCCCGGGCGGTACTGCACCCGCGCGTTCCACTGCTGCCTGGGTACACCCGGCAGGCGTGAGCCGGAGGTCACCGTGTTGCATCCAGCGGCCGCGCACAGCGCATACGGATCACGCACGGTGGCTTCGATCCAGGTGTAGGCCAGCGAAAGATCCGCCTGCGCCCCCAGCGGCTGCACATAGCTGGCCTCCGCGCCCTGGCGGCGCGTGCGGCCGATGTTGCGGTAGGTGCTGCGGCCACCGCTGTTGCTCGCCACGGCCAGCTCGTCATCGGTATCGGCGCGGAACAGCGCCGCCTCGACCTGCGCGCCACGTTGCCCGTGCCACTTGCTGCCGACTTCCAGGTTGCGGCTGCGGGCGGCCGAGAGATCCAGCGCCAGCCCGGCCTGGCCATCGGCGCGATAGCCCAGCTCGTTGAAGGTCGGCGTTTCGAAGCCACGTCCGGCCGAGGCATACAGCCGCCAGGCATCGCTGGCGCGGAACACCACCCCGGCCACCGGGGTGGTCGCTTCGTAGCGACGCGAACCGCTGTCGTCCGGATTACCGGCGGTGATGTACTGGTCATTGGAGCGGAAACGGACCGTGCTGTGGCGCACCCCCAGCAGCAACGACCAGCGCGGCGCCCACTGCCACCACGCCTGCGCGAACTGGTCCACGTTCTCGACCCGGTCGCTCTGGTCGCGGCGCAGGCGGCCCTTGATACCGGCCTGATCACCCACGAAGTTCTCGTAACCGCGGCGATCCTGCTGCTGACGGTCGGCATTGGCACCGATCACCACATCCAACGGGCGGCCGGCCCAGTCACCGTGCCACGCCCAGCGCGCGTCCAGGCCGCCATAGGCCCCGTCCAGATCGATCACCCCGCCGGCGTGCAGCGGGTTGGCCTGCGGCCCCGGTGGGATCGCCAGGTACTGCTCCACGCTGCGCTGGCCGGCATAGCCCATCGCACGCCAGGTCTGCGCGCCCTCCGTTCGGGTGAAGACCAGCCCGGCCTGGGCCTGGCGCACGGATTTGCGGGTGTTGTACTGGGTAGCCACCGCGGTCGCCTGACGCGGGTTCTCGCGCACCTGGGCGCGGGTGAGGCCGAGCGGATCCTGTGCGTCGGGCGCATCGAAGTAGTTCAGGACCAGATCCAGCTGGCCGCCGCCGACATCGGTGCCCAGCCGGGCGTTGACCGACTCGCGCCGGGCCTGGCTGTGATCGCGCCAACCATCGGTGCGGAAGTGGTTGGCGGCCACGTTGTAGCGGATCGGCCCCTGCACGCCGCGCAGCTGGGCGCCGGCGCTGACAGTGTTGTCGCTGCCGGTATCCAGCCGCAGGCGCCACGGGTCGCCCTCGGCGCCATCCGCGCTCCAGACCTGGACCACGCCACCGGACGAGTTGCCGTACAGCGCCGAGAACGGCCCGCGCAACACCTCCACGCGCTGCGCCGAGAGCAGGCTGGCGTGGGAGAGCTGGCCCTGGCCGTCGGGCATGGTGGCCGGCACACCGTCCACCAGCACGCGTACGCCGCGCACACCGAAGGTCGAGCGCGCGCCGAAGCCACGGATCGAGAGCTGGGTGTCCTGCGCGTAGTTCTGGCGATCGCGGGCGACCACCCCGGGGATGCCGTTGAGGGCCTCGGAGAGCTGGGCCAGCGGGCCGGTACGGTCCTCGTCCACCCAGACCGTGGTGAGCGAGGCTGGCAGATCGATATCGGCCACCTGCGCCACGCGGGCGGCCTGGACCTGGACCGTCGGCAGCCGCTCGATCGAGGCAGCGGGAGCGGGGGTGTTCTGGGCCTGCGCCAGCGACGGCAGCAACACGGCCGAGGCCAGCGCACAGTGGCGGGCCAGCGGGGTAAGACGGAGCATGCGGGGCGGGATCCTCGGTAAATGGGCGTGCCGCACGCCATGGTACGGAAGACGACGTGACGACGGCCTCGGCGCCCTCGGCGGGGCTTTGTTACGATGGGTCGGTTTTGGCTGATTCTGCCGCCAACTCCGCGTCGCGCCACCCTCCCCCTTCCGTCATCCGAATGAGTACCGCCGTGTCCTTCTTTGCAAATGTGGAACTGGTCCCAGGCGACCCGATCCTGGGCCTGACCGAGGCTTACAACGCCGACAGCCGCCCGATCAAGGTCAACCTGGGCGTGGGCATCTATTACGACGAGAGCGGCCGCATCCCGCTGCTCCGCGCCGTGAACACGATCGAACAGCAGCTGGCCACTGACGCCAAACCGCGCGGCTACCTGCCGATCGACGGTCTGCCGGCCTACAACCAGGCCACCCGCGAGCTGGTCTTCGGCAAGGATTCGCCGCTGCTGGCCGCAGGTCGCGTGGCCACCTCGCAGACCATCGGCGGCAGCGGTGCGCTGCGCATCGGCGCGGACCTGCTGCACAAGCTGTTGCCACACGCCACCATCGCCATCAGCAACCCGAGCTGGGAAAACCATCGCGCGGTGTTCGGCGCGGCCGGCTTCGAGGTGGTCGATTACACCTACTTCGATGCCGCCACCCATGGCGTGGACTTCGACGGCATGCTGGCCGACCTCGGCAAGCTGCAGCCGGGCACCGTGGTGCTGCTGCACGCGTGCTGCCACAACCCGACCGGTGCCGACCTCACCGTCGCGCAGTGGAAGCAGGTGGCCGAGCTGTTGAAGGACCGCCAGCTGTTCCCGTTCATCGACATGGCCTACCAGGGCTTCGACAAGGGCATCAGCGAAGACGGCGCCGCCGTGCGCATCATCGCCGAGGCCGGCATCGACAGCTTCGTGGTCGCCAACTCGTACTCCAAGTCGTTCTCGCTGTATGGCGAGCGCATTGGCGCGCTGTCGGTGGTCGCCCCGGACGCGAACGCGGCCAAGGCCGTGCAGTCGCAGGTCAAGCGCATCATCCGCACGATCTACTCCAGCCCGTCCAACCACGGTGCGGCACTGGTGGCCGGCGTGCTCAACAGCGTTGAGCTGCGCCAGGTGTGGGAAGCGGAACTGACCGAGATGCGTGAGCGTATCCACGCCCTGCGCCATGGTCTGGTGGAGAACCTGGTCGCCGCCGGCGCACCGGAGTACGCCTTCATCAACGACCAGGCCGGCATGTTCTCTTACTCGGGCCTGAGCCGCGCCCAGGTGGACCGCCTGCGCGACGAGTTCGCGATCTACGCCGTCGGCACCGGCCGCATCTGCGTGGCCGCACTCAACCAGGGCAACCTGGCATACGTGGCCAAGGCCGTGGCGACCGTCAGCAAGGGCTGAGCAGTAGTGCTCCTGTGAAGCAGAACGGCCGCCCTGCGCGGCCGTTTTTCTTTGCCGCGCCGGCAGCGCGTTGCGCGCGGTGGGAACGGTTACGGCGGCCCGCGCCTCGTAATGGCTCCGGCGAAGGGCGACAATAGGCGCTTCTCCTCTGAAGGCCGCCTGATTCCATGTCCCAGACGTCGCTGACCCGCTATCTGATCGAAGAGCAACATGCCGGCCGCATCAACGCCGATCTGCGCCAGCTGATCGCTGTTGTCGCCCGCGCCTGCACCAGCATCTCCATCGCGGTCAGCAAGGGCGCGCTGGGCGGTGTGCTCGGCGAAGCCGGTACCGGCAACGTGCAGGGCGAGGCGCAGAAGAAGCTGGACGTGATCAGCAACGAGATCCTGCTGGAAGCCAACGCCTGGGGCGGTCACCTGGCTGCCTGTGCCTCGGAAGAAATGGATCACTGCCAGCCGGTGCCCGACACCTACCCGCGCGGTGACTTCCTGCTGCTGTTCGATCCCCTCGATGGCAGCTCCAACATCGACGTCAACGTGTCGGTCGGCACCATCTTCTCGGTGCTGCGCTGCCCGCCGGGCACCGAGCAGCCCAGCGATGCCAGCTTCCTGCAGCCGGGCACCGCGCAGGTCGCGGCCGGCTACTGCATCTACGGGCCGAGCACGCAGATGGTGCTCACCGTCGGCCACGGCACGCACGCGTTCACCCTGGACCGCGAGAAGGGCGAGTTCGTGCTGACCACGCCGGACATGCAGATCCCGGCGGACACCCAGGAATTCGCGATCAACATGTCCAACCAGCGGCATTGGGAAGCCCCGATGCAGGGCTACGTGCAGGACCTGCTGGCCGGCAAGGAAGGCGCGCGCGGCAAGAACTTCAACATGCGCTGGATCGCCAGCATGGTGGCGGACGTGCATCGCATCCTGACCCGCGGCGGCATCTTCATCTACCCGTGGGACACGAAGGATCCCTCCAAGGCCGGCAAGCTGCGCCTGATGTACGAAGCCAACCCGATGGGCCTGCTGGTCGAGCAGGCCGGCGGCGCCGCCACCACCGGCCGCAAGCGCATTCTCGACATCCAGCCCGATCAGCTGCACCAGCGCGTGCCGGTGTTCCTCGGGTCGCGCAATGAAGTGGAAGAAGCCACCCGTTACCACCGCGAACACGACAGCGCGGCGGGTTGATTTGCTACACAGGGCTGGCCATCCGGTCAGCCCTGTTGATACGTGGCAACGGCGTGACATCGGCCACGGCAGCGGTCACCATCGGCCATTCGTGCCCACGGATGACCCCATGACTGCCGACGCACCGCTCGATTTCATCGAAGTAATCCACAACGCCGTCCCCAACGAGGTCTGCGCGGCCCTGCAGGCCCAGATGCGATCCAGTGCGCAGTTGCAGCCGGGCGAAGTGGGCAGCGGTGTGTTCCCGGAACTCAAGCACAGCAAGGATCTTCGCATCAGCGGGCGCCCCGGGTGGCGGCAGGCCGAAGCAGTGCTGCAGCAGGCGGTTTTCAAGGGTTTGCTGACTTATCTACGCCGTTATCCACAGGCCCTGATCTCGCCATTGATGTTGCAGATCCAGGACAGCCAGGGCCAACCGCGCCGGTTGGCGGCCGAGGATTTCCCCGACATGGACGACGCCACGCTGTCCGACCTGGCCCGCACCTGCCTGCGGCCCGGTGCGATCAATCTGCAATGGTATGCGGCGGGCGAGGGCGGCTATCCGTACTGGCACTGCGAGCTGTACCCACGCGATCCGGCCGGCGAAACGCTGCACCGCCACCTGCTGTGGACGCTCTACCTCAATGACGATTTCGACGCCGGCGAAACCGAGTTCCTGTTCCAGGGCCGCAAGGTTGCGCCACGCACCGGCAGCCTGTTGATCGCACCGACCGCGTTTACCCACACGCACCGGGGCAACCGGCCGCAGGGTGGGGACAAGTTCATTGCGACGAGCTGGATTCTTTTCCAGAGTGCGCAGAAATTATTTGGTGGGAATTGATCAGCGCGCCATCGAGATCTTATGAGGTACGTGAGACCAAATGGCTTCATTCGAAGCCAGAGAGCCATTGCGACAGAGGTACACCCAACTAGACGGCACCTGCCAGGCGCAGAGAGCCATCAATCTGCAAAATTCAGCACATGCGGATGCGGTTTTATTCTGCATCACGTTGGTAGTTGAAGAGGAAGCAACCGTCGCAGCCAAGGGCTCGCGGTGGCGCTGTTCATGGCTGCGGAATTCAAGCTACTGTTCCCAAACTGCTACGCGGCACGGCGCCCATCAAGCGCAGCGCACTATAGATGCATATGGCACCGTGCTTGGCAACGTGGTTGACCTTTATGTGCGGGTAAATGTTGCCGTTGGTACACGCGGCCCCAGTCAAGTCAGCTGTGTCCTAGCGTACCGCGCCGCCGGGCAGCGCGGTAGCAGGCGCCAAACACCGCCATACCGGCAAACAAGTAGAACATGGCATTGCCTGCTAGGAGCAGCAGGCGCAGCCAATGACCGGACAAGCTGAGCGTGCTCTGCTCAGCGATGATCCAAGCAGCAGCATGGCTGAAGGGAAGGATGGCGAGCACGTTGGCGGGATAGGCCGGCGCGCCCACCAGCGCGATGACCCCAAGCAACATCACCGCGTTTACCGCTTCAGCCTGTTTGAATAGCACACTCAGCCCACTCATGATGAAGCCTAGGCCGACCAGCGACGGAGCAGCGACAAGCAGAATGATGATCAACGGGGCGACAGGCACATCCACTGCGCGTCCAACAAACCAGAACGTCACATGCAAAAGCACCAAGGTACCAAGCAGTGCGCCGATGATCTGCTGGCCACAGCGCACCATTAGCACCACGCGTAGTGGGCTTGCAACCACGCAAAGCTGCTCAAGCGTGCGTCCGCGGACTTCGTCCGTCGTCTCTCCGGCGATGCCGCTGTAAGCTGCGCTGGCGAAGCTCCACAGTACGAAGCCTAGTGCCAGCGACGACTGGGTGGGCATGAAATCCGCTGTGGGCAACAGTTCGATGCCATAGGCGAGCACTGCGAACGCTGCCAGCAGGATAACTGAGCTGGCCAAGAGCTCAAAAGCGTAGCGGCGCTGGCGGTGCAGATGCAGCATCACCTCCGCATGGCACAGCCGCAGCAGTTTCATCGAGTCTCCTTGGTTTCGCCGGACGGCGAGCCAACGGCCGAATCCCTCGTACTCGCCACTGCGGTGATACTCGCGTGGCGCAAATCCGGGTAGATCCGCACCAATGACTGTAGCCGGCTCAGCTGTCCAGCAAACGTATCCTCGCGTTCCAGCGCAGCCGTGACGGAAGATGGCAGCGAATGAGTGGCTTCCACCGCAAGGCGGAAACGTTCGGCGGCAGTCGCAGCCGTGGTACCGGTGCGTTCAAACGCACGGCGTCCGGCCTGCATACCGACCACACGTTCGGCGGTGGCGGCTACAAAGCCGGCGTCGTGGGAAATGGTAATCACGCTAGCGCCGCGCTGCTGTTCGTTCTTCAACAGCTTCTGCAGCGCCAGAGTGCTCTCAACGTCCAGCCCCAACGTGGGTTCGTCGAGCATGATTAGATCGGGGCGATGTGCCAGAGCACACAACAACGCTGCGCGCTGGCGATTTCCGGTGGACAGCCGGCGTACCGGCCGCTGCAGCGCGCCTAGGCCGAGTTGTTCCGCTACCACGTGCATGTAAGGTCGGTCCGCGCGCTTGCCGCGCAGCCGGCACGCATAATCGCAGTTCTCCTGGATGCTCAGTCGGTCGTACAGATTGGTCCGCCCTTCCAACACAATGCCAGTGCGGTCCAGGCCGCACCGCCCGCTCCCTTGTAACGGTTGCCCCAATAGCCGCACCCGCCCTGCGGTGGGCTCGATCAAGCCCACGATGGTTTTGAACAAGGTGGACTTACCCGAGCCGTTCGCTCCTACGATAGCTACCGACTGGCCTTGCCACACAGTCAGCGACATCCCTGCTAACGCAGCCGGATGGCCCGGATAATTCTTGTGCAAATCTTCAACCCAGACAGCTTCATCCATGGCGACGTCCTTTGCGCTGGCACGCACGGATCACCATCATGCGGTATCCAGTCCCTTGGCCTCCAGTTCGCGGATGAGCTCATCGGCAATACGCTGTGCATTGAAATCGCCGGTCGAGGCGACGAAATTCCGTAGTGTGGCTGGCACATCCTGTACGCCCATGTCGTGTGCCAGCCGGCTGATCACTGTCGGCGTGTGGAACATCAGGTTCTCACGAATGATGGCGCAGGTCGTTTCTGGTGACAGGTCCATGTCGAACGAGTACTGCCGGTTCATCTGCATCTTCGGGACGACGACATTGATGGAGATGGAGAAGTCTTCGGAAGGAAACTGGACATGGATGTCCTTGCTGCCCCTGTACAACATCACCCGTCCACGCGACAGGCGCGTGCGTTCCAGAAAGCGGACATTGACAACATCGCCGACATCACCCACAACCTGATCGTGGTCGTATTGGAACAAGACCGTTTCGTAGCCCGGGCCTTCGTAGCCCAGCGTCATCAGCTCAAAGTTGTGATCATGGGGATCTTCATAGAAGAAGATCTCCTCACCCGTGCGCCCTGCCGGCGGTGTCCAGATTGCCGCACGGATGAAGTAGTGTTCCGTGCGATGCAGCATGAGCACCTGGGGGGTGTAAGGATTCATGGCTTTGAACGCTGAAGGGTTGGCCAATTGTTTCAGCAGCGTATCGGAAAGAAACGTGCGGTTGTTATAGAGCCTTCGCAGCATCATGGCTGCAGCATCGAGATCATCGGCCAAAACGCAGCCGCCTTGTGCGTCGAGGAATTCGATCAGCTCGTCTAGCGAGATCGGCGCATCAGTTTCCAGGTCCCAGGTAATTGCCATTGCCGTTTTCCTTAGATATGACCATGCTGGCGCAGGTTCTGGATGGTGCGATTGGCCGCAGCGCGAACCTGTGGGTGCTGATCCGAACTGGCTCGCATTAGCACGCTGGCACCACGTCCCAGGTCTATGCTCAGAAGTGTCTGCACCGCCTTCCAGCGAACGAAATGGAAGTGGCTGGAGTCATAGACGTGCTCCAGCATGTCCATTGATCCCTTTACCGGGAAGCGCTTGAAGATGTCCATGACAAACTCCATACGGCTCGCATGGAAGTTAGCCGACGACACACCACTGCGTTGCAGAGTTTCTCGGTCAAAGTGGTGAACAAGATCGGAGTGCTCGTTGATCACTAGCTGCAGCAACCAGATGGTGCCGGTCACCGACATGGTATCGAATGCATCCCTTCCACTGCGCACGGTCATGACGTCACCGCAGGCATACCCGAAAACTCCAAGGTCTTCCAAGCGCTCACCTGCTGAATCCGGCGCGAGCCGCAGCTGCCGAAGCTCAATCTCACCATCGCCAAGAAACAGAAAGCTGGCGTCATTTGGCAACAGATTCAGCTTCGATCGCCTGAACTGGTGGCCCCCGCGGGCGGCCGTAGTGCTGAGCACAATATCCATCTCAGGCACCTTGGCCATTAGAACGGTCTTGACCTCGTCGCGGCAGATTTCAATCTGGTCTTCAGCTTGATAGGCGGCCCGGCCGATCAGCGACGCATCATCCAGACTGCCCAGGAGCAGAGCGGCCAGACCCTGGAACTCACCCGCGGCAGCGGCAGCCTTGAGCAGCGGGGTGTAGTCATCAATGCAACTGGAACGCGAGTCCAGCAGCGCCAGTATGTTCTCCAGTCCGGCGGCACGCGTGCCGACATCCAGACCGGCAAGCGTGCGTCGCCCGTGGCCTTCCGGTGCTTGCTCGAAAGTGTTCATAAGTCTTCCTTGATCACTTGGAGAAGACCGCCCGCCGCCTTTGCGCGGGCGGGCGGCCGTCGGCCTACTTCAGCAGCTCGGTGACGAGCTTCACCGCACCGCGGATGGCAGTACAGCGCCAGCCGCCAATGTTCCCACCGTCACAGCTCAGGCCCACCGGCATTTCCAGATCCGAGATCAGGGCATCGAGGTTTCCGCTCTTCATGGTTCTTTCCTTGTTTTGGTGGATTGACACAGGTTTTGGTATCCCTTCCAACACGCATGCACTCCATTGCATGCGGAACTGATGTGATCACCGCCATGGTGCCGGCGAGCCCGTTCGAAATGCGGTGGTCACTCGTAACGCAGCGCCTCTATCGGATCCAAGCGGGCCGCCTTGGCAGCCGGGATGAGGCCGAAGATCACCCCGACCATTCCCGAAAAGACCACCGACAGCACCACTGCCCACCAAGGGACGACAGCCGCTGGTAGGCCGGGTATGAGTGAGGACGCCAGCACGCCGCCGGCGTAGCCGAGGGCAACGCCGATGAGCCCTCCGAGCGCACTCAACAACGTGGCCTCGCCCAGAAACTGCAGCAGGATCGAGCGTGACGTAGCTCCCAGCGCTTTGCAGATGCCGATCTCGCGTGTGCGCTCGGTAACCGAGACCAGCATGATGTTCATGATGCCGATACCTCCGACCAGAAGGGAAATCCCGACCACCCCCGCAAACACCGTGGTCACTAGATTGATCACAGTTTTGAGCGAGTCACCGAGCTGGTCGGCCGTCTCCACCTTGAAGTCGTCTGGAGCGCTCGAAGCAAGTCGGCGTGATTGCCGCAGCACCTGCCCAACCCGCTCCCTGAGAAAGTCCAGATTTCCTCTGTCGCGTGCCTGCAAGTCAATTCTCAGATCGATCTGCGTGGCGTCGGGAACCAGCGCCAAGCCGGTTGCAAAAGGCATCAGCAAGAAGTCGTCCTGGCTGAAGCCAAACACTTCGCCACGTTCGTCCATGATGCCGACAACCTTGCACCACTCCGAGCCGATGCGGATGTACTGACCCAACGGGTTGGCAGGCAGATTGAGATTCTGCCGCAGTTTTTCGCCCAGCACACAGACCCGTCGGCGCGAGTCGTTGTCCGCTTCGGTGATGAACCTACCGATACGCGGATACACTTGCCGCGAATGCTGATACGAAGGCGAACCGGCAATTACCCGGGTGAAAGCTTCCGCCCTTCCCGAGCTAACGTTACCACCATGGTCACCGAGCACATCGAAAGTGGGCGACACCTCTGCCAGATGCTGCACGCTGTCGCGCAGCTGCTGATAGTCACCGATCGCGATGCGGCTGCGCCGCCCCCGAAGTTGATCTTCGAACGAGGTCTCAGCACGCACAGTTAGACTGTTGGCGCCAAGACCAGCAAACTGTTCGGTGATCGAGGCCGACGTGCCTTGGAAGATGGAGACCACCGCAATGACCGAAGCCACACCGATGACAATGCCCAGCACGGTCAGCAAGCTTCGCAGAGCGTGCGCTCGGATGCTGTTGAATGCTGCCTCCAGGGTAAGCAGGATGTCAGTCATGGCTCTGATTCAGTCGGTCGCTGCTTATGCGCCCATCCTCTATACGGATGACGCGGCGGCAGCGGTCGGCGATTTCCGGCTCGTGGGTGATCATCACGATGGTGCTGCCTTCGCTCCAGAGTGAGTGGAATAGATTCATGATGTCGGCGGTGGTGGACGAGTCCAGGTTGCCGGTCGGCTCATCGGCAAGCAGGAGCGACGGCTCGCCACATAGCGCACGGGCGATGGCAACCCGCTGGCGCTGCCCGCCTGACAGCTGGTTGGGTAGGTGAGTGGCCCGGTCGGCCAGGCCAACCCGTGCCAGTGCGGCCAGTGCACGCCGCTGGCGCTCGCCGCGGCTCATCGCACGGTAGCGAAGCGGATGGGCAACATTGTTCAATGCCGACTCACGTGGCATCAAGTTGAAACTCTGAAAGATGAAGCCGATGCGTTGGTTGCGCACAAGCGCCAGCGTCGGCTCGTCCATGCCGGATACATCCTGGTCTCCGAGGAGGTACTGCCCTTCGGTCGGGCGGTCCAGGCAACCAAAGATGTTCATCAACGTTGACTTGCCGGATCCCGACGGACCGGTGATGGCAACGTACTCGTTCTCACGGATCTGCATGTCGATGCCCCGCAGCACATGCAGGTACTCGCCCATCATCGCGTAACGCTTGTGTAGGGATTTCACCTGGAGCATGGGAGGCATCACGGCACTCCCGAGCTGGCCAGAACCGCATCAACGGACTGGTTGTCGCGCAGGTTGCGCATCACTTTCGCAGGGCCGACAACAACACGGTCCCCGAGGGTCAGACCGGATAGGATCTCGACATGGGTGTCGTCAGACATACCAGACTCCACGTAGCGCCTTAGCACCGCGCCGCCGAGTTCCACCAGCACGTACTGCCGGCGATGCATCTGTTTTTCGTTATGCGAAGAGGTATCTACTTCCTCCAGGGTCTCGGTCATTACTGCCTGCACCGGCACGGCAACGGATTCGCGGCCTTCGTCGACAAATATCTCTGCGCGGCAGCTCATGCCGGTCCGCAACTTCCCGTGATCGCCGTTCTGCAACGCAATTTCCACTTCGTAACTGCGTTCGTTGCTGCGGGTATCCGCGCCATTGCGCGGCGGCGCAAGTGCGATGCGGTCGACACGCCCGGTAATCGGCCTTTCGGCAGCGGAGCCTGCGAACACCATGGCGGTCTGGCCTGGCTGTAGACGCGCCACGTCCATTTCGTCCACCTTGATAGTGGCAGTCATCGTTGACATGTCGGCGATGGTCATCAGGCTGGACCCAGCAATACCGGTTGAGCTCGGCACAGCGGTTTCCCCGACCTTCAACGTGATGGCGGTGACCACACCGCTGATCGGTGAGCGGATATGGGTCTTGGACAGGCTTTCACGGACCTGTGCCAATGCCGCCCGGGACTGCCGCAGTTCTTCCCGGCTCACCGCCAGCTGCAGACGCGCCAACTCGGCTTCATGTTGCACGTGTTCGTGACTGGCCGCGTCGACCAGCCGGCCTACAACCAACTCGGCGCTGCGACGGGACTGTTGCTGACGCAGCTGCAAAATCGCCGCGTGGCGCTCAATTTCCACCACTTTCTGGCGCACCAGCGACTCACGCTGCTCCACTTCCGCCTTCTGGGCTTCTTGGTCGAGCACCATGACCAGTTGTCCCTGCTGGACCGCGTCACCTTCTTTGACCATGACCTCACGCACCCGACCGATCACCTCCGGCGACAGCGCTGCGGTGTCCTGAAAATCGAACGTCCCCGAGCCCAGCACAGTGGCACGCAGAGCACGCTTATCGACAATCTCCAGTTCAACCTTCGGTGACGTACCGCGTTCGTTCAACGCCAGCGCCAGACTGCCCGTCGCTACCGCCAGTAGCACACCTACCATGACCAAGCGTCGATTCATGCTCCGGCATCCATCGCAATGAGCAGGGCCCAGATGCCATAAATGAGCAGCGGCGGTAGGCTAGCGATGAGCGCAGCGCGGCCGGTGTCGATCTTCATCCATCGAGAGACGCCGATGGTGGATAACGCCAGAGTCCAGAATGACTGCAAACCGACAGCGCCAGCGAGCGAAAGCCAAGGACTGTCAACGGTAATGTCCAGCAGCTGCGAGAGCGCCAGCGGGCTGGCCAACTCCGGAAGTATCTGTTGATTGGATCCGAAGGCCAGCCGCACGGCCATCAGCAGAAGCGCGCATGCCTCAGGCACTGTCAGCCATGCGGCAAACACCAGCCATGACGGGCCGGCGTGCGTGACGCATAGCATACGCGCCATCATGTGTAAGTAACCGGCAGTCAGCAGCATGATCATCGCGCCGACTATCAGCGAAGAGACGATGGTCATCAGTGCCAGAAGCCCGGGCCCCATCACCTCGCGGGCCAAGGCCAGCTCGCGGCCCTGTAGCTCGCTGGTTCCGGCCAACAGGTGGTCCTGCAGCCAGGCGATGTCGACCTTGCTGTAATAGACCGACCACGCCGTCACCGTCGCTATGGCCAGCAGCACCAGCGGCCAAATCCACTGGCCTCGCTGATTGACCTGGTCCCAAGCATCGCGCGGGGCAACGATAACATCGCCCAGCACTTTCAGCGTAGCCACTGTCATGCTAGTCCTCCGGACATGTCGTGGTCGCGGGGTAGTTCCGCGAGTGAAGGGCCCGCTGCTCTCTTCTAGCCTGCGCCTGAAGTGCGCGCTCATGGGTCATTCGATGGAAGGCTTCGGTCACGCTGGCATCGCCGAGCTCACTGACCAGCACTTCCATGTTGCGTGCACGTGGGAACAAGTCTTCGATGCTAGCGATGCGGCCGGTATGGACGTCAAACAGGTACTGCTCGGAGATCGGACTGACTTCGGGGATGAAATTCAACGAAACCGACAGCGCCTCCGGTGCCAGCTGGGTATGGATGTCGACACCCTTGCGGAACAGCAGCATCGTGCCTGGCGCAAGGCGCTGACGCCCATTCGAAGTCAGCTGCACCTGTTCGCCGATGCTACCGGTGACGCTGGCGTTGTCGTACGACCACAGATCGGTCTGATAGCCCGGACCATGTAGTCCGATGGTGAGAAAGTCGAAGTTGTGGTCATGCGCGTAGCGATCTCCGTACACATAGAATTTGTTGAAGTGCTGCTGATCTAGGCGCGCAAGCGCATCGCTTGCGGCAGGCCAAAGATTCACCCTTAGATAGAATCCAGGGCGCCGAGCCAGGATGAAGGTCTGCCCGCTGTAACGGTTGTCCTCCTGGAAGCTTGCCAGGTCGCCGTTCAACTGTTCCTTCAGGAAGGCGGAAACCAAGTTCTTGGTGTTGTGCAACGCGTACAGGCGCTGCCAGAGTTCAGGCCACTGTCCAATGTCACTCAGCCGCTTCGGATCCTGCGCGTCTACCCAGTCGCAGAAGCTATCCAAGCTCATGACTTCCCTGGTGCTGACGTCTATCAGTGGCATGCGATGCTCTCGTGCTGAAGTTGGGTCCACGCCAGCCTTGCCGCATCGGCAACATGCGGGTGCGGGTCACTGCGCAGCTGATCGACAGTGCGCTGTCCCGCATCAAAGTCGACATTCAACAGCGCTTCGGCGGCCTTCCAGCGAATGAAATGCGCGGCGTGCCGGGTGAGTTCCTGCAGCAGTGACGTCAGCGCTGCATCACCGAAATGGGCCATGTAGTCGCAGGCATGCTGCAGGCGGGAAAGCTGTTGGGTAGCCGCAGTGGCATACAAGGCATTGCCGGTGGTGGAGTCGTGGCGCACCGCAAGATGTCGGGCCATCGTCTGCCGGGTCACCACCAAAGACACGTAGGGCGTGTCAGACCAGGTGAGGACATGATCACGCGCACCATCAAGAAAAAGCGCGTGTCCACGGTTCAGTACCCGGGTGCAATGGTGCGCCACAGTGGAATCCTCCAAGAACACATCCTGTGTTTCGTCGGAGCTGCGGAACACTTCTATATGCACGCTGCAGTCGCTTAACAGAGCGACAATCATGTCCTGCGGAACGCTACAGACTTCACGGGGTCGCGGGCGGCTGGCAACTTCAATACCCAAAGTGACCGAATAGCCATTCTCTTCGAATATCTTAAGCGCATTGCCGATACCGCCGAGTATTCCACGGCGAGCGTGCTGCTCGTGGAAATAGGCATTGAAGAAGCGGCGGCAGGCATTACCCGAGGCAAGCGACTCGGCAAGCGGCAGTAGCGATCGCAGACTTCCCGCGTTATTTTCAGTACAGGACAGGACATTCCGGAGCATGTCAAGATCGTCGCCGACAATCATGTTGAGCCCTTTCGAGTGAAGGATCTAGTTCCAAGACGCATTGCATGACTGCTGCCATACAATGCGTCACTGCCTTCAGTGCAGGTCGCCGGAGTAGACGATAAATTCAATGGCGACGATGGCGACAAAGATCGGGGCTACGGCCTGCGGTTCGCCAAATCCAGCGGGTGCAATTGCGACTGCAAGTGCGGGAAGCGAAAACTTCATGTCAGAACTCCTTGCATGTTGGCTGAGAGTTGCGCATATCGTCCTAGGCGCGATCTGAGACTAGCACTCACTTCAAGGAGTCAACGAGACAGAATCTTCAAAGTTTCTGATCCGTGACACATTCGAAATTATTTCTGTGGGCGTTGTTGCGGTATATCGCGCGTTCTCGTACGCGCGTGGCAGCGCCTGTGATCATTCTCTGCCGCTGATGATGCTTGAAGGCACGGAGAATGAGATCGTCGCGATCTGTTTCCCAAGGCCGGGGCTTCCAATGCGCAGCCTTAAGATCGGGATAAAGTGATTGACCTTGTCAATTCAACTGTCGACCGCTCAGCGTCAGAACAAACTGCCCTGCGGCGTATCCACCTTCCGCGGCGACGGCTTTACAAACTGCGTGCAGTCCAGCTTCGGCCAATGGCTGTGCTGCGCATCGAAGCCCAGGCGCTTGCGGGCCAGCTTGAAACGGTTGGACAGCAGGTCCGCGTAGACCCCTTCACCGCGCATGCGCGTGCCGAACTCGCTGTTGTAGTCCTTGCCACCGCGCAGCTGGTTGATGGTGCTCATCACGTGCGTGGCGCGGTCTGGATGGTGGGTGTCGAGCCAATCGCGGAACAGCGGCGCCACTTCCAGCGGCAGCCGCAGCAGCACGTAGCCGGCGGTGGAGGCACCGGCATCGTGGGCGGCCTCGAGCACGGCTTCCAGTTCGGCATCGTTGATCCACGGGATCACCGGCGCGACCATTACCCCGACCGGGATGCCGGCATCGCTCAGGCGACGCATCGCGCGCAGCCGTGCATGCGGGGCCGAGGCGCGTGGTTCCAGCTTGGCCGACAGGTGCGGGTCCAGCGAGGTCACCGAGAAGTGCACGCTGACCAGCTGCTTTTCCGCCAGCGGTGCGAGCAGGTCGATGTCGCGCTCGACCAGCGCATTCTTGGTGATCAGCGAGAAGGGGTGCTGCGTTTCGAGCATCACCTCGATCAGCTGGCGGGTGAGCTTGAGTTTGCGCTCGATCGGCTGGTAGGCGTCGGTATTGATCCCCAGCGCGATCGGCTGCGGCACGTAGCCGGGGCGCGAGAACTCCTTGCGCAGCAGCTGCGGCGCATTGGTCTTGGCGAACAGCTTGGTCTCGAAGTCCAGGCCAGGCGAGAGATTGAGATAGGCGTGCGAGGGCCGGGCAAAACAGTACGAACAGCCATGCTCGCAACCGCGGTACGGATTGACCGACTGGCTGAAGCCGACGTCCGGCGATTTGTTGCGGCTGATGATGCTGCGCGCGGTCTCGGCACGGACTTCGGTGCGCAGGCGCGGCGCAGCGAACTCTTCACTCTCGTCCGGCGCCCAGCCGTCGTCCATCGCTTCGCTGACGGTGACCTCGAAGCGGCCCGCCAGGTGCGTGCTGGAGCCCCGGCCTTTGATCGCAATACCCATCGTCAAAGGCTATCGCCGGGAGGTCTCAGGGAATGAGACGTGGTGGCGTCGGAACGGCGGGGATAGGGGATATCCATGGTTAGTAGTATTACTAACCACAGGCGTAAAGAGAAGTGAAACCCGCGCCGGGTAAGGGTCGGCGGAGGTGGAGACCGATTTGATCCCCCAATTTATCCACAGGGCCAGAGCGCGTGCCTGCGGTGCCACGTCACGGGCGGCCGAGCCGACCAACGGTCGGCGCTACCTGATGCCGGGCGCCCCTTACGCGGCAGGGCTACGCGCCGCATCACAGCAGCCGCAGATAGCCCTTCACCGTGGCATCCAGCCCGTCATACAGCGCCTCGCTGATCAGCGCATGGCCGATCGAGACTTCCAGCACGTCCGGCACGGTCCGCAGGAAATCGGCCAGGTTGTCCTGCGACAGGTCATGCCCGGCGTTGACCCCCAGGCCGGCCGCCTGCGCGCGGCGGGCTGCATCGGCGAACACGGCCAGCATGGCCGTGGCGTCGCCGGCGGCATGGGCCTCGGCGTAAGGGCCGGTGTAGAGCTCCACGCGGTCAGCACCGATGGCCGCGGCCTGGGCGATGTCGGGGTTGCCCGCATCCACGAACAGACTGACCCGGCAGCCGTACGTCTTCAATTCGGCGATCAGCGGGCGCAGGCGCTGCGCATCCCGGGCGAAGTCGACGCCGTGGTCGGAGGTCAGTTGGCCGTCGCCATCGGGCACCAGGGTGGCCTGGGCGGGGCGGGTCTGCGCGCACAGCGGCAGCAGCCCGGGATAGCCCTCACGCGGGGGCGCGAACGGGTTGCCCTCGATGT
>Ga0308161_1002636_pt1 | contig 18709 bp, 17 predicted proteins | sample PhyFR2_FD_201034 | JGI IMG/M metagenome (GOLD analysis project Ga0308161, IMG submission 201034) | Phyllosphere microbial communities from UC Gill Tract Community Farm, Albany, California, United States - DLSLF.R2 | ecosystem: Host-associated > Plants > Phyllosphere > Unclassified | place: USA...
TGGACTTCGAACAAATCAAATACCTGATCGAAAATGGATCATTGGAAGGTTTGGGTGAAGGCACAACTGGCGGTAACGACAGTGGTCCTTCCGAAGGTGGAGAACCTACTTTTGACAGCATTGGCGATTCTCAAGTACGTCTTGAAAAAGACAATAATCCATCATCAGCTCCAGGAGCGGGCGGAACCATTCCGAACAATCCCACTGACGGTTCTGATGATAATCGTGGCTCTGGTGGCGGTACGCCGACCATCTAAGTTCATAAAATGCAATCCTATCAAAAGCCTGAAGATCTCTAAGATCTTCAGGCTTTTTTTGTATGAGTTATAAAACAATAAAACTGACATAAATGTTAATGATTCTCCTAATACCTCCTAATACAATGACCTCTCTATAATTCTATAAAAAGAATGTTAACTTCGTGCCCAATAATGGATTGACAATCCTATAGAGGATTGTGTACATTATTGGAGATGTTGATCACAATTTTGACACATTTCGCAGTCGACTACGAGATTTTTTTCACAAAGTCAATAAGATCATTCATTTAATGATGAACCTATAAACGTTCAAGATTGTGAAAACTGTCTCAAACTATTACAGGGAGATGAATTCATGGAAGCTCTGGCATTGGAGAAAAAGGCAGAACGTGATGCAGAATTAAGGAAGCGTCTGCTGCAGTTGAAAAAGGAACGAAATGCTATTATTCTGGCGCACTATTACCAGCGGGATGAGATTCAGGAAGTGGCTGATTTTCGAGGAGATTCTTTTTTGCTGGCTCAAAAGGCAGCACAGACAGACGCAGATACGATTGTATTTTGCGGGGTTCATTTTATGGGAGAAAGCGCCAAAATACTAGCACCCAATAAAACGGTCATTATCCCGGATGAACGGGCAGGCTGCCCAATGGCCGATATGGTCAATGTGGATGGACTGCGTCGTCTCAAGGAAAAGCATCCGAATGCCAAAGTGGTTACCTATATCAACTCCTCTGCCGATGTCAAAGCAGAAACCGATATCTGCTGTACATCCGCCAATGCGGTAAAAGTGATCCAGTCGGTCGATTCTGACGAGATTATCTGGGTGCCGGATAAAAACCTCGGTCATTATGTACAACAGCATACGGACAAGAAGATGATCATCTGGGAAGGATACTGCAATACCCATGATATGCTCACCGTCAAAGACGTGGTCGAGATGAGAGCCAAGCACCCCAACGCACAGTTTGTCGTTCATCCGGAGTGCCGCCCCGAAGTCGTAGCACTGGGTGACTTTGTAGGTAGTACGACTGCGATTATTAAATATTGCCGAGAATCTGATTGCCAGGAATTTATTGTAGGCACGGAAGATGGCACTGGTTATCAGCTGCGCAAGGATAGTCCAGACAAGGCATTTCATTTTGCCAGCAAATATCTGGTATGTCCCAATATGAAAGTAAACAATCTCAAAAAGCTCGTTAACTGCCTGGAGACGATGAAACCGCAAATTTATGTACCGCCAGCTGTTGCTGACCGTGCACGGATCTCGCTGGAACGAATGTTGGAAGTTTCTTCTTCCTAGAATCGGTCAATAGAAAGGCAGGCGTATGGGATGAATGCGGAATATAAGCAACCGGATAAAAAGGCGCATCAACACCTGGAGCAGAAGACAACAGATGTGCTGATTATCGGTTCCGGGATAGCGGGTCTGTATACGGCTATCCTCGCAAGTGAACATAAGAACGTGCTATTAATCACAAAGAAAGCATTACTGGAAAGCAACACTCGTTATGCCCAGGGCGGTATTGCAGCGGTAATCAGTAATGACGATTCGCCCGCTTATCATCGTGAAGATACTCTGCTCGCTGGAGCTGGACTTTGTTCATCCCCGGCTGTAGATATACTGGTACATGAAGGCCCCGCAGGTGTTCAGGAGCTGATACGACTGGGAACTGCTTTTGATACAGCGAATGGACAACTGGAACTGACCCGTGAGGGCGCACATAGTCATCGCCGTATTTTGCATGCCAATGGAGACTCAACAGGCTACGAGATTGTCAGAGCATTGGCTCGTCAGGTAGCGGAAAATAAACGGATTACGATCTGGGAGCATCATTTTACGGTAAACCTGGTGCATGATAAAGAAGAATGCAGTGGTGCGATCGTACAGCGGCCGGATGGAAGCAGAGTATATGTGGAGGCAGAAGCGACTGTGCTTTGTACAGGTGGAACCGGCCAGCTGTATGAGCATACGACTAATCCGGATGTAGCGACAGGAGACGGCTTGGCGATAGCCTACCAGGCTGGCGCAGTACTTCGGGATATGGAATTTGTGCAATTTCATCCGACCGCTCTTTGTTATCCGGGTGCTCCGCGGTTTCTGATCTCGGAAGCTGTGAGGGGAGAAGGTGCTATTCTGCGGAATCGGCAGGGAGAAGCTTTTATGGAGCGATATCATCCTTTGCGTGATCTGGCTCCGCGTGATATTGTGGCCCGTGCTATCGTGAACGAGATGCAGCAGGATGGCAGCCCGAATGTGTATCTGGATATTACTCATGAGACGGCAGAGAAGCTTCAGCAGCGCTTTCCGACCATTTATGAGACCTGTATGAATTATGGACTGGATCTGGCATCGGACTGGATACCGGTTGCGCCGGCAGCTCACTACATGATGGGCGGCATCCGTACAGATGAATATGGAGAAAGCAGCATTCACAGGCTGTTTGCTTGCGGTGAAGTATCATCCACCGGAGTGCATGGAGCGAATCGTCTGGCGAGTAACTCCTTGTCCGAAGCGATTGTATTTGGTAAAAGGATTTTCGAGCGCATTATCGATCCTTCATGGTCAGCTGTAGAAGCAGATAAACAGCGGTTCTACCATGATCGGCACACTCAATCGGTAGCAAGAATCGAATTTGATTATGGCGCAGCTGCCGCAGATTGCGGAAATAAAATAGTCGAACCGAGTATAAATCTGGCTACGCAGTTTTCTCGGATCAGCCGGCACTCTGAGCCACTGGCGTCTTCATCTTCTTTTGGCGACCGGAGAAATGTAAATAAATTCACAAGCGAAGCATCCAATCTAATGCTTGCTGTAGATGAACATGAAATACGGAAGCAGCTCCAGCAGATCATGACTGGATATGCAGGGATCAGCCGCAGCAGCGATGGGTTGCAGGAAGGTATGATGCTTCTCGCACGACTGCCAGATTTGCCTTATGAAGATTGTACCTGTGAGCAACTGGAGCTTCGCAATATGCAGCTGTGTGCAGCTTTGATCTTGCAGGCAGCCTGGTATCGCCAGGAAAGCCGTGGTGGCCATTACCGTGAAGATTTCCCTGAACGAAATGATCTGGATTGGCAAAAGCATACACTACAGCATATTACACACGGACTCATGGAGGAGAATAGAGATGATGTTTAACGGATATCAGGAGAATCTTACGAATTGGATCAAACTGTGGCTGCAGGAGGATGTAGGATCAGGCGATATCACGACCGCTGCTACAGTTCCGCCAGGTCATCATAGTATAGCTGTTATCCATGCCAAACAGGATGGTATTCTGGCCGGATTGCCTGTGGCCGAACATGTATTTCATACGGTGGACCCTGAACTTCTATTTACCGCTGTTGCGACAGAAGGACAGCCTCTTGCCCAAGGGGATATTATCGCCAGAGTGGAGGGCAGCACCCATTCTCTGCTCACCGGAGAACGACTTGCTCTGAATCTGCTGCAGCGCATGTCCGGCATTGCTACACGCACGCGCCAATATGTAGATATCATTGATGAGCTGCCGGTGCGGCTTGTCGATACGCGCAAGACTACACCAGGCCACCGGATGCTGGAAAAGTATGCTGTCCGCGTCGGTGGTGGCAGCAATCACCGATTCGGTCTGTATGACGCAGTCATGATCAAGGATAATCATATCAAAGCGGCTGGTGGAATTCTGCCTGCTGTTCAGTCTGCCCGAGCACAGATTCCGCATACGATGACAATTGAAGTAGAGACCGAGACCTTGGAGCAGGTAAAAGAAGCCCTGCAAAGTGGTGCAGATATCATTATGCTGGATAATATGAATCATGAGCTGATGCGCGAAGCGGTCGCTTTGATTCGCAGTCAGAGCCCTCATGTCCGTATTGAGGCTTCGGGAAATGTATCGCTCACGACGATTCGCGGATTAGCCGAGACGGGGATCGATATTATCTCGGTTGGACGACTGACCTATTCTTTTGATAATCTGGATATCAGTCTGGATCTGGGAAACAAGAAGAGGGAGTGACACGCATTGGTATTGGTGATTGATATTGGAAATACGAATATTGCGTTTGGCGTATATCGAGGCGAGAAGCTACTGCATCATTTTCGTATCAGTACCAATCGGCAGGCAACACCGGATGAGTATGGAGTGACGGTTCATCAATTATTTCAGATGTCGGGCATTATTATTGCCGATATCAAAGGCATTATTATTTCTTCCGTAGTGCCGCCGATTATGCATACTTTGGAAGAAATGTGCGAGAAATATCTGCATCATACGCCCATGATTATCGGTCCTGGCATACGTACCGGACTGAATCTGCGCTACGAGAATCCGCGCGAAGTGGGAGCCGACCGGATTGTGAATGCTGTAGCTGCTATTTCCCTGTATGGCAGTCCGGTCATTGTCGTGGATTTTGGAACCGCAACCACATTTGACTGTATTGATGACCAGGGCAATTATCTGGGCGGTGCGATTGTACCGGGCATCGGTATTTCCACAGAAGCACTGTATCAGCGTGCTTCCAAGCTGCCCAATATCGAACTGGAGAAGCCCCGTAAAGTGATTGGTCGCAATACAGTGCATGCGATGCAGTCTGGTATTATTTTCGGCTATGCGGGTCAGGTCGACGGCATTGTCAAAAGAATCCGCGCTGAAATGGGCGTATCTGCCAGAGTTATCGCAACCGGTGGACTGGCGGAGCTTATTTCCAGTGAAACCGAAACGGTAACCGAAGTGAATCCCATGCTGACGCTGGAAGGACTTCGACTGATTTATGAACGCAATCTCGGTACTGCCCGTCCTGCACCACGCAGTGGAGAGTAATGGCTATTTCTTTCCCCGGCAAAACTTTTGACGTGATGATCGCGTCTAATTACAATAGATAGAACATGGTACAGTTGGCAATTAGATGCTTATGATAGGTAATATACGCATTTTTGCACAGCAGCTATCGAATTCAGTTGCAATGTACCCTATAATAGACTATATGTCCTTTGTATGACATCACGATCAAGCAGGCAGAACGAGAGGAGTTCATTTATATATGGAACAACATAATGGCAATACACAACCGGATCGTCTGATCCGTGGAATAGCAATGGGTGGCAAAGTACGTGCATTTGCTATCCGCTCTACCCATCTGGTGGAGGAGCTGCGTCGTCGTCATGATACATGGCCAACAGCGACTGCAGCAATGGGACGTACACTGACTGCAGCAGCCATGATGGGCGCTATGCTCAAAGGCGAAGAAAAACTGACTCTTCAGGTCAAAGGTAACGGACCAATCGGACAGATTGTTGCCGACGCCAATGCCAAAGGTGAAGTGCGCGGTTACGTGGACAATCCGCATGTTCATTTGCCGAGCAATGCGATGGGCAAACTGGATGTGGCTGGAGCCGTCGGAACCGAAGGTTTTATTTATGTCATCAAAGATCTGGGACTCAAAGATCCTTACCGCGGCAGTGTACCAATTGTATCGGGAGAGCTGGGCGAAGATTTCACGTACTATTTTGCAACTTCCGAACAGACTCCGTCTGCAGTAGGCGTAGGTGTACTGGTGGATACGGATAATTCGGTCATCGTGGCAGGCGGATTCATTATCCAGCTGCTGCCGGGTCTGAACGATGCCGAGATTGATCAGCTCGAAAAAGGGCTGGGTAGCCTGCCGCCGGTAACTTCGCTGCTCAACGAAGGACTGGAACTGGAAGAGTTGCTGGGACGTGTTCTGCCAGATGTGGAAGTTATGGACGGTATGGATATCGTATTTAACTGTTCCTGTTCCCGTGAACGTGTTGAACAGACGCTGGTGAGTCTGGGTGAGCACGAGCTGGTACAACTGATCGAAGAAGACGGACAAGCAGAAGTGGTATGCCATTTCTGTAATGAGAAATACCAGTTCGATCGTCAGGACCTGGAACGCATTCTGGCTGAAGCCAGAAATTAAGGGATACTAAGACATATGACGAAGGTTAAATCACCGGTATGGACAGCCGTCATGGTCTTATTCATAGTCATCATTATGCTGCTCGGAGCCTTTTGGGTGATCCGGGCAGTTCAGCATTCTGGGGATCAATCGGATGTAGCAGTGGTGGGTAATGAATCTATTAGTGAGCAAGCATGGATAAGTGAATTGAAAAAGCGGTATGGTCAGGAAACACTGACACAGATGATGAATCGGCGGGTCGTGCAGTTGGAAGCAGATGCTCGCCATATTACAGTCAGTGATACGGAGATTCGGGATGATCTGGCAGAGCGGATGAGCGGGTACGCATCGCCGCAGGCTTTTTACAAGGAAATGCAGACGCAATTCGGTCTGACTCCCGAAGATCTGCAGCAGGAATCCAAGTATCAGATCCAACTGGAAAAGATAGCGACTGAGCGTATTGAGGTCAGTGATGCCCAGGTAGATAACTATTTGCAGCAGCACGCACAGGAGACGACGCAGCACCAGTATGATCTGGCATGGATTGAGGCAGATACCGAGCAGGCTGCCGAAGAAGCGGTACAGCGTATAGAGAACGGTGAGGATTTTGCAGCAGTAGCACAGGCGATGTCTGTGGATTCTTTTTCCTCCGGCAAAGGAGGAGCGCTGGGCTGGATCGATGGGGATGATCCCTTTCAGCCGCCTGAAGTGATCAAGGTTCTTCCACAGATGCAGGCGGGAGATATTATGGGTCCGCTGTCCCTGAGTACCGGTCATTATGCTGTAGTACAGGTTAAGGATATTCGTACCCCTTCCTCTTCCAAACTGCAAATTAGTCGCGAGACTGCGAGACGCAAAGTGGCGCTGAATCAGGCAGAGCCACTGACAGAGATTGAGCAGCAACTGCGCAGCAAGTATGATGCTCATATTTTATCCGCTGCCCCCTAGGATTCTGAGCCGTTAACATTGACATTGTGCGGCGGGATTGATAATATTGAAGCATACTAATACCAACTATTTTACTCGGAATAACGTAGTTTGAAGACATAGATAGGTAGTGAACTGAACACAGCTACGTTCCATTATCTGAAGGAGGGCAACAGCATGGCAAAAGTCGTAAATAACGTGACCGAATTGATCGGAGGTACTCCGCTCGTTCGTCTGAATCGTCTAGTACCGGAAGATAGCGCAGAGATCTACCTGAAACTGGAATACCAGAATCCGGGTTCCAGCGTCAAGGACCGTATCGCACTGAGTATCGTGGAAGAAGCGGAAAAGCAGGGCTTACTCAAGCCTGGCGGTACGATTGTCGAGGCAACAAGCGGTAACACTGGTATCGGTCTGGCTATGGTCGCAGCAGCCAAAGGTTACAAATGCGTGATCGTAATGCCGGAGACGATGAGTATAGAGCGCCGCAATCTGCTGCGTGCTTACGGTGCTGAGCTGGTGCTGACTCCAGGATCGGAAGGCATGAACGGAGCAGTCAAAAAAGCCGAAAGTATCCTCAATGAGAATCCGGATTACTTTATTGCCGAGCAGTTCAAGAATAAAGCCAATGTCAAAATGCACCGTGAGACCACAGGCCCGGAGATCGTCGAGGCGATTGAATCGATCGGTGGAACCCTGGATGCCTTTATTGCGGGTATCGGTACAGGCGGTACCATTACAGGAGCAGGCGAAGTTCTGAAAAGCCGTTTCCCGGATATCAAGATCTACGCGGTAGAGCCTGCTGCTTCTCCAATTCTGGCAGGCGGTCAACCAGGTCCTCACAAAATTCAGGGGATCGGTGCCAACTTTGTACCGGAGATTCTGAATCAGGATATCTACGATGAGATTATTCATGTAGAGAATGATGAAGCTTTTGAAGTAGCCCGTCGTGTAGCCAAAGAAGAAGGCGTGCTGTCCGGCATTTCTTCCGGTGCTGCTGTACATGCTGCGCTCAAGGTTGCCAAGCAGCTGGGCAAAGGCAAGCGCATTGTGGTTATCATTCCAAGTAATGGTGAACGTTACCTGAGCACACCACTGTACAATTTCGAAGCATAATTTATGTTAGTCAGCCGTTACGAATCTGCGGCTGACTTTGCGCCTCTGATTCTTTCTGTCCACAGATATGCGGATAGAGAGTCGGAGGCGTTTTGCTTAGCTGCTATAACCCGGAGTATCTTCAAAGGGATATAGTTTAAACATATAGGGCGTATTTCACAGCAGACCTTCTCAATTGCCAACCGCTTTAGTATACTAACGACAAACTACAGTTGATCAGGTTGGAGGAAGCAGATTGACCAGAGTATGTATATCCTTACAAGATTGGCAGCATTGGCTGAAGCAGGGATTCAACCAGCTGCCTTATATGATAGAAATACCACTGGAAGGCCATTTGCTGCCGGACAGCTGGGAATCGGTATGGAAAGAGCAATACCCCCATTCTTTTTTGTTGGAAAATGGTAAAAACGGACGGTATACCTATCTGGGACTGCATCCGGTGGCCCTATTGAGCGGTCAAGGCAATCGCTCAGTCATTCAGGAATATGCGCCAGGTAATGTTTTCGGGCAGTCACCACAGTTGGTGACTATTGCCAAAAAAACGGGCAAACCGCTGGACATACTGCGTGAGTGGATGTCAGCTCACCGGGCACCACGTGCGGCAGAGTTCCCGCCTTTTACAGGGGGCTGTGTCGGATTCCTCGGTTATGATGTGGCTCGTTCTCTGGAGAAGCTGCCTCATCAGCTGCAGGATGATTTGGATCTACCGGATTATGTATGGATGAAATTTGACCAGGTCTGGGTGATTGATCATCATGATCGCAAGCTCTACTGCTGTGTGCATACGTCCGCTTCGGAAGAATGGTCAGCATTATTGCAAGAGACCGATTTGAATAATACTGCCTCTATGCCGGACAGTATTAAGCAAGCCTATTACCAAGCAGATCATCAGACAGCTGGAATGCTGGAACAGTGGAACAGGTGGCATCAGGCAGCGGACGTAGACTCGTACTCCCTGCACCATCGCCAGCAATTTCTGCTTCATCATCCCTTGTCTTCTACCGATTCGAGAGCAGACCATGGCCAGTTCCAGACCGGATTCCAGCAGGAATCGTTTGAGAAGGCCGTGCTTGCCGTACAGGAATATATTCGTCAGGGTGATGTATTTCAGGTGAATCTGTCTCTACGCAGTGAGCGTAAGATTTCAACAGCACCGGAATCTATTTATGAATGGCTGCGGGTAACGAATCCGTCGCCTTATATGGGGCTGCTGCGTCTGCCTGGTTTCCAGCTGGTATCTGCTTCGCCGGAGCTGCTCGTCTCCGTGATAGGCGATTCAGTCTCCGCTCGGCCGATTGCAGGTACACGCCGCCGTGGAATGAACGAGCAGGAAGATCAGGCCATGGAAGCGGAACTTACGGGTAATGACAAAGAGCGAGCCGAACATATCATGCTGGTGGATCTACAGCGCAATGACCTGGGGCGTATTGCCCGTTATGGAACAGTCCGTGTACCGGAACTGATGACCATCGAACGATACTCCCATGTGATGCATCTGGTCTCCGGTGTCGAAGCGGAACTTGCGGCAGACCGGGATGTGTATGATGTAATCGCAGCTGTTTTTCCGGGAGGAACGATCACCGGTGCACCCAAGATTCGCACCATGGAGATTATAGAAGAGCTGGAGCAGACCCGCCGGGGAGCCTATACCGGTTCAATGGGCTGGATTGACTATAACGGCAATATGGAATTAAATATTATTATTCGAACATTAACCGTCAAGGAAGACATCGCCTATATGCAGGCTGGAGCTGGCGTCGTGATCGATTCCAATCCTTACCGTGAATACAGAGAGTGCTTTAACAAATCCAGAGCGTTAGCCAGAGCCGTGCTGCTTAGTGAACAGTACGATGCGGCCCTGCAGAAAAGGGAGGATTAACCATGATTCTTGTAATTGATAACTACGATTCGTTTACGTATAACCTTGTGCAATACCTGGGAGAGCTTGGAGAAGAGGTTGTTGTACGCCGCAATGACGAGATTGATATGAATGGTATTCGTGAACTCGCACCGGATCATATTCTGTTGTCGCCAGGGCCTTGTACACCGACAGAAGCTGGCATTACGATTGATGTGATTCAGCAGTTCAAAGGCGAGATTCCGATTTTTGGTGTATGTTTGGGCCATCAGGCTATTGGTCAGGCATTTGGCGGTAATGTTATCCGTGCGGAGCGTCTGATGCATGGCAAGACTTCTCCGATTTTGCATCAGAGCAGTTCGGTATTTGAGAGTCTGCCGTCTCCATTTACAGCAACCCGTTATCATTCTCTGATTGTAGAACGCAGCAGTCTGCCGGATTGTCTGGAAATCACAGCAGAGACCGAAGAAGGCGAAATCATGGGACTTCGTCACAAAGAATATGCGATCGAGGGTGTACAGTTTCATCCGGAATCTATCGTAACGGATCATGGACATACGATTCTGCGTAATTTCCTGAGCCGCAAAGTAGACAAAGCTACCGTATGATGAAGTACGTCAGTATAAATGGTGTGATTACACCTATAGATCAGGCCGTGGTCTCTGTCATGGATCACGGCTTCTTGTATGGAATGGGATTGTTCGAGACATTTCGTACGTATAACGGGCAGCCTTTTTTGCTGAATCGTCATCTGGAGCGATTGCAGTCTGGCTGTGAATCCCTTCATATCCGCTGGCAGACTGATGAAGAGCAGGTCCGAGCGCACATTTATTCATTAATGCATGCGAATGATCTGAAGGAAGCTTATATTCGCTATACGCTGTCTGCCGGAACAGATATTTTGGGACTGCCTTCTGGTGCTTATGAACAGCCAACTGTGGTCATTTATGCCAAGGGGCTGCCGGATACCAGTCGCAGAGTCCAGCTTCAGCAAGAACATTCGAATATACTTTCTTCATCGGAGCTTGAGAGTCTGCAGCAGCATTTATCGAGACGGAGCAAATCTTTACGCAAACTGCATACGCTGCGCAATACTCCAGAGGGTGATATTCGTCTAAAGTCGCTGCATTACATGAACAGCATTCTTGGCAAACAGGAGCTGCTCCAGTATGAAGATCAGCCTGCTACAGCTGTAGAGGGGCTTATGCTTACTTCGCGGGGAGAGATTGCGGAGGGAATCGTCAGCAATCTATTTTTTGTAAAAGATAACCGTCTTCATACTCCTTCGCTGGATACAGGTATTTTGCCGGGTATTACCCGCGCACATGTTATGGAGCTGGCTGGTCGTATCGGCGTACCTGTTGAAGAAGGATTGTACAGCTGGGAGAATCTGCTTGCCGCTGACGAGATCTTTCTTACAAATTCGATTCAGGAGATTGTGCCGGTAACCCGTCTTTTGGCGGAAGACCGTAGTTACGCTGTACAGCAACAAGAGGTCGGCATTATAACCGCCCGTTTATATGCAGCTTATGAAAAGGAGGCTTATCATTTATGAGACAGCCTGTACACTATACACGACAATACACATGGGGTCCGGCAACACTGGAGTTGGGCCAATCAACACTAATTATGGGCATTTTAAATATTACTCCTGATTCCTTTTCGGATGGTGGCAGCTATACGTCGGTCGAACACGCACTGCAGCAAGCGCGTCTTATGATCGAAGAAGGAGCGGATATTATCGACATCGGCGGGGAATCTACACGTCCTGGTCATGATCCGGTATCCGAGCAGGAGGAACTCAGCAGAGTCATTCCGGTTATTGAAGCGCTTCGTCAGCATCTGTCCCACATTCCACTCTCTATTGATACGTACAAGGCAGAAGTAGCCAGACAAGCTCTTGCAGCCGGTGCCCATATGATCAATGATGTCTGGGGAGGCATGGCAGACGAGAGGATGTTTGCTGTAGCAGCAGAAGCAGGTTGCCCTTACATTCTGATGCACAACCGGTATGATATGAACTACACCGATCTTATAACAGATGTGAAAAATGATCTGCAGCAGCGAATTACCCTTGCTCTGCGAGCCGGCATTCAGCCAGACAACCTTATTTTGGACCCCGGCATCGGCTTTGCCAAACATGCCGATCACAATTTGGAGCTGATGAGCAGACTCGATGAGCTTACGGAACTGGGTTATCCCATGCTGCTGGGCACCTCACGCAAGCGGTTTATACGTACGGTACTTGATCTGCCTGCAGATGATGTAGTGGAAGGTACGGCTGCTACTACAGCATTTGGGATTGCCCAGGGCTGTCAGATTATCCGTGTACATGATGTGAAACCCAATAAACGAATAGCGACTATGTGCGATGCGATGCTGCAGGCAGCCGAATCGCCAGGTAAATACAGCAACTGATATCAGAAACGAGGAGGAATAGGCAGTGGATAAGATGATCATTAACCGAATGGAATATTACGGTTATCACGGTGTATTTGAAGAGGAGCGCAAGTTGGGTCAGCGCTTTTATGTGGATTTGGAACTGGAGATGGATCTGTCCGAGGCTGGTCAAACCGATAACCTGGAGACTACGATCAACTACGCCGAGATTCACGAAAAGGTCAAAGACGTCGTCGAAAAAAAATCATTTAAATTAATAGAAGCCCTTGCTGAATGTATTGCGTCGACTCTGCTGGAAGCTTATACTGGGGTACATGTATTGACCGTTAGAGTCACCAAGCCGCATCCGCCTTTTGATATTCATTTTCAGGGCGTTACTGTTGAATTGCGGCGTACACGAAAGTGAGTGCAGGTTATGAATTCATCCGTTCCCTCTGAATTTTCAGAGGCTTATATTGCTTTGGGCGCCAATCTGGGCAATCGGGAGCAGACTTTGACCGAAGCCATACAGATGCTGGAGGCATATTCCGATATTTCGGTAATTCGTTGTTCCGGCTTTTATAAGACGGCACCGGTTGGTTATGTGGATCAGCCTTCTTTTCTGAATATGGCAGTCAGACTGCATACAACGCAGAGCCCGCATGAATTGCTATCCACCCTGCTTCATATCGAGAATCGTCTCGGACGCGTTCGGGATATACGCTGGGGACCGCGCACAGTGGATCTTGATCTATTGTGGATGGATGATCTTCATCTGAACTCCGAGACACTGGAGCTGCCGCATCCGCGTATGCATGAGCGGGCATTTGTACTGGCGCCGCTGCAGGAGATTGTGACGATAGAGACGCCTGCCTTATTTTCCCTTGTCGACAAATCACTTGTTCAGGTTGCTGACCAGCAGCAGGATGTTCATTATGTCAGTGCCTTTCCATTGTCCTTTAGTTCAAAATTGAAATAATTAATGGCGATTAGCCGCAATTGTGTATAGTCTGTCTCTCTATCAGCCATGGCGAGAGAATATTCTTCGCAGCATGGTACAACAAATGTATAAACTGTGTTTGCTTATCCGAATGATAAGAGCAGCAGTAACAAAGGAGTCAATCATCAGATGTTCAAAATCGGTGATATTGAAATGAAAAATCGGGTGGTACTCGCCCCGATGGCCGGCGTATGTAATCCGGCATTCCGTCTGATTGCCAAAGAATTCGGTACCGGCCTGGTCTGCGCAGAGATGGTCAGCGACAAAGCCATCCTGGCTGGTAACAAGCGTACTCATAAAATGCTGTTTGTCGATGAGCGTGAGAAGCCGATCAGTCTGCAGATTTTTGGCGGTGATCGTTCTTCTCTGGTAGAAGCAGCCAAAGTAGTAGACCAGGATACCAATGCAGATATTATTGATATCAATATGGGTTGCCCTGCTCCCAAAATCAATAAAATCGATGCAGGTGCCCGCTGGCTGCTTGACCCTAACAAGATTAATGAAATGGTTGCTGCCGTTGTCGCCAATGTCAGCAAACCGGTAACTGTCAAAATGCGTATTGGCTGGGATCATGATCATATCTATGTGATTGATAATGCCAAGGCAGTGGAGGCAGCCGGAGGCAAAGCGATCAGTGTACATGGACGTACCCGCGAACAGCTTTATACCGGTCAAGCCGACTGGTCTTATATCAAGCAGGCCAAAGAAGCAGTATCTATCCCTGTGATCGGCAACGGTGATGTTGTTACACCGGAAGATGCCAGACGCATGCTGGATACGACTGGCTGCGATGGTGTAATGATCGGTCGTGGTGCACTGGGCAATCCATGGATGCTTTATCGTACGGTAGAGTATCTCAAGACAGGCGAATTGCTGCCTGATCCATCGGCCGAAGAGAAGATCCGCATCGCTATTTTGCATATGGATCGTCTGATTGATCTCAAGGGTGAAGTCGTCGCGGTTCGGGAAATGCGCAAGCATCTGTCCTGGTACCTCAAAGGTCTCAAAGGATCGGCCAAAATCAAAGATTCTATTATGGAAGAAACCAGACGCGATGAAATGGTGCGAATCCTGCAGGACTTCTTGGAAAACCAGCCCAATCATGTCGCTTCGGCAGCTGATCATGAAGCAGCTCCGTTTGTACAGGTACAATGTGCTGCGCCGGCGACAGTCTGATCTTCTGGTCCGCCTTTCTAACAAGCAAGCATAAGACTTCTCTTTAATAGTCTGTACTTCTATAGCTACTGTACATGTAGATTCTGCTTGTCTAGATCCTATCTATATAAATCATCTACTCGAAATCATGCTGATCTGAATATACTAAAAAACCGAGGCACTCTCCCATGAGCAGCTTCGGTTTTTTCGCTGTTTTTATCATTCCGCAGCCGATCCGGCCTTTTGGTTGACATTTCACATTCATTCCCATATACTTTTGCAGTATAAATTTGCCTGAGTCCATGATTAGATATCATATATCCTCTGGGGAATTTCCCTGCGTCACTATCGTTTTGATAATCTTGCATGAGTCTTCGCTGTTTCTGAATCACTGGCTATTATCATGCTGGGAGACCCCAAAGCGAATTTTCGAAAATTATTCACATGACAGGAGAATTGGTTGAGATGAGCGATAAGGAATTCATTTTAACACAGGACGGTCTACGCAAGCTGGAAGATGAATTGGAAAACCTCAAGTCCGTCAAAAGACGTGAGATAGCGGAACGTATCAAAGTTGCCATTGGATACGGTGATATCAGTGAAAACTCTGAGTACGAAGATGCCAAAAATGAGCAAGCCTTCATCGAAGGACGCGTTATTACACTGGAGAAAATGCTGCGCAATGCTCGCATTATCAACAGTAATGAGATTGATACAGATTCGGTTAGCATTGGTGCAACCGTTATCGTTGAAGATCTGGAGTTTGGTGACACGATGGAGTACACGATCGTTGGTACAGCCGAATCCGATCCTTCCCAGAACAAAATTTCCAATGAGAGCCCGGTAGGCAAAGCGATCCTGGGCAAACAAAAAGGTACCGTTGTTGATGTAAACGTACCTGCTGGTGTAATCCAGTACAAAATCCTGGAAATCAAAAGATAAGATGGATGTGTCCGAATAACGTGCAGATACGCTTTATAGCGAACTGCAGCGGTTATGTATACTTACAGTTTGACCAAAAAGCTTCCCTAGGGGAGCTTTTTTCTTGAAATAAGCAGTGTTTTTGCGAAATAAGCGCTAATATTGGTTTTAAAGATTTCAGATTGTCCTCAAATCAAGTACACTATAATTATGTGGCTTGTTGACTGAATATAGCGGCTTATACAGAGATTCTGTATTGGATTGGCTGCAGGCGAGATGACGCAGATATTGCAGTACAGGAGAAGGCTTCTGCCAGATCGTGCAGGCATTCGGATGATTCGCGTGGAACAGCCGTATGCATCCTATATCCGTATCTGCATTCTTTTGTCGTCATGAGAGAGCCGGCAAGTTATTACCTTCAAAGGAGTGAGACCCAGCGATGTCTGATGAAACATTGAATCCTGGTCAAGAAGAACAGGAACACATAAGTGAAAGTGAACTGAACGAACTACTGCAGGTACGCCGTGACAAACTGGACGAACTGCGTGGACTGGGTATTGACCCATTCGGTAAAAAGTTCGTACGTACGTCTAGTGCAGCAGATTTGCTTCACACGTACGAGACCATGACCAAAGAAGAGCTCGAAGAAAAAGAAGTAACCGTAAGTCTGGCTGGTCGTATCATGACCAAGCGTGGTATGGGTAAAGCAAGCTTTGCGCATATCCAGGATCTGAGTGGTCGTATCCAGATTTACGTTCGCAAAGACACTGTACCTGAAGCCAAATATGAGGCTTTTACCATTCTGGATCTGGGAGATATCGTCGGTGTGACCGGTACGGTCTTCAAAACCAAAACAGGTGAGACATCCATCAAAGTAAAAGATCTGGAAGTGCTCACCAAGTCCTTGCTGCCACTGCCGGATAAATATCATGGCATGAAAGATGTAGAGCTGCGTTATCGCCAGCGCTATGTCGATCTGATCGTGAATCCTGAAGTACAGAAAACATTTATCACACGTTCCCGCATTATCCAATCCATGCGCCGTTACCTGGATTCCCTCGGCTATCTGGAAGTGGAGACACCGACACTGCACGCGATTGCCGGTGGAGCTGCAGCCAAACCATTTATCACGCATCATAATGCGCTGGATATGGAACTGTATATGCGTATCGCTCTGGAGCTGCACCTTAAACGCCTGATCGTCGGTGGCTTGGAAAAAGTATACGAGATTGGCCGTGCTTATCGTAATGAAGGTACATCTACTCGTCATAATCCGGAATTCACCATGATTGAGCTGTATGAAGCTTATGCCGATTACGAGGATATCATGAACCTGACCGAGAGTATGGTAGCCCATATCGCTCAGGAAGTACTGGGTACAACACGTATTCATTACCAGGGACAAGAAGTAGATCTGACACCTAACTGGCGCCGCGTATCCATGGTCGATGCAGTCAAAGAAGTCAAAGGTGTAGACTTCAGCGTGCATATGACCGATGCCGAAGCACAGGCACTTGCCAAAGAACACAACGTTAAAGTAGAGCCGCATATGACTTTCGGCCATATCGTTAATGCTTTCTTCGAAGAGTTTGTAGAAGAGACGCTGATTCAGCCTACATTTATTACAGGCCACCCGGTAGATATTTCTCCACTGGCTAAAAAGAGCGAAGCCGATCCTCGCTTCACCGATCGCTTCGAGCTGTTTATCGTAGCGCGTGAACATGCGAATGCCTTTACTGAGCTGAATGATCCTATCGACCAGCGTCAGCGCTTCGAAGCACAGCTTGTTGAAAAAGAAAAAGGCAATGATGAAGCCTTCGAAATGGATGAAGACTTTATCCGTGCGCTGGAATACGGTATGCCACCAACAGGTGGACTGGGTATTGGTATCGACCGTCTGGTTATGTTGCTCACAGATGCAGCATCTATCCGCGATGTCCTGCTGTTCCCGCATATGCGTAATCAGGCACACGAATAAGAAACCATTAACTTCTATAAGATAATGTCCTGGTATGCCAGTTAATAAGTCAGCCATATACTTCTCTGCATCAGCTATAGTCATGCAGCAATAGCATTTATATAAATGAAGTTATAACTCCTTTTATATAAAAAAGTCTGACTGAAGCACAGAATATAGGTGGATTATTCTCTTCTATAGAAGGTTGTTGTATATATCTATAGGAGATAATCTACTTGTAACTGTAACTGTAACTGTAACTGTAACTGTAACTGTAACTGTAACTGTAACTGTAACTGTAACTGTAACTGTAACTGTAACTGTAACTGTAACTGTAACTGCATTTATAAAAGACCCGCTCTTTCTAAAGAGTGGGTCTTTTATCATACTACTGCTTAGCAAAAACTGAATTAATGTCTTTTAGCTAAATACGAATCTACATATAATCCATATATAGTCCATACTCATAGCTCATATGCCAAATTGAGACTCAACGGCGGACGGGTGATGCAGTAATAAGCTTCCAACTCATTTGTATAGAAAAGAAATCCGAATTCATTTTCTGTGTATCTATTCCAATGTCTCTTACAATAATTCAATATGCTATCAGTCTTGCAAGATATAATGTACGCTTCATAATCACACACACTATTATCCTCATAAGTAGTCAGCCAGATAACGGCCATGTTTAAAATAGAATGTGGCAGACCTAGTAAAGAGTATCTACTTACATCATGAGAGGCAAAACAAGTATTTAGAACTTAAAACATAACTATATTATAAATTGGATCAATAATTCTTCTTTAATATCCGACTACATACTATCAGCAAAAACATGGCTATTCTCTATACGAAACGTTATAGATAGCAAGTTAGCAGAACTATTGATCATTTTAATTTATAGAGGCATAAAAAGATTTTATAAAATGCTTGCAAGGTAGCATCATTCATGGTATTCTATAAATCTAGTCGCGATACGGCGTCATGCCGGTGACTACTTATTACATTTCCAATTGAATTAACCGTCAAAAACTTATTCGAAAAAAGTTGTTGACACGAAATTGAAAAGGTGATAAGATATAAGAGTTGCTGCGAGAGACACGGCGGTAACGAAAAAGACTTTGATCTTTGAAAACTGAACAACGAGTGAGTGAAGAACTTCGGTTCTTCAAAATATAGAGAACAGCAATGTTCTCGTCAGCAACGAATGAGCAAGTCAAACACTTTATGGAGAG
>Ga0308161_1002639_pt1 | contig 18698 bp, 19 predicted proteins | sample PhyFR2_FD_201034 | JGI IMG/M metagenome (GOLD analysis project Ga0308161, IMG submission 201034) | Phyllosphere microbial communities from UC Gill Tract Community Farm, Albany, California, United States - DLSLF.R2 | ecosystem: Host-associated > Plants > Phyllosphere > Unclassified | place: USA...
ATGTCAGCAAGTTTTTTGCCGTGTAAAGGGTCATTGGAGGCGTTCATAATAGATCAACAATATTTTGGGAGTCCATTATTATAACCTGAGCTAGTTGGAAAATGAGAGGGATTGCGAAAACACATCCCGAAGAGTATTAGGAAAAAGAAATCTATATAGAAGCCATTAGTAATCGCAAAATACAGCTCGTAAAGGTGATGTGCAGTTCAAGTGTAATTACAAATTATAGGAAGTTGTCTAGAGAATTACTCTGGCGAAGGTTAGAAATAGGGTTCAGTCAGTTTAAGTTGTTAAGAGTGTCAAGGCTTAGTAAGTTGCTCAAGCAACAGATGCAGTTTATAAGCTTTTGTTAATTCAGTGTAGTGAAGCCCATCTGAGCCTTTAATTCTTAATTTCATCTCTCATCCAGCCTAATATAGTAGTCACTAATTTTTTAGGCTGTTCTAGCGGAATCATATGTCCAGTTTCCTCAATAACTTTTAAAGTAGAATTCTTAATTTTCCTATGCATTTCTTCGGCTTCTTCTATTGATCGCATTTGATCTTGAGCGCCAGAAATTATTAAAGTTGGACATAAAATCTTATTCGTATCATAAGTTTCTCTATTTAATAGCGATTGTTTAACAAATTCTTCATATCCTAAATTTATCCCCATTTCCTGTATCCTTTTGATAAGGACTTTATTATTGATATTGGATGGGTGAAGAGCTCTAGCAATTGATATCGAACTTAAACCACGAAATGTTTCTTTAGAATTAAGTCTGATTGCGGTTAATTTATGTTTTTTTTCTTCTTCAGTGTCTGAACGTAATGATGAGGCTATAAGTACAAGTCCCCTAACTCTGTCGGGAAATTGTTCAGCCAAAGATCTAGCTATATACCCGCCTAAAGAAAAACCAATTAATAGAAACTTTTCAGGAGCATTTTTAGCGATATTTTGTGCTATTTCTTGGATTGTATTCCCATGTATTAAATTAGCTTTAATTATGGTTTGGTGCTTAATTAGTTCTTTACTTACTTCATCCCATAATGACTCATCTAACATAAAGCCCGGAATCAATACTAATGATAATTCTTCTTTAATCATGTAAAACTCATTAATCTCAGTTAGGTTCACTATCTATGTTTTTAGATGCTTCTAGAATTTTCTCTCTTAGCCAATTTTGTGCAGGTGTAGCATCATTACCACTCTACAGGTTATTTGCTCTTGTATAGAAAAAGCTAGTTTTTAATATTTAAATCAAATAGATTCTTCAAATTCGTAAATTTATTTTTTGGTGGTGAATAAAGAGGTAAGATAATGATTTCAATACTTTACCTCTTTAATTAAATAATTTTTGAAGTATGCCAAGTGAGATTACAGATATTACTAGAGTTGGTAACATTGATAACCTTAATGCGCAGATTGTGGCTATTAACATTGCTATGACAATTTCTGGTTGAGAAGAGACATAGTATGGTGCTATTACAGAAATGATTACACATCCTGGAGCACACTCTAATACACTTTTTGTTCTAGGGCTTAAAATTCGATTTCGCAGTAAGAGAAAACCTAAAAGACGTGTTAGATAGGTTACTATCGCCATACCTAGTATTGTTAGCAATGCTGTTGAACTAATCATTTTCTTTTCCAAATATCCAAGCCGTAATTAATCCGCTAAAAGTTCCAGCGAGAACATAGTAGTGGCCTGGAAAAACAAGATACATAATAGAGGAAACTATCAAGCTTATAATCCAAGGTTTAGCAGATTGAGAGCTTTTCCACATACCACGCAACAAAACTAAAAAAACAGCAGGAAACGCGATTGCAAACCCGTACTTTTCAATGTCACCTAATAAGGGACCAATAATACATCCTAGAAATGCAGCACCTACCCAAACAGGATAAAACGGAAAACAAGCACCTAAAAAATAGCTAAGATTAAGATTTCTTTCTGGAGTTTTTTTTGATGCTTGCTTCAAAGCCTGTCTATAACTTACAGCCCAACCTTCATCTGCCATAAAAAATAATGCGGGAATAATTTTTCTCTTAGGTAGGTGCTGAATATAAGGCGTAATTGCTGCACCCATAATGAGATGTCTACTATTTATTAAAAAAGTTATAAGTATGATTGTTAAAGTGGGTAAAGGAGAATGCCACAATTGAATAGCTGCAAATTCTGATCCTCCAGCAAAATTTAAAGCTGTCATCAGAGTTATTTCGATTAAAGAAACATTAGCTTGGTTAGCTTGAGCACCTAGTACAATTCCATATGGAGCTACTGCAAGTAATAGAGGTGTTGCATCTTTTACTCCCTGTAAAAATTCACTTTGCCATGATTTATTGCTTTGAATCATTTCATACTCAATGTTCATATACTAAAATCGAAAATCCAAATTATGGCAAATTTAGATAGTAATTTCACTTCAGGAAAGTGAACCTTTAAGTGAGAACCTTTTTGTTAAGGGGGGAATGTCGGTTTGAATAGAAAAAGCCAGCAATACCGAGAATAGGACCTATAATTAACACCCAGGCTGAATCTAAACAGATCAGGTCAAACATATAAGTGGTAATTCCAATGGAAACAATTGTGATTGCAAATCCGAAGGAATTTTGAATTGATAGGGCGGCACCTAATTTCTCGGGAGGGCAGGCTTCTGCTGAGAGTGCAGAGAATTGAGGAGAATCTGCTATCACGGATGCCCCCCAAACAGTTAAAACTATCAGCAGTAACCATTCGGGTAATACCCGCCAACCAAGTACAAATACAAGGCAACTGAATCCAGAGATAAATAATGCTCCAATTGCTGTTTTTGCACTTCCTATACGTTTAGAAAGATACCCACCGAATAAACAACCAATTGCTCCCCATGCCATGACAAAAAAGGTGAGTAAGGCAAGATTGTTAAACCCTAATTTTTCAGGGATGCCTGATTTTGTAATGAATAAAGGAATAATAGTCCAGAAGGCATAGAGTTCCCACATATGACCAAAATATCCAAATGCAGCAGCTCTAAATGGAGGGTTTTTAAATACTTCGAAAGTACTTTCTTTTGGCTTCTGATTTGCAGCGGCTTTAGAAACAAAGGATTGTTGTTTGTCACCTAATTTAAATACAAGGAATGCCGCAGTAAGTGCGAGAAATGACGAAAACGTGATCACAAATTGCCAAGGTAGATCAGCCGATAAACCATTTAATGCGTAGGGTAGTGATGTACCAAGTGTGAGCATTGCGACCAATTTTGCTAAAACTTGCCCAGCTTTATCTGGAGCCCATTGAACAACCAGTTTCATTCCAATTGGATAGACACCTGCCATGCAAATACCAACAAAAAAACGATAAATCATTCCTTCAATCAAACCATTCGCAAACCATGCAAAGCATAAATTAAAAAAAGCACCCACTAATGCAGAAATTGCAAAAATTGAACTGGCTTTGAAGCGATCTGCGATACCAGTAAAGGCAATAATAAAGGTGCCAATGATAAAGCCTGCTTGTACAGAATTCGTTAGCCATCCGATATCCGAAACAGAAATATGCCATTCACGAATCAGGTCTAAAACCGCGCTATTGGCACTAAACCAAAGTGAAGTACCAAAAAGTTGTGCAAATGTAATGATTGCAATTGCATGTATTGCAAAGAAACCATGTTGTCGATTATCCATGCATTTATATCCTTTTTATTTTTTCCATCACTGCGTTTTGGAGAATAGGCTTTGAATACCTAATGTCGCTGCTTCAATTGCACCCGCTAAATAACCTGAATAATTGGGAGAAAACTCACTGGATATACCGATAATTTTGTTTTGCCAAATACTATTGTCAGGTGACTTAGTTGGAGGATATGGATGTCCTATAGCTGGTGATTGATCATCTTCAGTTGCAATCAATGAATCTTTTGCCCAATCTTTAATGAATTCTGATTTAGGTGCTGCAGCTTGGCTTCCAAATAATCGTATGAGTTGATGACGACAATGATTACTCAGTTCTACATCTGTAAATGTTTTACGCGCATATGCAGGTAGTCCGATGAATCCAAATAAGGCTGCTGAACCATCTAATGAGGAGGCATCATGGATTTCTGCTAATGGTCCTACTGAACTATGCGCACTACCTGATAACTTTTGATCCCGCCAAAAAGGATGGTCGTATACTGCAATGTACTTTGCATGCGGAGCCATCCATGTTGCAGTATTTAGCCACTTTTCTTTGAACGCAGTTGGAAGCTCTGGAATAAATTGGATAGTTGATACTGCTAAACGCGGCGGTATGGCGACTAAAATCTGCTGCGAAGAAAACACCTTGGTTTCATGATTAGGGCATTTAACATGTACCTTTGTTTGTTCAGCTTCTCGCACCAGTTCAACGACCTGATGCGAAAGTAAAATATGGGTCTGATCTAATTTTGATACAACCTTGTCAATTAATGCTTTCATTCCGCCTTTAACTCTTTTAGATATGGGTGAATGAAGTTGCATACGTTGCGGAAGGCGTGATTGTGATCTTTCTATGAGCATTTCACCCATTTGATATTGGTCGAAAGTGGTTAAGCCGAAGTCATGAATTACATTTGAGAGCTGTGTTTGTTCATTTGGCCAGAACCAAGTTGCACCTAGATCAAAAGCTTCTTTTTCGTTAATACGCATTGATTTCAAACGACCACCAAGTACATCATTCGCTTCAATAAGAAGGTAATCGCTAATACCACGTTGTTCGAGTAAATAAGCGGCATAGAGCCCACTTATACCGCCACCAATGATGATGTATTGATAGCTACTCATTTAAATATTCTCACTTTCCAGATGGGTGATGGTTTTCATTGTTTTTAGATAAATCTTTGTTTGATCTTCTTGTACAACAATTTGATTTTCTGAACCTTTAGGTAAGCGAATCCAACCATTTTTTGTGATAAGTTGATCATTCACTTTTACAATCCCTGCAAGTACAAGAATTTCAGTCAGCACATTGGAAAAAGTGTTGATAATCTGTTTGTTACACAGTTTACGTAATTCAACTTTTTCATTGTCATTTTGAAATAGTGGGCAATATTCATAAACACCATCTTTGGCATCTGGAGATGTGGTATACCAAGCTTCGTCTAGGTTAGTGTTAATTCGAACGGATTGATTATCTGCTTGTGACATTTGACGTAATTTCACAAAAATAGTAGTGCCATCTAAGCTCGATGGTTGATGTGAGGTGCCGTCAGGATTTCGTAGATACCAACCTGCTGGATAATCAACTCCTTGTTCTGAGAAGGTGCCTGAAAGTACTAAAATTTCTTCACCTTGGGGATGTTGATGATTAGGAAAAGAAGATGATTTAGCATATCGAACAATACTTGTAGCTCGGGCTTTTTCTGCACCAATTCGATCTAACATTACACGTTCTACGCCATGTTGAGGTGAAGGAACCCAATCATATTGATCAGAATTAAGGATCACTGGTTTAGAAAAATCTGAATTAATCAACATATTAAAGTTCCTTCAAAAAAATGACTTCATTGAACCCTAGGACTCAATGAAGTAAAGAATGAAAATAAATTATTGATTTGGTAGCGTATCTACTGCTTCTAAAACGCGCGCCGTGTAAGTTAATGCTGCACCTGCATTTAATGAAATTGCTACAGAAAGTGCTTCGGCAATTTCCTCACGTTTTACACCTAAGTCAATTGCTTTTTTCGCATGTACTGCAATACATCCATCACAACGTGTAGTCACTGCCACAGCTAATGCAATGAGTTCATGTGTTGTGGCATCAAGGTGCCCCATTTTACTCACACCAACATCAATGGCGCTCAGTGCACGCATGACATCAGGTGCTACTTTTGCATAATCGCCAACACGACCAATTAACGAATCACGGTAATTATTCCAATCTTGCATTTTAAAATCTCACTCAATGAATTAATAAAGGGTTAAGCAACTTGATAGATACGAATGTCTGGAGTATCTTCAAAAAATGGCTGCAAAGAAGTCACAACATCTTGAGTGAATAATTCACTACTAAGATAATTTTGAGCATCTTCTAAAGTTTTAAAGCCATGTAACACTTGAACATCTTCTTCACGAATAAGGAGGTGTTTAGACTTTGCACCCTTAATCGTGTCTAAAAAAGGACTTTTGAAGTTTTGATAAACTTCGGCAGCTGAGGGGCGATTTGATAACGCAATTTTCATTGTGATTTCTAGAAATACCATGAGAATCTCTCCAATTTTAGAAACTTAGAAGGGTAAATTTAGTGTCCAGCAGTTACACCACCATCGACAGGGAGAATTGTGCCTGTAATCCATGATGCATTGGTTGAAGCAAGGAAAAGGATCGCTTCAGCAACATCAGCTGGCTGTCCATTACGACCTAGCGGATGGAACGAGTTAAATGTTGGAAGGGTTTCTTTTACTTGGTCATCAGACATAAATGTGTTGTAAACAGGGGTTTCTACAACAGCTGGTGCTACAGTATTAATACGGATATTTGATGAAGCAAGCTCAATTGCTAAGTTATGAGTAAGAGCATGCACACCAGCATTTGCAGCAGAATAGGCTGATGATGGTGTAGCACTTACTGCTTGTAATGCCCATAAAGAACCAGTTTGAACAATTGCACCGCCACCACGTTTATTCATAGCTTTAGCCGCAGCTTGTGCCATGAAAAACTTACCTTTTAAAATTGTGTCAAGAAACCAGTCATATTCACTTTCAGTAACGTCTAGGAATGGTTTTGGGGCGAATACACCTGCATTATTAATCAGGATATCAACACCACCAAATTTTTCAGTTGTGTATTCCACAAGTTGTACTGATGTTGCTGGAAGAGCAATATCACCCGCGAAAAAGCTGACATTTTGACCTGTAGCATCAATTTCTAGAGATGCTTTAACTAATTTTTCTTCATCACGACCTGTAATAACAACTTTTGCTCCTTCTTTAACGAGGCGTGTTGCAACTTCTTTACCGATACCTGAACCACCACCTGTAACGATTGCAACTTTTAAAGAAAATCTATTCATGTTTAAATTCCTGTAAATTAGTAAATTAACATCGACATAGTTAAAATCTTTTCATGTCTTATGTTTTAACTAATATTAGAACTGGAAACAGTTATAAACAAATGAGATAATCTTGTAATCATTGATAGAAAAACTTTAGTATGAAAACACCCGTCTATCTCAATGCCTTAAGAGCATTTGAGGCAAGTGCTAGGCATCAAAGCTTTTCAGCGGCTGCTGAAGAACTAAATGTCACACCAGCTGCTATTGGCCAACTTGTTCGAAGCTTGGAAGAGTGGTTAGGTGTTTCTTTATTTCATCGTAATACAGGTGGCAAGGCTCGACTTGTGGCGACTGAAATTGCCTTAATTGCGTTACCTGATATTCGTGCAGGTTTCGATCGACTTAGTATTGGTTTAGAAAAGTTAAAAACCAATTCATCTACTGGTGTACTAACTGTTGCGATTAGTCCTGCATTTGCCGCTAAATGGTTACTACCGAGAATTGATAAATTCCAAGAGATGTATCCTGAGACAGATGTTCGAATTGATACAAATTTGAAACCTGTAGACTTTATTTCAAATGGCATTGATATTGGGGTGAGATATGGTCGAGGTAGTTGGTCTGGGTTAAAAGCTGAAAAATTAATGGATGAAGAAGTATTTCCTGTATGTTCACCATCTTTTTATCAAGAATATCAACAGCAGTTACAATCGCCTCAAAGTTTGTTGAACCTTCCATTGATCCATGACTTATCAATGGATAACTCTTCGGACTTTACTACATGGGATACATGGCTTCACTTTAATCAAATTACAGAAGATCACAGTGAGCGTGGTATGAAAATTAATAATTCTGCTTCTGTACTGCAAGCTGCGATTGATGGACGTGGAATTGCCTTAGCCAGAAGTGTTATGGCTCATGATGATCTTAAAACAGGACGATTAATGCGTTTATATCCTGAGATGAAATGTGCTTCTACTTTAGCTTACTACATTGTTTATCGGGATGAATGTCATACACTTCCTAAATTGTTAGCATTTCGAGATTGGTTGTTAGATGAAGCACACATAGACAGCTATCAATAGTTAGGGGGAAGTGCTTAAAAGGTATTTCATTAGGTCAATGCACGCGTTAAAAAATAAGAGCAAATATAAAAATAAATGCTCTTAAAAGGTGATCTTTGATCAACGCATAGTTACGAATTCTTCAGCAGAAGTAGGATGGATCGCCACGGTATTATCGAAATCTTTTTTAGTAGCTCCCATTTTTAAAGCTACAGCAAAACCTTGGAGAATTTCATCCATACCGTATCCTATACCATGAATTCCAACTACTTTTTCATCTGATCCCACACAAATCAATTTCATTTTAGTGAGTTGTCGGTGTTCTGATAGAGCTGTATACATGGATGTAAACGAAGAACTATAAATTTTGACGGCATCTTTACCAAATTTTTCTATAGCTTGATCTTCAGTTAATCCGACGGTTCCTATTGGTGGATGGCTAAATACAACAGTAGGAATATTTTCATAATCTAAATATTCATTCGGCTTATTATTAAATAAACGTTCGGATAGCCGTCGACCCGCTGCTACAGCAACCGGTGTTAACTCGACTTTACCTGTAATATCACCCACAGCATAAATACCAGGCTGAGTTGTGTTTTGATATGCATCAACTTGAATAAAGCCATCTTCATTCAATTGAACTTGAGTTAGATTGAGATTAATTGCCTTAGTGGATGGCTTTCTACCAACTGCCCAAATAAGACAATCCACGGTATGTTGAGTACCATCGTTTAAGCGTAAGACAAGTGATCCATCTTCTAGTTTATTTACTTTGTTAACTTGGCTATGAAGATGTACTTTAATATTTTCACTTTGCATATTCTCTAATAGGGTTTCACCAAGAAATTTATCAAGGCCACGTAAGGGCTGATGCTTACGAATAAAGAGCTGCACATCAGAGCCTAAAGCATTTAAGACCCCAGCCAACTCGACAGCGATATAGCCAGATCCAACGATAGCTGTACGTTTTGGTAACTCATCTAATTCAAAGAACCCATTAGAGTCAATACCAAATTCCGCGCCCTCAATCTCAGGTTTAAATGCTTGAGTACCGGTTGCAATTAAAATATGGTCAGCTATGTATCTTTCACCATTTACTTCGATAGTCTTAGAGTCTACAAATTTTGCAAAACCATGAATCACATCGACACTATTTTTGTGTAGTACCGTATCATAAGAGGTATGGATACGATTGATGTATGCTTGTCTATTTTCGACTAACTTTTTCCAGTTAAATGATTTTAATTCCGTATTAAAACCATAATCTGATCCATATTTATGTATGGCGTCGGCAATTTGAGCTGAATACCACATTACTTTTTTGGGAACACATCCTACATTGACACATGTTCCCCCAATATCTCCCATCTCAATTAATGCACATTTTTTACCATAAATGGCAGCACGATTGATTGATGCAATACCACCACTGCCACCACCGATCGCAATATAATCATAGCGTTTAGACATATATGTAATTCCTATTTTTTAGTTTTAGAGTTAATGAATTAAGCATTCATTTTGATGACAAATCTAAATTTAACATCGCCTGTTTTTAAACGTTCTAACGCTTCATTAACGCTATCTAATGTCACAATTTCTATTTCAGGACGAATGTTAGCTAATAGGCTAAAATCGAGCGTTTTTTCGGAATCATAAGGTGTTCCTGTGAGGGAGCCTTGGACAATATGTTCTCCAACGACCAATTTTCCAGAAGATAGTGAAAGAGGATCTTTTCTGGCACCCAATAGAATGATTTTTCCTTTAGGTTCTAATCCCGCGATTAACGGTGATACAACTGATGCATTACTTACGGTTGTCAAAATTAGTTTAGCGCCACCTAGTTTGTGTAATTCGACGATAGCATCTTGAGTATTGGTATCGATATAAATATGAGCACCAAGTTTTTTGACATCACTTGTAATATCTTCTCCACGTCCTATTGCGACAACTTTAAAGCCCATTTTATTGGCATATTGAAGTGCTAAGTGCCCTAAACCACCAATGCCTTGAATAGCAACCAGATCACCAGCCTGTGCACCAGATTTCTTTAATGCGTTGAAGGTAGCCAGACCTGCACAAAGTAGGGGAGCAGCATCAACAGATTCTAAACCCTCAGGAATTGCGACTAAGCCAGTTGCTTTTACAAGCATTAATTCTGCATAACCACCATCTTGATTATTACCCAAAAATGATTGATTGGTACAATGAACAAAAGCTCCTTGTCTACATTGAATGCATTCATTGCAATGACCAGCTAATCGCCCGACACCCACTCGTTGTCCCAACGTCCAAAATTTGGAAACTTCTTCACCTAGAGAAACAATACGACCAATAACTTCATGACCAGGCACACGTTTTACTTGATTTTCACCAAATATATCGGACAGGTCTGCACCACACATACCACAAGCTTCAACTTGAATAAGAACCTGATCTTTTAATGGGGTGGGTATTTGTTTCTCAACCAGCTCAAGTTGTCCATCTTTAGTGACTTCTAATGCTTTATACATTTCTAACATACTCAAGATATAATTGAGTGAAAAATATACTTAAGCTATGTGGTAGACAATGCATATTTTCTTTTTAGATTAGATAGAAAATGTTTCGATGAAAAAGCAAGGCTTGACTGATACGCAAATCGAGTAGCGGTCTGATTTCTGCATAACTTATATTATGTTACTTAGGATACTCAGTAACGTGAATTATAATCATAGAGATTCACGTTGCTGAGCTGTGGCAACAAACAGTGTTGTGTAGGCTACAGTATCAGATATCTTACTGCGCTTATGTTTACCTAGAACTAGGTTCATAATTTCATCATTGTAAAATTAAAATATTTCAATTGCATATGTTGTTTTTTATAAGATTTAAAATATTTGGTTCATGAACTAAACAAAAAGAGACTTAAACAAAGTTGGGGAACTTACTAATAAGATGTTCCTTTAATTCACAGTGCGTTTGAATGCGCTTCACCGTTAAATAATAAAAAATATGCAAAAATTCTAGCTAGGCAAATCACTAATTTGAATGAAATTAGTAATAGGACTGCCATTTATTTTTTAATTTAAAGGATTGAAGTAGCCATGACTAGCTTTTCAAATATTGAGTCTCAGTCACAGCAAGTTGTGCAGAAAGACATAAAAAAATCCTTAATTGCAAGTGGCGTAGGCAATTTATTGGAATGGTATGATTGGACAATTTATGCAGTGGCTTCAGTATATATTGCTTCCGCATTATTTGATAAAACTGACCCGACATCAGCATTGTTAAATACATTAGCTGTCTTTGCTGTTGGCTTTGTTTCTAGGCCAATAGGTGGATTTGTATTTGGTCCACTTGCAAATAAATATGGCCGAAAAAATATTATGCTGATCACCATGGTAATGATGGCTTTAGCAAGCTTAATGATTGCTTTTATTCCATCTTATGAAGAGATTGGAGCATGGGCATCAGGTCTATTACTCATTGCTAGATTGGTTCAAGGCTTTGCCCATGGTGGAGAAACGGCAACCTCATATGCATATATTGCAGAAATTGCTCCACCAAAAAGACGTGGTTTATGGTCTAGCATGTCATTTTTCGCAGTGGGTGCTGGGTCATTATTAGCAACACTTTTTTTAGCATTACTCAATGTGACCTATACAGATCAACAAATGCACGAGTGGGCATGGCGAATTCCTTTTGCTATTGGTGGCGGGCTTGCATTTTTTGCAATTTATCTCCGTAGAAATATGATCGAAACACATATTGAAAAAAATAATGATCAAATTTCAGATGAGGTAAATTGGCCGTTTTCTAAAATTATGAAAGTCGGCATTAAACTTTTCTTTTATGAAGCAGGTTCAACTTTAACTTTTTATACATGGGTCACTTGTGCGGCTATTTATGCAATCGGCATACAAAAAATGCCTGCAAAAGATGCTTTTATGATGAGTTGTATTGCACAAGTAATTTATCTGATCTGTCTACCATTTCAAGGGCGGTTATCTGATTATATTGGAAGAAATAATAACTCTTTAATCACTTACATTGGTTCATCTTTATTGCTGTTCCCATTGTGGTCATTAATTAGTAATGAACCTTGGACTTTGTTAGTCGCTCAAAGTGTTGGGCTATTTACAATGGGTTTCTTGATGTCGTGTAAACCAGCAGCGATGTCAGAACAAATTCCAACAAAATATCGAACTAATTTTCTAGGCTTTTTCATGTCTTTGGCAGTAACCATTTTTGGTGGTACGGCTTCCTATGTGAATACTTGGCTTTACTCAATAGATAAAGGTTGGATTTTTAATGTTTATCTAATCGTAGTATCCATAATCGCTTCGATTGCAGTATTAACTTGGAAGAATAATAAAGGTATAGATTTAGATCAGGTTAAGTAAAGACTTAAAAGCAAAGACCGAAATATAGGTCTTTGCTTTTTTTATGGAAATTTAAGAATATTTAACGGAGTTAAAATGCAAAAATTATTTAAAGATAGAAAAGTTTTAATTACGGGTGCTGGTAACGGTATTGGTGCCGCAATTGCAGAGCATCTTGCCCAGTTAGGTGCAACAATTGCTCTAATAGATTTTAATTGCGATCTATTGGTCGCTAAGCATCAGGAGTTGGCTGATAAAGGCTATCACGTCACTTCATTTTGTGCTGATATTGCTAATTATGAAGCTTGTCAGGCTGCCTATGAATATTTTTATAACGAAATAGGCTTTATTGATACTTTAGTAAACAATGCTGGGATTTCACCAAAGCATCAAGGACATGCCCATAAAATCTGGCAATTATCTCCGGAAGAATGGCAACGGGTAGTAGATGTTAATTTAAATGGATCTTTTAATTTGATTCGGATTTTAGTTCCCCAGATGATTAAACATAAGTTTGGGAAAATTATTAATACATCGTCAGTTGCTGCAAATGCATATCTTCCGGTGGTTGCTTGCCACTATAGTGCAACAAAAGCTGCAATTATTGGCTTAACTCGACACTTAGCTGGAGAGTTGGGTATTCACAACATTCATGTAAATGCAATTGCACCCGGACGTATAGAAACGCCTATGGTTTTAGAAGTGGGCAACCAAGTAAACCAACATGTGATTGATGATACGCCTTTAGGTCGATTAGGCTCCTCGACAGAAGTCGCAAAAGTTGTAGAGTTTTTGGCTTCAAATGACAGTAGTTTTGTCACTGGACAAGTAATTGATATTGCTGGTGGTTGGCTTATGCGATAAAAAAGGGAGAAGTCTCCCTTTTTTCTTTAGCAATATTGATTGGTTTTTATTATTGCCTGTTTCAGGTTTTCTTTATTCAGAGGAGGCTCAAAATTTTGACTATAGTCATTTTGCAGTGTATGCATAATGATCGTTTCTAACATGGAATCACTGATCTCTTGATGATATCCCAGTTCAGCAATTGTGGTCGGTAAATCAACAGATTTAAGAAAATTAATTAGCTCAATAATAAAAATATGCTCTCTATTTTCTACTACAGCTTGGACAACTGTACCATAAGCAACTAACTCTCCATGTAAATTGGTAGCTAGCTCTGGAATGGCTGTTAAACCCCTTATAAGAGCATGTGCCAAAGATAAGCCACCACTTTCAAAGCCTAAGCCACTTAAAAGTACTGTCGACTCAACGACTCGTTCAACTGATGGGGTAATATGGTGCTGTTTGACATCTTCATAAGCCATTTTTCCCCATGTGATGAGGTTACTATAAGTATTATTTGCTAATAATAGTGCTGTTTCTAAAGGTGGTGTGGAAAATGAATTCAAGCCATGTGCATTTTTACATTGGTTGACTTCAAACATTTTACTAATTGCATCACCAATACCCGCAGCAAAAAAACGAGCAGGTGCTTTTACAATTGTATCTAGATCGACTAATACAATATCTGGATTTCGCTTTGTTTTTTCTACACCTTGGACTTTATGATTCTCATCATAAATAATTATGAGCCTACTTGTAGGGGCATCGCTAGACGCGACTGTAGGGCAAATACTAATGGGTATATTTAATTTTTTTGAAATACCTTTAGTAGTATCCATTGCTTTACCGCCACCTAGTGCAATGATGGAATCGATATCGTGTTGTTCCATAATATGACTAAGTCGCTCAATAGTTTCATAGGTACATTCACCAGGGAATTTATAGCTAATAAAATCTAAATTTGACTGCTTGAGTGAAATAGTGACTTTATCTAAGATAGGGCCCTCAATAGCTGAATCATAAATAATTCCAATTTTTTTAAATTGGTGTCTTGTCACAATATCACCAATATTTCTTAGAGTATGTTCACCTTGAATATATTCACCAGGAAATCCCATTATTTTTAACATATCTAATCCTTTAATTATCTTGCTTAATTTGGGGTAATAGAAAAGACAAAATGCCAATCACTTTACGAATTGGCATTTCTCTATAAAAAGCAGTTACTATCGGATGATCTTTTCTAATTCACTTTCAGGAATACCAATATTTTTATAATGTTCCCGTGTGGATTCTAATTTAGTAAACACATCTTCATAACCTACAGCTTTTCCAAATGGGTCTACATATGTATAGCCGCCATGCACGATAAACAGTGTAATCATTTCAGTAACATCTTCAGGTACGAAAAGAGTATGGGTTTCGCCTGGTGGTTCGTAAGCAAATGATTTTTCTTCTGCAACCCAATCATGCTCAAGATAATACCAATGACCTTTAAGTACGAATGCATGTACTGCTCCAGTATGACGATGTCTAGATAACACACCACTTTTTCGAACACGTAATAAGTTTACATAGTAGCCAGAGCTAGTATTTAAAAGCAGAGGTTTAAAACTTACAGAGTCAGATGTAGGTACCCATAAATTATCGTCTTTCAAAGCCTCATCTAAAACGCCTGGAATTACAAGATCAGGCGACATATAGGGAACTTGCGGTAACTGAAAAGGCATAAGTTCTTCATTGGCTGAGTAATCCGGATTTCTTTGCTGTAGCATCACTTTCTCCTTGAAATAAAGCATTCCGATTGAGTTAGATACTAACAAAAGCAATTTGATCGTAGATTGAGTCAAATTCAAACTACATGTGAACATCAGGCAAAGTTTATATAAATTAAAAGCTGCTATATTCAAACTTACTCTAATGATGTTTGAGAAAAATATTATGGACAATTATCGACAATTGATGGCCTTTATTTGGGCATACGAGCATGGAAGTTTTTCAGCAGCAGCAAGAGCAAATGATTTAACTCCATCGGCGATCAGCAAATTAATTAATCGTCTAGAAAATCGTTTAGGTGTCCGCCTTATTCAAAGAGGAGCAAGACAACTCACATTAACTGAAGAAGGCGTTGCATATTTAAAGAGTGCACGCAATGTTGTAGCAGCAATGAATGAGGCTGACTCTTTAGCTGAAGCATTTCCAACTCGAGTAAGTGGTGTTTTAAAAATTAGAACGATGCCAACTTTTGCACAACACCAAATTTTACCTTGGCTGCCTGAGTTTCTTGATAATTATCCTTGCTTGAGTGTGGATTTTGAATTGAATGCTGTATATCAGGATGATTTTGATCGTGGCGTTGATATCGCAATTTATGGAGGAATACTTCCTTCTTCATCTAGAATTGCAACTCGAATTGGAGATAGTGAATGGATAACTTGTGCTTCACCTCAATATCTTGAAAAATATGGAATACCTAAACATCCTCAAGAATTATTACAGCATCGTTGTTTTCATTTTAATTTTTCAAGTAGTTGGAATAATTGGGATTTCGTAGAAAATAATGAAAGTTTTATTGTTCCTATCAAGCCGATAGCATCTTTTTCTCAAGGGACTTTTTTAAGAGATCTTGCCTTAAGAGGAGAAGGGATAGTGAGACTAGCGGATTACCATATTGGTGAAGATATTAAACTTGGAAGACTAACCCCTATTTTAGGAAATTTTCGTTCTGGTATAACTGAACCTCAGTATATTATTTATGCAAATCGGAAGCTCCAAAGCCCTAGGATTAAGTGTTTTATTCAATTTCTACAGCAAAAAAACCAGAATAAACCATGGCGAATTCACTAATATAAGTAGCAGAATTATAGAGAGTGGAATGCTTTGAATACCAAAATTGAAATGTAAGCATATCTAATCATTAGATCATTAGATCATTAGATCATTAGATCATTAGATCATTAACAGGATAGAGTAAATTGAAAGCTCCTCAAGCCTAGTTAAAGAGCCAAATTCTTTCAATCTTTTAAGGAGATAAACTATTAATTATTTCTAATCAGTTTATCTTTACATTCTTATATTTTTGCTTAAACCAAATGAGAGCAAAACCTGTGAATACTAACCATGGTATTAAAATAAGGTTCAAGGTTTGCCAACCGACAAAATCAAGCAATGCACCAGCACTAATAGCTGAGCTGTAGCTGCAGTCTTTAGATATTCTATTTAACTTAATGTATTGTGGGGATGGAAATTTAAAGAATAGCTGTACACATAAATTATATAAGTTTTTTAAAAGTATGTATAGCTGTATTTTTGTTTTTTAATTAAATTTCAATAGGATACATGGTTGTTTGAATTTTAAATAAGAGCTTAGGTTGGCTAAAAACTCTAATGTTTAAAAGGCGATTTAGAAAAAGAAATCTATATAGTAGCTAGTAGTAATCGCAAAATACAGCTTGTAAAGGTGATGTACAGTTCACTAAGGTAAATATAAAAGTGTAATTACAAATTATAGGAAGCTGTCTAGAGAATTACTCTGGCGAAGATTAGAAATAGGGTTCAGCCAGTTTAAGTTGTTAAGAGTGCCAAGGCTTAGTAAGTTGCTCAAGCAACAGATGCAGTTTATAAGCTTTTGTTAATTCAGTGTAGTGAAGCCTAAACAGCGTAGTAACAATACAGAGTAGTCAGAGCCTTATATATCATAGGTTTCCAAATCTTCTATTTAACATAATATACATTATACGAACAATAGTATTATTCCACCTTAAACCACTGATGCTATTAAGCTTTTAGCTCTGTTGTTTTCTTTTCTTCTAACTACAATGCTTACCATCACCACTAGTACGATAAAAAAATATTGCTGTCCACTGATGACAATCTCATTAGATTAAAGATTTCTTTATTTAAATAACACTTATAAAACTCAACTAAATGATGAGGATCTTCATCAAGTTTGACTGCTATAGCACCATTTGCTCAAGCCCACGGTCGAATCTCTGCGACTCTGAAATTAAACAAATATTCATTGTGCATTTACCTTCACCAGTACGCGCATGTAATTTAAATAATTTACCTCTAAAAAAGATGTTGTATCTGAATATCACTATGCTTGTTTTCTAGCTTGTATTTCAATTTGAGATGTTTTTATCTTGAAAATATCGTGTATTAATTATCTTTCATTACACCAATATTAAAAGTTTTAATTTATTTGTATCTTTGTACTCAGATTTAATAAATAAGCAAATTTAAATCATAATTAATATTGAAAATGTTAAATTAATCACATTTTAAAAATATATTGTATCTTGTTTATCTGTAATAACCTTGTAATATAAACATTAGAATCATAAAAAATAAATTAAACATTTATAAAATATTTTATTACAGATTATTTGGTATTTTAATTTTATTATGTCTTTATACTGATCTAAATTTTAAAAACTAAATAAATATCAATTAGTTAAATTGAAAAACAACAATTGGAAATTATTGTGGTAATTATATTTATTAGGAGGTTTTAAAAACTTTAACTATTACATTATTTAAAACAATTAATGTGATTTATATCACGTGAAAATTAATAATTTTTCCTACTTTAAACTTAATGATTGTTTTTAAATTAAAAGTATTGTATCAAATATATATAAACTATTTTATAAATAGGTACTTAAAATGAAAAATAATATATTTAAATTTTTTATTCTGATGGTGCTTTCCACTTCCCCACTATTTTGTTATGCAAATAACACAATAATGATAAGAGGAAATATTGTTGAAGATACATGTTCAACAGAACATAGCGAGATAGAGTGTAATGAGGTAAACAATTTAAATATTAAGCTTGATAGTGAATATTTAAATAAAAATAGTCTTTCTAATTTAGCTCAACATACTGAGAAAATGGACACTAGCATTGAAAGTATAGGTTCTAATCGCAAAGTGGTGGTAATCAACTATCACTAACTTACGAAGGCATAGCTTTTGAGGTTGATCCTACAATAAGTATGATTTAAGAGTGATTTGTCGAGTTCATCTCAGATTTGATGATTTAAAAGATGAATCACTCTTTTTTTATAAAAAATGACTATTTATGAGTTTTTTCTGTATACATATACATAATTTATTCTATATAATTGTATTCTAAGAGTTTAAATTTATTTTTCACATAACTTGTTTAATTCTTATCTATTTGCATAGTGTTCTTATGTAACTTGCTTTTTTCTGTAGTACCTCTTTTTTATAAAACAAAAAAACTTTTATAAACAGCTATATAAGTTGTAATTTCTCGTCCTGCATTCTAAACAATAAATGTGGTTCAATTAAAATTATGAAAAAATAATGTGATCTAGTTTGCATTTTGTTTAAGAAGTGTTAAGATCGCCGCATTACTTTTCAAGATGTCAAACACTGGAAAAGTAAGGAAATAAACTTTTATCCAGACTTTTGAGAAAACACTAT
>Ga0308161_1002640_pt1 | contig 18690 bp, 17 predicted proteins | sample PhyFR2_FD_201034 | JGI IMG/M metagenome (GOLD analysis project Ga0308161, IMG submission 201034) | Phyllosphere microbial communities from UC Gill Tract Community Farm, Albany, California, United States - DLSLF.R2 | ecosystem: Host-associated > Plants > Phyllosphere > Unclassified | place: USA...
AGGCCCGGACCTGCTTTTCGGTCTTCTTCGGCTGGCCCCGGACCAGGACGCGCAAGTCGGAAAACGACTTGTCGAGATGGGTTTCGCCTTCGCCCAACTGATGGAACAGTGGCGTGTAGGCATACCATGCCGCGAATTGCGGCGATTTCGTATTGTTGTACAAGACCGCGGACAGCGTGACATCGCGCCCCTGCACGCGGATCAAGACGTTTTCCGTCTCCACTTTCCAGATCGCGGCGGCGATGGTCAGCGGCACGCCGTTCTCGCTCTCGAAGGCGCAAGCGTTACCGCTGCAAAGCAGACCTGACGCAACGATTGCGGCAGCGGCGCGCAAGGACAGGTTCGCGCGCGTCATTTCGGGCAACCTTCCCCGCCCTTGATGACCAGGTAGCGGTACACCACATATTTATCGCCACGAAACGTCTCGATATTGTAGGGCGCATACGGCGCATACCGCCTGTCGTTGAACGCCGTGTACATGTTATTCATCATTTTCTTGCCGCGCTTTACGACACCGGTATCGCGGCGCGGGTCGCCCTCGGGAAAAGGCGCGTAGATCGCCATGTGCCCCGGCCATAACAAGATGTCTCCGGCCTGCATCGGCGTCTTGTCCGGATCGATTTTCCGGAACTGATTGCTTTTTTGCGCGTAAGCCGCAAAGGTACTGGTCTGCTGGTAAGGATACGGGAAGCCCGCTTCGATATAGCTCTTGTTGGTGGTGCCCGAACAATCGCCTTTGATGCCCTTGACGGAAGCGGCGCCCACCGCGCTGTAAGGTGTGCCCTCCCAGCCTCGCGCCGCTTCGACGATTTTCCAGCCTTCCTGTTCGGTGATGAAGCGGCCCAATACGCATTCCTTGCCCTGTGTATTGGTCGGCTCGCTCGTGCTGGACTTCTCCAGCAAAACTTCTTCTGCCATCAGTCTGCTCCGTCGCTTTCCGGATGCTCGGTAGGGATGTAGATCAACTCTACGTTTTCGATCTTGTCGCTGGTGAACAAGCTGGTACGGCCAAGCTCGTCCGTTACGCCGGTCATTTCGACACCGTCGGCCGAACGTATCTTGTACGGCATGTTGGCGATCGGCTCGCCCAATGGGTCACGAATGACGAAGTGCTCGTCGTGGGTTTTATCGACCAGCTCGAACCGCGCGTTCTGGCCAAGGAAACCGGCCAACAGTTCGGTACGTCCATTCTCGTCCGTGAACCCTTCGATCGTCTTGCTTGCGGTACGGGCCCGATATCGCCGGTTCGGCACGGGTTTGCCCTTGTGGCTCTTGAGCACGAAATGCTGGTCCGCCGCTTCGCCTTCCGATCGCGGCAACAGCGGCAGTTCCGGCGAGCTCGACATCGGCCCCGTCAACTCCTTCTTGCTCGCCTTGAACTCGATCTTCCCCGGCCCGTGCAGCTGGATATCGCCGCCCACGATCTTCAGATACGCCCCCTGCGCCGTCAGCAGCACATGCTCCTTGGCCGCCACGTTGACCGACTGGGTGATGCTGGCCACCGTCACCAGCTTGTCGGCCGTCAGCCGCGTGGCATCCATCTGGCTCTGCGTACTCACCTTGCCGCTGGCCGCATGCAACCGGATCCCCGTCTCCTGTGCCGGCTTGCTCGCATTGGTCGCTTTCCCGTACGTGAACAGGCTGATGCCCGCCTTCACGCTGTGATACGTCCCGCCCTGCGCGGCGAAGTTCAGGTCCTGTCCCGCCGCGAGTGCGCTCGTTTCCCCGGCGCTGACCACGGCACTGGCCGGCGTCAGCGCCGCGATGCCGGCCGGCGTCGACAGTTGCAGATGGGGCGCGGCATACCCGATCGCCGTCGCGTCGCGCGCCTGCACGACTTCGCCGCTGCGCTGCACGGCCGCGTTGGCCGGCAGCTTGTCGGCATCCGGCTCGTCCGCCAGCTTCGCATTGTGCTTCTGCGCCGTGGCGGCCAATGTCGATTGCAGCTCCAGCGACTGCGCGATCTGGTTCGCCGCCGGTCCCGAGTCCAGGTGCGCGGCGGAATCGGCCGAGCGGTCGGTCGCCAGCAGCATGCCCGCCCCCGCGCGCAGGGCCGTCGCATGTTCCGTCTTCAGTTCGGCGCCCAGGCCTGCCGTGCCGAGGCGCTGGTTGTCGGTCTGGTGCGCCAGGTGCCCCAGGTTCAGCTCCGCCGTGCCCTTGTGCGCATCCGCATGGCGCTGCAGCGCCACCCGGGCCTGGCCGGGCGTGTCGTCGAACACCAGCTGGCTGTATGCGCCGCTGCCGCTCTGGCTGGCCTCCATGGCCTGGCTCTTCAGGCCCGACAGCACCGCCGGATGCGCATGCGCGGCGGCTTCGCCGGGAAACCAGGCGGGCGCGTTGCCGGTCGCGGCGCCGGCGCCGGCGGCGACCTGGTTGTTCTGGGCGTCTTTCGCCCCGGCGCCGTTGTACACCGCGCCGATCACGACCGGCCGGTCGATGTTCCCTTCGAGGAAATCGATCAGCACTTCCTGCCCCACCCGCGGCAGCGCATGGCTGCCCCAGTTGGCGCCGGCGACGGGCGCCAGCGGCGTCGCCACGCGGACCCAGACGCCGGCGCGGTCGTCGGCCGGTGCGCCCGTGTGGCCGTCGGGGGACGGGTGTGCCAGGCGGCTGTGGCTGGCGTCGCCGCGCTGCCAGTGGAACTGGACCTTGACGCGGTGGTCGCGGTCGGTGTGGATCGGCGCACCCGCCGGTCCGACCACGATCGCCGTCTGCTGCCCCTGCACGACCGGGCGCGGGTGCAGCAGGTTGCCGTGGCCGTCGACGCGGCTCGGGCGGTACGGCACGCTGCTCCGGATCGCGTCGATGCGGTTGCGGTAGACCGGACGCTCGCCCGCGCCGCGGCCGACGGCGTGCAGGCTCGATGCGAGATCGGCCTCGTTCGCGCGGCGCAGCGCGCATTGGCCGAGCAGGCGCAGGAGCGCATTGCCGGTGTCGGCGTCGAGGTTGTTGTGCGCCAGGTGGGATACGCGCAGGATCGCGAAGGTGGCGTCGCCGCCGTCGAACCGGCTGTGGTCGTACAGCGTGAACGTCGTGCCCGGGATGAAGGTACGGACCGTGCCGGCGCCGACGAACACTTCGCGCCGCGCTTCATGGGCCTGCAGCTGGTTGTCGGCGATACGCTGGCCCTGGGCCATGGTCGAATAGGCGTAGGCGCCGGGAACGTCGCGGCTGGTCAGCATCTCGCCGTCCTGGCCGGTGCTGGCCACGGCGCGCATCTGGCGCGAACGGTAATCCCAGCTCGCCAGTTCGATGGCGCTGGTCTGCATCCGCACTTCGGTGCGCCAGCGGTCGATGCTGTCTTCCCGCATCACGGCGCCCGGCTGCGTGTAGCGCACGTCGGCCTGCACGTTGGGCACGAAGGCGCCGTTGTGGTTGGCGATGACGAGCGTATGGACGCCCAGCGCCGGGCTGTCCGGATCGCCTTCGTGTTCGAAGTAGTAGAACAGGCCTTCCTCGAGCATCAGCCGTTCGGCGAAAGCGAGATCGCTTTCCTGGTATTGGGTCGTGATGCTGCGCCGGGGGTAGTCGTCGCGGTTCTGGATGTCGAAGCGCCAGGCCGGCGCCAGCCTGCCTTTGCCGTTGTAGTGCTGGAAGACCGCTTCCAGTATGTCGAACACCGATTTATCCTGGAAGATCCGGCTGTCGCGGCCCAGGCCCATGAACGCCGTCCACGGCTCGATGGTCAGCTGGTAGCGGGCGAAGCCGCCGTTGGAGCCGGTCAGTTCCGCCGCCGTCACGTGACCGTGGAAGGGGCGCGGCTGTGCGGACGTCGTCTGCAATTCGACCAGCACCGGCTGGCCGATCAGGGATTTCAGCGGGATGTCGGCATCCAGCGACAGGGCTGCCACCTGCAGACGGAATCCGCGTCCGATTTCTTCTTCGCCGCGCAGGCTCTCGGCCAGCAGCGCCTGGCCTTCCCCTGGCGCCGACAGGCGCAATACGCGACGATGCTGGGTGAACCGGCCGGCCAGGCCGTCGACGATGGACGAAGCCAGTGCTTCAAGCCGCTCAATCATTCTTCCGCTCTCACAGTATCAACTAGAAGCAAATACTTTTGGTAAATGTTGAGTATAGCATCGGAAAATTAACAAAACGTGTTTCAGCTTCCCTGTTGCCAAAAAAACACTGAATGGGCATGAGAACGACGTTCGACCGTCTGCGCACGGCGTCGGATCGGCCGTCGAGCGCACGGCGCCGTGCGGGGCCGATGCCGGGCAGTCAGACGGCCTGCGCCACCCGCGCCGCGCGCGCCATGCGCCAGATCGTCGTCACGTTCACGACCGCGATCACGATTTCCAGCGCGGTGCCGCCGATCGAGCCCGCGACGATGTTGTTGGCGATCCAGAGCCCGGTCCCGCACAGCATGGCGAGACGCATCGGGATACCGCGCAGCAGGAACAGCGCGAGCGTGCCGATGCAGGAGGCGCCCAGCGGCAGCCAGTCGGTCGCGCGCGTCGCCAGCGACAGGCCGAGCGCCAGGTTCGCGGCGACGACGCCGGCCGCCACCCACAGCGAACGCGTGTACAGGGCCAGCACGGAGCGCAGCAGCGACATCGTCGAGCTGGCGACGGCGGTCGGGTTGCCGAGCAGCGCGAAGTGGACGATGTAGGCCAGGCACTCGCCGGCCATGAACAGCTTGAAGCGGCGGTCGTCCTTTTGCGTGAACGAAGCGACGCCGAGGACGAACGCGATGTAGCCGACGCATTGCGCCGGCGCGAACCAGTCGAGGGACATGGGCAATCGATGAAGTCGGGCGGGAACGGCCGACGATTATAGCGCTTCGGGGGCCCCGTCCAGGCCGGCCAGGTCGCGCGCCAGCACGGGCGGCAGGGCGCGTGCTAGCAGGTCGATCCAGGCGCGCGTCTTCGCGTCCACGTAGCGGCCCGACGGCATCAGCGCAAAGATCCCGATCTCGGGCGAGCGCCAGTCCGGCAACACGCGCACGAGGGCACCGCGGCGCAGATCGTCGACGATGCTGTACACGGGCAGCAGCGCGATGCCCAGGCCGCGCCGGGTCCCCTCCAGCACGACTTCCGCCGCGTTGCCGATCAGCGGCCCCTGCGGATCGAGCGTGAACCGGTCGGCGCCGCGGTCGAGTTCCCAGTGCGGCGGCACGGACGAATTGAACAGGCGCAGGCACGTATGGTCCGCCAGCTCGCGCGGATGCGCCGGACCGCCGCGCCGGGCCAGATAGTCGGGCGCCGCGCACAGCACGGAAAACATGTGGCCGAGCCGGCGCGCGACGAGCGCGGAATCGGGCAGCGCCTGCGCCAGGTAGATGCTGACGTCGATGCCGGCGGCCAGCAGGTCGGGCGGGTTCTGGGACGACGAGTAGTCGAGCGTGACGCGCGGATGCGCGGCGCAGTAGTCGGCGACGAGCGGCGTGACGTAGCGGTTGCCGAAGCCGGTCATGCTCATCACGCGCAGGCGCCCGGTCGACAGGCTCGCCGCGCCGCCAGCCTCCCCTTCCGCCTGCGCCACCATGTCGAGGATGGCCTTGCAGTGTTCGAGGTAGCGTTCGCCGGCGTCGGTCGGCGCGATGCGGCGCGTGGTGCGGTGCAGGAGCTTGGTCTGCAGGCGGTTTTCCAGCAGCGTGACGAGGCGCGACACCTGTGCCTTGGTAACGCCCATGTGGCCGGCGGCCGCCGTGAAACTGCCGCCGTCCAGCACGTGGACGAACGCGTTCATCGCGTGCAGCAGGCCATAATCGAGATCCTTGCGCATAGCCCGCCATGTTACCCCGTTTGGGGCGGACGGGTCGGTCAGGCGCCCTGGTACAGCGGGTTGTCGGCGACGTAGGCGACGACGTGGTGGGGCAGCACGCCCTGCGGGGCGATCCGCTCCAGGTCGAACGGGACCACGTGCGCGCTGCCGGTCTGGAAGCACCAGGTGAACGACCGGTCGCCCACGACGAAGCGCACGGTCTGGCCGCCGGTGACGTTGACGTAGCGGGTCGCGTCCGTGATGACGATGACCTTGTCGGCGGAGGACTGTTCCGGTGCGGCCTTGCCGAGGAAGGCGCGCGGTTGTTCGGCGGCCGCGGCGAGCCCGCTCGCGCCGGCGGCCAGGACGGTGGCGCTGAGTAGGGAAAGAAGCAATTTCGTGGTCATGATGATGTTCCTGTGTTGGGGCACGGCGCCGCCCGGTGTCGGGGCGGCGCCTCGCATGCGCCGGGTTGGCGATGCAGCAAGGAAAATCTTAGTGGGTACGGCCGACTTGAAAAAGTGGCCAGGATCGGATTGTTCGTTACGCATGACGTAACAATCCGTTGATCGCGGGGGCGGCAAGGCAAGGAACATGCGGCACGCCGGTTGCGTACTTGGGTCCCGGCCTGCGCCGGGACGACGGCGTAACCTTGGGTTCGGGCCTGCGCCGGAACGAAGCTTTAACCTTGGGTCCCGGCCTGCGCCGGGACGACGCTGTAACCTTGGGTCCCGGCCTGCGCCGGGACGACGGCGTAACGTGCGGGCCTCAGCGTGCGTTGGCGGTGGCGTTGGCGCCGTCGCGCACGACGCGCAGCTTCGTCAGGCGGCCCTTGCGGTACGTGTACAGCGTGAGCGCGGCGTCGCGCAGGTCGCCGTTCGCGTCGAACGCGATGGTGCCCGTGATGCCCTGGTACTTGATGGCCGCGAGCGCCGGCAGGAACTTCGCCGGGTCGGACGAGCCGGCGGCGCGCATCGCGGCGGCGAACGTCATCGTCGCGTCGTACGCGTACGGCGCATAGGTCTGGAAGTCCATGCCGTAGCGCTTGCGGTAGCGCTCGCCGAAGGCCGCCATGCCCGCTTCCAGCGGCGCGTCGACGCCGCCGGCCACGACGCACACGACGCGGTCGTCGCCCAGCGCCGGACCGGCCAGCTGCGGCAGCTTTTCCGAACACACGCCGTCGCCCGAGACGAACGTCGCCTTGATGCCGAGGGCCTGCATCTGCTTGAGCATCGGGCCGGCGGTGGCGTCCATGCCGCCGTAGAAGATCACGTCCGGGCGGTGCGCGCGGATCTGCGTCAGGATCGCGTTGAAATCCGTCGCGCGGTCGTTGGTGAACTGGCGGCTGACGATCTCGGCGCCGCCCGTGCGCTTGACGTCCTTCGCGAACTGGTCGGCCAAGCCCTGTCCGAATGCGGTGCGGTCGTCGATAATGGCGATCTTCTTCGCCTTCAGCGTGCCGACGGCGTAATTGGCCAGCACGCGCCCGACGAGGTCGTCGTTGGCGACGACGCGGAACGTCGTTTTATAGCCCTGGTGCGTGTACAGCGGCGTGGTGGCGGCCGGCGAGATCTGCGGGATGCCGGCGCTGTTGTAGATCTTCGATGCCGGCACCGTCGTGCCCGAATTCAGGTGCCCGACGACGGCCACGACGCCGCCGTCGACGAGCTTTTGCGCGACGGCCGTGCCGAGCTTCGGGTCGCTGCCGTCGTCCTCGGCCTGCAGCACCCATTCGTCGCGCCCTGCGCGTTCAGGTCGTCGATGGCCAGCCGGGCGCCGTTCTCGATGTCCTTGCCCTGGTGCGCGCTCTGGCCCGACAGCGGCGAAGCGCTGCCGATCCTGACCGGGGCCTGGGCGTGAACGGAGGCGGTGACAACGAGGGCGGCGGCGAGGACGGACAGGCGCATGAACATTCCTTGAAGTGGATGTCTGAATTGTAATGCCCGCAAGGCCGCGCATGGCGCACCCTGGTTTCGCATGCGCGGCTTGACTTCGGATACCCGGCGTCTAGGCTGCAATCCGGGGGCCACCGACACCAGGACGAAGGAGAGCGACATGGACGCGCAAGAGAACAAACGGATCATCATGGACGGCCTGCAACTGTTCCGGCAGGGCGACATCGGGCGCATGCTGGGCCATTTCCACGACGACTGCGAGTGGATCGGTCCCGAGGCCGATAGCGTCCCGTTCGCGGGCTGTTTCCGCGGCAAGGCGGACGTCGGACGCTTCTTCGCGGCGATGGGTGCCTCGATGGAACCGCTGCGCTTCGACGTCCACGACGTCGTCGCGGAAAATGACAAGGTCGTCGTCATCGGCGAGGCCGAGTGGCGCGTGAAGTCCACCGGCCGCACGTACACGAACCCGTGGGTCAACGTGTTCACGCTGCGCGACGGCAAGATCGTCCGCACGGACGCCTATTACGACTCGATGCCGGCCGAGCGCGCGTTCCGCCCCGACCGGCCCGACCTGCTCGCCGCCGCGACCGCGCTGCGCCACTGAGCGAGCGTCCCGTCCATGGCATCATGCGCCATGGACGAACGGGGACGCGGATGAAGATGCGCAAAAAGGCTGATTTGCCCAGCAAGGTATGCGCGCATTGCGCGCTCCCCTTCAGCTGGCGCAAGAAGTGGGAACGCGACTGGGACAGCGTGAAGTACTGCTCCGAACGCTGCCGGCGCGCAGCGCGGGGAACACCCGCACAGCCCTGAGCGCGCGGCGGCGGCGGCGGCGTGCCTCAGGCGCGGGTACCCGCCGCCGCGTCGGCTTCGGCCCGTGCGGCCCGCTCCAGCGTGCCGTCGGGCAGGTCCAGCGCCGCGAGCAGGAAATGCTCGAGACCCGGCTCGCGCGCGCCGTCGGCATGGGCGTGCCGTTCCGCGTCCGTGCACAACGTCTTGATGGTGCGCATCTCGCCGATGCGCCGCTTCAGTATTTGCAGCATGTTGAGGCCTGCTTGGTTGGCAATTCGCGCCTTGTCAACAGAAGTTGACGAAGACCGGGCCGACACGTCGTTCATGCGGCTGGAATTTCCATGCCGTCATCCCCATCTGCATCCTGGCCGATATGCGGCCGAGCCCGCCGTCCGGATGCCGATGCCCGATTTTTCCCGATTATTTCCCGCCACGCTTGCCGCCGCCGCGGCCGCAACAGCAGCGGCGTTCGCCGCCCTGCCCGCGCACGCCGACGAACTTGCCGACCTGATCAATGCCTACCGGACCGCGCCGGGCGAATGCGCCGGCCAGTCCGCCGCGCCGGTCGCCGCACTGGCCGTCGAGCCGGCGCTGGCGGGCGTGCGCATCGCTACCGGCACGTTCCTCGAATCCGCGCTGCAGAGCGCCGGCTATCCGGCCGAGCACGCCCAGGCGATCACCGTCACCGGCCCGCCCGACGCCCGCGCGGCAATGGACGCCATCGGCAAGCAGTACTGCCGCCAGCTGCGCGCGCCGGATGTCGCCGCCATCGGCACGGCGCGCGTCGGCAACGCCTGGCAGGTGGTGCTGGCGCGGCCCATCGTGATTCCGCCGCTGCCCGACTGGCCGGACGCCGGCCAGTCCATCCTCGCGCTCGTGAACGCGGCGCGCGCAGAACCGCGCACGTGCGGGACGCAGGCGTTCGGCCCGGCCCGGCCGCTGTCCTGGAACCCGCTGCTGGCGCAGGCGGCGCTCTTACACAGCTCGGACATGGCGCAGAAGCACTACTTCAACCACAAACAGCCGGACGGCACCTTGCCGGCCGACCGCGCGAGCGCCGCCGGCTACCGCTGGATGCGCGTGGGCGAGAACATCGCGTCCGGCCAGCGTACGCCCGAGGAAGCCGTGGCGTCCTGGCTGGACAGCCCCGGCCACTGCGCCAACATCATGAATCCGGCGTTCACGGAGATGGGCGCCGCCTACGCGATCCATCCGCAGAACCGCAATCGGACGGCGTACTGGACGCAGGTGTTCGGCACGCCGCGCTGACGCGCTGACCATCGTGAAGCCTCATAGCGCCGTCCTATCGGATTCATGAAAACTAACATATTGCGCACAATTGAATTGCGCGCTATAGTTCAACCCATGGAAACGAACGACGCCACCGCTGCTCTCCTGCTCGACAACCAGCTGTGCTTTGCATTGCACTCGGCATCCTTGGCGATGACGAAGGTGTACAAGCCGCACCTGGACAAGCTGGGCGTGACGTATCCGCAGTACCTCGTGCTGCTGGTGCTGTGGGAGCGCGACGGCTTGATCGTGTCCGATATCGGCGAGCGCCTGTTCCTCGATTCCGGTACGCTGACGCCGCTGCTCAAGCGCCTGGAGGCGCAGGGCCTGGTCGACCGCTCCCGCGATCCGCAGGACGAACGCCGGGTCGTGATCCGGCTGACGGACCGGGCGCGGGCGCTGAAGACGGATGCGGCCGGGATTCCGGCCTGCATCCTGGGCGCCAGGGGCTGCGACGTGCAGGATGTCGTGCGGCTCGTCGGCGAGATCAAGGCGATGCGCGACAAGCTGGCCGGCGCCGTTTGAAACGATTTATGTGCAGTACGAACTCAACCACTGAAAGGGTAACGCGATGACCACCAAACTCGACAAAGTCCTGTACACCGCCAAGGCACACACCACCGGCGGCCGCGAAGGCGCTTCCCGTACCGACGACGGCCTGCTGGACGTGAAACTGGCACCGCCGAAGGAAATGGGCGGCAAGGGTGACGCCACCAACCCGGAACAGCTGTTCGCCGCCGGCTACTCGGCCTGCTTCATGGGCGCCATCAAGTTCGTCGCCGCGCAGAAGAAAGTGGCCGTGCCGGCCGACGCCGCGATCGACGCCAGCGTCTCGATCGGCCCGATCCCGAACGGTTTCGGCCTGGCCGTGGAACTGGCCGTGAGCCTGCCGGGCCTGGACCGCGCCGTGGCGCAGGACTTGGTCGACTCGGCCCACGTCGTGTGCCCGTACTCGAACGCCACCCGCGGCAACATCGACGTCAAGCTGAGCCTCATCTAAGTTTGACCTGCATAAATTCGGGGTCAGAGCTCAAATTAAGGCAATTGATTTGAGGTCAGATCCTGAATGAATGCGGACAAAGGCGCCGCCCTGTCGAGGGCCGGCGCCTTTTTGTTTTTGCAAGCGGATTGTGGCCGCGCGCCGCGACTGGATCAAATCGGGCTCTGACCCCGAATTTCCGCCCCGAATGTCAGGGCATGCGCGCGACGGCCCTGACCAGCGCCGCGTAGCAGTCGGGGTCGAGCGCCGTGCCGACCGTTTTCGCCATCATGTCGAGCGCCTGCGGCACGGGAATCGCACCGCGGTAGGGACGTTCCGCCGTGATGGCGTCGAAGATGTCGGCCGTCGTGATGATGCGCGTCTCGATGCGGATGTCCGGCGCGAAGAGGCCGCGCGGATAGCCGGTGCCGTCCAGGCGCTCGTGGTGCGCGCCGGCGATCGTCGCCAGTTCGCGGAACGCGCCGATGCGGCCGAGGATGGTTTCCGTGTAGGCCGCATGCTGCTGCACGGCCAGCCATTCGGCGCGGTCGAGCGCGCCCGGCTTGTCGAGCACGCTGTTGCTGACGCCCAGCTTGCCGACGTCGTGCAGCAGCGCCCCGCGCTGCAGCCAGCGGCGGCGCGGGGCGGACAGGTCGAGCTCTTCCGCGATCATGTCCGTGTACAGCGCGACCCGCCCGCTGTGTCCGCTCGTGTACGGACTCTTCGCATCGACCACCTGCCCGAAGGCGGCCGCGATGTCGTCCAGGTAATCGTCGTCGAGCACGTGGTGGACGCCCTGCCCGGCCGGTTCCAGCGCGGCCACGGCGCGGTCGATGTCGTCCGCAGCCAGCACGTCCCAGAACGCGTCCGACCGCGCGACGTCTTCGAACGCCGCCACGAGGCGTGGATCGAACCAGCGGCCGGCGCGCGCCCGGGTTTCCGCGAGCGCGGCGGCGCGGCCGCCTTCCGTATGGAACACGTCGACGACCTGGGCCAGCAGCGCGATGCGCGCGTAGACGGGAATCGCCTCGCCCGCCAGGCCCTGCGGCTTGCCCTTGCCGTTGAAATGCTCGTCCAGCGAATAGATCCCGGCGGCGACGCCCTGCGGGAAGCGCAGCAGGCTGGCGATCTCGGCACCGCGCTGGCAGCGCGTCGTCATCAGGTCGCGCGCGATGCGCTCGCCGTCGCGCACCACCGTCATCACGGCGCGGAAGCGCTCCGCCAGTCCGGCCTTCAGGCCCGTGTGCTTGAGCACGAAGCCGAGCACCGCCGGCAGGCTGTCGCCGACCGTCTTGAAGTCGTGCTTGAAGGTCAGGTCGTCCGTCATGTACAGCTCGCAGATGCGCGCCGCGTTGCTGCTGCAGCCCAGGTCCTTCAGCAGCAGCGTGTAATACAGCTCCCACAACTGGTCGTCCGGCAGGCCGGCCTGGCGTCCGATATGTGTACCGATCCAGCAACAGCGCATGCAATGTCCCGGCGGCTGCCCTTCCGTCAGATCGAGCGCATAGCTGAGCGCGCCGATCAATTCCGGCAGTTTCAGGGCAATGGTAGGGGGGAGCACGAGGTCCATGGCGCGGTTTTGTTTCTTGAATATAAAATTTGATGGCTTGTGGCAATAGCCTACCTCTACAGGAGGCCAAGTAGTGTATTAATTTTTTCTATAGGCTCCATATAAACGGATAGTTTGCACAAATGCCCTTGCCGTTCTACCATGGCTGCAGATAGAACACGGCTATCGAACAAAAAAATTTGATAGCCAATTGAATCCAACCTGAAAGAGCCGCCATGACCCAACTGACTTCCGCTTCCGGCATCCCCGTCACCGACAACCAGAATTCGATCACGGCCGGTCCGCGCGGCCCGGTGCTGCTGCAGGACTTCCACCTGATCGAGAAGCTGCAGCACTTCAACCGCGAACGCATCCCCGAGCGCGTCGTGCACGCCAAGGGGTCGGGCGCCTTCGGCACGTTCACGGTCACCCACGACATCACCCGCTACACGAAGGCGAAACTGTTCGCTGGCATCGGCAAGCAGACGGAAACGTTCCTGCGATTCTCGACGGTCGGCGGCGAAAAAGGCTCGGCCGACACCGAACGCGATCCGCGCGGTTTCGCCGTGCGCTTCTACACGGAAGAAGGCAACTGGGACCTGGTCGGCAACAACACCCCGACGTTCTTCCTGAAGGACGGCATCAAGTTCCCTGACTTCATCCATACGCAGAAACGCAATCCGCAGACGAACCTGAAGTCGGCACAGATGGTGTGGGACTTCTGGAGCCGCGCGCCGGAAAGCCTGCACCAGGTGACGATCCTGTTCTCGGACCGCGGCACGCCGGACGGCTACCGCCACATGGACGGCTTCGGCAGCCACACCTACAGCCTGATCAACGACGCCGGCGACCGCGTCTGGGTCAAATGGCACTTCAAGACGCTGCAGGGGATCAAGAACCTGCCGGCGGCGGAAGCGGTGCGCCTGGCCGGCGTCGACCCGGACTACGCGCAGCGCGACCTGTTCAACGCCATCGCCCGCGGCGAATACCCGCGCTGGAGCGTGGAGATCCAGGTCATGGATGACGCCCGGCGCGCCGCCTGGGAAGCGCAGACGGGCTGGGATGCGTTCGACCTGACCAAGGTATGGCCGCAGGGCGAGTTCCCGCGCATCCCGGTCGGCATCTTCGAACTGAACCGCAACCCGGACAACTATCACGCCGACGTCGAGCAGGCGGCGCTGTCGCCGTCGAACATCGTGCCGGGCATGGGCTACAGCCCGGACAAGATGCTGCAGGCGCGCCTGTTCGCCTACCACGACGCCCAGCTGTACCGCGTCGGCACGAACCACCAGCACCTGCCGGTCAACCGTCCGCGCTGCCCGTTCCACAACCAGCAGCGCGACGGCGCGATGGCGCTCGCCAACGGCGGCGCGGCACCGAACTACGACCCGGTGCGCGCCGATGTCCCGGCCGCGGGCGGCTTCGGCCACGGCGACGCCGGCTGGCAGCTGGAAGGCGCCGCGGGCCGCTACGACACCCGCGCCACGGACGACCACTTCACGCAGGCCGGCAACCTGTTCCGCCTGCTGACCGACGAAGGCCGCCGCAACCTGATCGAGAACATCGCCGGGTCGCTGTCCGGCGCCGACGCCGCCATCCAGGACCGCCAGATCGGCCACTTCCTGAAAGCGGACCCGGCCTATGGCCAGGGCGTGGCCGACGCGCTGCGCCGCCGCCAGAACGGCGCGTAAGCGATGACCCGCGCGCGCCGCCGGGCGCGCACCGCGCTGCTGTCCCTGCGGGCGGCGCTGGCGGTGCTCGGGTTGGAAGCCGGGGCCCGTTCCCTGCGCGACGGGGGATGAGCGGCAACATGTGAGAGGCTGGACGGCAATGTCGTCCGGCCTTTTTTTGGGTTGTGCGCCAACGCCGGCGCCATACGGGCGCCACGCGCGGGCGCACACCGCCTGGCCGCGGGTTGCGCCTTTATGCTTTATGAATCCGCGTGCGCCGCGAGCCACGGCACGATCACGTCGAGCAGCCGCCCCGGCGCCTCGATCGGAATCATGTGCCCGGTGTCCTCGATGACGGTCAACGTGGCGCCGGGAATGGCCGCCGCCATCTCCTGCGCTTCCTCCAGGCGGCGCAACTGGTCCTGCGCCGCCGCCACGACGAGCGTCGGACAGCGGATCTCGCCCGAGCGCGCAAGGTCGTCCGGCCGGTCCAGCATCGACTGGCGCCGGAACACCTCGCCGCCCAGGCGCGTGCCCATCGCGCGCACGCGTTCGATCAGCGCCTCGTTGTCGCTCTCGCGCGGATGCAGCGACGTGGCGACCGCCGTGCGGCTCAGTCCGCTGAAGGCGATCGACGGCGCGGCCCGGCCGATCGCGCCCTTGCGCTGCCGCAGCGCGGCCGTGTCGCCGCGCGTGGACGTGGCGACCAGCACCAGCGCGCGTACGCGCCCGGGCGCCTGGCGCGCGATCGCGCGCGCGACGTAGCCGCCCATCGAGAAGCCCACGAGCAGGAAGGACGGCGGCGCCGTCGCGAGGACGCGCTGTGCCAGCGCCTCGACCGAGGTGTCGTGGCGCAGGTCGGCGTGGACGACGGGACCGAAGCGCGCCAGCCCGGGCGCCACGTCGTCCCACAGGGTGTCGTCGGCCATGAAGCCGGGAACGAGGAGAATAGCCATGCCGGCATGCTAGCAGAACAGCCACGTTGTCATCCTTGGCGGATACGGGCGTGCACGGTTCTGAGTCCGCGCAACACGCGCCGGCCCGGATGGGACTTTCATTGCATGTTGTTGCCCGAAAAAAAATTCGGACGTGCACATGCCAATCGCAAAGGAGCCCCTTCCGTGATCCCATCCGCCCCCTCATCCGTCCGCAACCAGCTCAGGTTCGCGTTCGCCGTCGTGATCGTGCTGTCGTTCCTCTCGACCGCCATCGCCATCTGGCGCCTGCAGGTACTGTCGGACGACACCCAGGCCCTTACCCAGCGGCCGCTCGCCAAGGAACGCCTGATGGCGGGCTGGCTGCTGAACACGTCCGTCGCCGCCAAGCGCACCGCCGCCGTGGCGCGCGCCGCCGATCCGGACCTGGCGACGTTCTTCGCCGCCGAGATACAGGACTCGACGGCGTACACGACGGCGGTGCAGAAACAGGTCGCCGAGCTGCTCGACACGCCCGAGGAACACGCGCTGTTCGAGCAGGTCGGGGTTGCACGCCAGCGCTACATCGCCGCGCGCGACCGCGTGACGGCCCTGAAGGCCGCCGGCGACCACACGCAGGCGCGCAAGCACTTCGACGAGGCGTTCGTCCCCGCCGCGACGGCCTACCTGGGCCAGGTCCAGGCGCTGCTCGAACTGCAGCGGAAGGAAATCGACGCGCGCGTGGCCGCCGTGCTCGCGCGCGCCGACAACAGCAGCCACGTGCTGTCGGCGCTGTGCCTGGCCACGCTCGTGTTCAGCATCGCGGCCGGCACGCTGTGCGCGCGTGCCCTGTTCCGGCGCCTGGGCGGCGAACCGGCCGCGGCGGCGCGGGTGGCGGCGGAAATCGCCGGCGGCAACCTGTGCGTGCCCGTGCCGGTGCCCGCGGGCGACGGCGCGAGCCTGATGGCCGCGCTGGAACGCATGCGCGCCAGCCTGGCCGGCATCGTCGCCGACGTGCGCCAGGGCACGGGCACGATCGGCACCGCCATCGCCGCGATGGCCGGCGAAGCGCAGGACCTGTCGCGCCGCACGGAAAGCCAGGCGGCGGCACTGGAGGAAACGGCATCGTCGATGGAACAGCTGACCCAGGCCGTCGCCCGCAACGCGGCCAATGCCGAAGCGGCCAACCGCGTGGCCAACGACGCCGCGCAGGTGGCGCAACAGGGCGGCACGATGGTCGGCGAGCTGGTCGACACGATGGGCGCGATCAACGCGTCGTCGGCGCGCATCGTGGACATCATCGCCGTCATCGACGGCATCGCGTTCCAGACCAACATACTGGCCCTGAACGCCGCCGTCGAAGCGGCGCGCGCCGGCGAGCAGGGCCGCGGCTTTGCCGTCGTCGCTTCCGAAGTGCGGGCGCTGGCCCAGCGCTCGGGCGCCGCCGCGAAGGAAATCAAGGACCTGATCGACGCCTCGACGCAGCGCGTGGCCAGCGGCGCCGCGCTCGCGGGTCAGGCGGGCGAAACGATGCAGGGCATCGTCGACAGCATCGGCCGCGTCACCGGCACCGTCAACGAGATCGTCGCCTCCAGCCGCGAGCAGGCCGGCGGCATCTGCCAGATCAACCAGGCCATCGTGCAGATGGATGGCGTGACGCAGCAGAACGCCTCACTCGTCGAGGCCTCGGCGGCGGCGACGAAGGCCATGCATGCGCAGGCGCAGGCACTGGTCGAACTGGTGGCACGGTTCCACGTGGATGCGCCGGCGCAGCCGGCGGCGGCGCTTGCCGCGTCCGCACCGGCGCCGCGGCCGGCACGGTCCGCCTCCGCGGCACAGCCTGCGCGGCCGGCGCCGCCCGCCCGGCCCGCGCTGCCGCCGGCGCGCACGGCGCGGTCCGGCCCGGCGGCGGCCGCGGTCTCGGCCACGGCTGCGGCGCCGACCGCGGCGGTGGCGTGCAGCGCGGCACGGCCGGCGCGCAAAACGACGCCGGCGGCCCCGGCGGCTCCTCCGCGCGCGCCGGCGCCGTCCGCGGCAGTCGAGACGGATTGGGAAGAGTTCTGACGAACGGCGCAGACAGGGAGGCGGTTGCCGCAATCGAGTTTCTCAGGCAACATCTTCCTATTCTTTCTCTGAACTGTGCTGCCATGACCCTCCCCGCCCACCAACTCACCATGACGGTCCTGATGACGCCGGATACCGCGAACTTTTCCGGCAACGTCCACGGCGGGAACATCCTGAAACTGCTCGACCAGGTGGCCTATGCCTGCGCCAGCCGCTACGCCGGGACGTACGTCGTGACGATGAGCGTCGACCAGGTGACGTTCCGCCAGCCGATCCACGTGGGCGAGCTGGTCACGTTCCTGGCCGCCGTCAACTACACGGGCCGCACGTCAATGGAAATCGGCATCAAGGTCGTGGCCGAGAACATTCGCACGCAGCAGGTGCGCCACGTGAACAGCTGCTTTTTCACGATGGTCGCGGTGGGCGACGACAAGCAGCCGGTCCCGGTCCCGCCGCTGCGCCCGTTCACGCCGGACGAACAGCGCCGCTACGAGGAAGCGAAAGGCCGCAAGGAGCTGCGGCTCGCCCTCGACCGCCAGCACGCGGAACGGACGGCCGACCGCGCCGCGGCGAAGGCCTGACCGGCCGTCCGCCTGCCCTGGGGCGACAAAAATTATGGTTTTTGCGTAACCCGTGCTATACTGCGCCGCCTTGGCCTGGTAGCTCAGTTGGTAGAGCAGAGGATTGAAAATCCTTGTGTCGGTGGTTCGATTCCGCCCCGGGCCACCAAGAATTCGCAGAAACGCCACCTCCGGGTGGCGTTTTTGTTTTCTCCTCCCGTTCCTCCTTCCTGACACCGCCATGACCACCTTCCCTCCCTGCCCGACCTGCCATTCGACGCTGACCTACGAGGACGGTTCGGGCAACTACATCTGTCCCGAATGCGCGCACGAGTGGCCGGTCGCGGCCGCCGCGCCGGCGGAAGACGCGGCGCGTGTCTGGCGCGACGCCGCCGGCAACGTCCTGCAGGACGGCGATACCGTGACCGTCATCAAGGACCTGAAGCTGAAAGGCGGCGGCGGGGTCGTCAAGCAGGGTACGAAGGTCAAGAACATCCGCCTGGTCGACGGCGACCACGACATCGACTGCAAGATCGATGGATTCGGTGCGATGGGCCTGAAAACGGAGTTCGTGCGCAAAAGCTGAACCGGCGTGGCCGCCGCGCCGGGACACACCTTGCCGGGATGACGGAACAGCAACGCTGGCGACGTAAATATTGTATAGTTGCAATTTTACTCACGTCACTCAGGCCATGACTCTCGACCCGCACGCCGGCACGCTGCACGCACTCAAGGAAGCCGGTATCGTCAGCGCCGCGCAATACCGGCGCGCGCTGGCCCATCCGCTGTTCAACGAACTGGCCGGCTATTCGGAACCGGCGGACTACCTGGTATGGCTGGTGACCCGCAACGTCATGTCGGAAGAACAGCTGCAGCGCGCCGGCGAGCATGTGGCGGCAACCTTTACCGGAGACGAGCTCGAGCGGCACAAGCAGACGGTGGCCACCGCCCTGCTGAAGGTGAAAACCTTGCAGGACAGCCTGAACAGGGAAAAGTTCGATACGCTGGTCGCCGAAGCGCTGATCACCCCGGTGGAGCGCGACGAGGCGCTGCGGCACGTGTCGCCCGACCATCTGCTGGCGTCGCCGGCCGCCGCGCTGGCGTGGATGGCATTGGCGGACCTGATCAGCGGTACGCGCCTGAGCGCCGCCGCGGTCCGCAGCGCATCCGGCGGGGCCAACCAGGCCGCGATCCTGGCCGAAGCCAGCGACATCCATGCCAAAGCCCGGGCCGAGGTGAAGAACGCCGTCCTCGACACCCTCCTTCCGGGA
>Ga0308161_1002642_pt1 | contig 18686 bp, 16 predicted proteins | sample PhyFR2_FD_201034 | JGI IMG/M metagenome (GOLD analysis project Ga0308161, IMG submission 201034) | Phyllosphere microbial communities from UC Gill Tract Community Farm, Albany, California, United States - DLSLF.R2 | ecosystem: Host-associated > Plants > Phyllosphere > Unclassified | place: USA...
AGGTCCTTGATGGTCGGGGCGTAGCGCTCCATGAAGCGCTCGCCCGAGGCGTTGCGCAGGATCGCGCCCTCACCACGGGCGCCCTCGGTGAGGAGGATGCCGAGCCCGGCGAGACCGGTCGGGTGGAACTGGAAGAACTCGAGGTCCTCGAGGGGGAGACCCTTGCGCCAGACGATGCCGACGCCGTCGCCGGTGAGGGTGTGCGCGTTCGAGGTGGTCTTGAAGATCTTGCCGAAACCGCCCGTCGCGAAGATCACGGCCTTGGCCTGGAAGACGTGCAGCTCGCCCGTCGACAGGTCGTACGCCACGACGCCCGAGACCTGCGTCTTGCCGTCGGCATCCTTCACCGTCAGCAGGTCGAGGACGTAGAACTCGTTGAAGAAGTTGATGCCCAGCTTGACGCAGTTCTGGAAGAGCGTCTGCAGGATCATGTGACCCGTGCGGTCTGCGGCGTAGCAGGCCCGACGCACCGGGGTCTTGCCGTGCTCGGCGGTGTGGCCGCCGAATCGGCGCTGATCGATCTTGCCCTCGGGCGTGCGGTTGAAGGGGAGACCCATGTTCTCGAGGTCGATGACCGCGTCGATGGCCTCCTTGGCGAGGATCTCCGCAGCATCCTGGTCGACGAGGTAGTCGCCGCCCTTGACCGTGTCGAAGGTGTGCCACTCCCAGCTGTCCTCCTCGACGTTCGCGAGGGCTGCCGCCATGCCGCCCTGTGCCGCGCCGGTGTGCGAACGCGTCGGGTAGAGCTTGGAGATGACGGCGGTGTTCGCGCCGGAGCCCGCCTCGATCGCCGCGCGCATGCCGGCGCCGCCGGCGCCCACGATCACGATGTCGAACTGGTGGTAGTGCACTCCGTCGCGCACGACGGAAGCCTGGGTCTCTGTAGTCACTTCTGGTATGCCTTCTCTTCTACTTGCCCAGCGTCTGGCACTGTTCCCACAGCGTGCTCGTCTCGGTCACGCCGAGGCACGGGTCGAAGGTGAAGACGACCAGCGTGCCGAGGATGATGAGCAGGGCAGCGGCCAGGCCGAGGGCCCAGGTCAGCGCCTTGCGGGCGATGTTGTTCGTGACGTAGTCGTTGACGATCGTCCGCATGCCGTTGGCACCGTGGATCAGTGCAAGCCAGAGCATGAGGACGTCCCACCACTGCCAGAACGGCGTGGCGAACTTGCCCGCGATGAACGCGAAGTCGAGGGCGTGGATGCCCTCGCCGACCATCAGGTTGATGAACAGGTGGCCGAAGATCAGCACGACGAGGACGACGCCGGAGCCGCGCATGAACAGCCAGCCCCACTTCTCGAGGTTGAATCCGCGGCGGGCGCGTGCCGGAGCGGCGACGGTCTGAGCGGTCATCAGTGTCCTCCTCCGAAGCCGGCGAACGCGAGCATGAGGTGGCGCGGCACGAAGCCCGCCATGATGATGCCCCAGACCAGCAGCACGCCCCAGAAGAGCTGGCGCTGGTACTTGGCGCCCTTCGACCAGAAGTCGACCGCGATGATGCGCAGGCCGTTCATCGCGTGGAACACGATGCCCGCGACCAGCACGACCTCGCCGAGGGCCATGATCGGGTTCTTGTATGTGCCGATGACCGCGTTGTAGGCCTCGGGCGACACCCTGATGAGTGCTGTGTCGAGCACATGCACCAACAGGAAGAAGAAGATGGCGACTCCGGTGATGCGGTGAAGCACCCACGACCACATGCCTTCGCGACCTCGGTAGAGGGTGCCGCGCGGCGTCTTGGAAGTGGTTTCCGAAATCGACGGTGTCAAGCGAGCGCTTGTGGACACGGTCGTCCTCCCTGGATCGATGTGACTCGGTCGCGTGCGATGCGTCTTTCCCGCGTGAACGTGCTGGCGTAGGGCACGGCCGATCGGACACCATCCTATTCCCGTGAGAGGGGACTGGGCGACGAAGGGGAACCTAACTCTCTCGATGTCGAGATGTCCGCCTCCGTGTCCGGATGCCGGCCCGCGATACCCTGTCGGGGTGAGCCAACCGATTCCGAACTTCTATGCCGTCATCCCCGCGGGCGGCATCGGCAGCCGTCTGTGGCCGCTGTCGCGCGCGGACGCCCCGAAGTTCCTGCACGACCTCACCGGGTCGGGGCATTCGCTGCTCCGCGACACCTGGGACCGGCTGGAGCCGCTGGCCGGAACCGACCGCATCGCCGTCGTCACCGGCCGTGCGCATCGGGCCGCGGTCGAGGCAGAGCTCCCCGGCATCCAGGACCTGAACGTCTTCCTCGAGTCCGAGCCCAGGGAGTCGGCGGCCGCGATCGGCCTCGCCGCCGCGATCCTCCACCGCCGCGACCCCGACGTCATCATCGGCTCCTTCAGTGCCGATCACGTGATCCGCAGCACGAGGGTCTTCGAGTTCGCCGTGCGAGACGCGGTCGAGGTCGCCCGCGAGGGATACATCTGCACGATCGGCATCGCTCCGACCGAGCCCGCCATCGGGTTCGGGTACATCAAGAAGGGTCCCGAGCTCGTCGTGGAGGGAGCGCGCGAGGCCGCGCTCGTCGAGAGCTTCGTCGAGAAGCCCGACCTCGAGACGGCGAAGGCGTACTTCGCCGATCGTGACTACCTGTGGAACGCCGGCATGTTCATCGCGAAGGCGAGTGTGCTGCTCGAGGAGCTCGCCGAGAACGAGCCCGCCCTCTACTCCGGGCTGCTCGAGCTCGCCGAGGCGTGGGACGACCGCGAACGCCGGGGCCCCGCCGTCGACCGCATCTGGCCGAGGCTGAAGAAGATCGCCATCGACTACGCCGTCGCCGAGCCCGCCGCCCGTCGCGGCCGCCTCGCCGTCGTGCCCGGCCACTTCGACTGGGACGACGTGGGGGACTTCGCCTCGCTCACCAAGCTCATCAACAACGGCCGCAAGAACGACCTCGCCGTGCTCGGGCCCCGGGCCCGGGTGCTGTCGGACGCGGCCAGCGGGATCCTCGTCAGCCAGACCTCGCGAGTGATCAGCCTGATCGGCGTCAAGGACATCGTGGTGGTCGACACTCCCGATGCTCTGCTGGTCACCACGGTCGAGCACGCCCAGCGCGTGAAGGGCGTCGTCGAGTCGCTCAAGCTCACCGGTCGGGGCGACGTGCTCTGATGAGCACGCGCCGCCGCTCATCGGCTGGCTTGGTTTCAGCTTTGTAACCATTCGAAGGCGGCCCTGGGTCGAGCATGCACAAAAGTCGAAACAGTAGGTAACTTTGAGCGATCCGCGATGGGCGCGGGACCCTTCCAGGAGGCATGAGTTGACCATCTCCACCACCAAGAAGCTGCTGGGCGCAACCGTCGCCGCTGGCGTCATCTTCTCTCTCGCCGGCTGCGGCCAGGCTCCCACCGAATCCGGTGGAGATGCGGGCGGAGACGCAGCATCCGACTTCCTGCCCTGCCTCGTCTCCGACGCCGGCGGGTGGAACGACAAGTCGTTCAACCAGTCCGCCAAGGAGGGCATGGACAAGGCAGCCGATGAGCTCGGCGTCAAGCCGCTCGAGTTCGAGTCGGCCAACGACAACGACTACGCACCCAACCTCGAGACCGCTGTCTCCGAGGGCTGCTCGCTCATCGTCTCGGTCGGCTTCAAGCTGTCCGCCGCGACCGTCGAGTCCGCGCTGGCGAACCCGAAGATCAACTACGCGATCATCGACGACTACGCCGACACCGATTTCGACGGCACCACGGATGCTCCGAACATCAAGCCCCTCGTCTTCGACACCGCTCAGGCCGCCTACCTCGGCGGGTACGCCGCCGCAGGCTGGTCCGCTCAGGCCGGTGTGAACAAGGTCGGCACGTTCGGCGGAATGCAGATCCCGTCGGTCGCCGTGTTCATGGACGGCTTCCAGCTGGGTGTCGAGAAGTACAACGAGGACAAGTCCGGCGCCGTCGAGGTCTTCGGCTGGGACAACGTGTCGCAGAAGGGCTCGTTCACCGGTGGCTTCGACGCCAACGACACGGCCAAGCAGACCGCGCAGGGCGTGCTTGACCAGGGCGTCGACGTCATCCTCCCCGTCGGTGGACCCATCTACCAGAGCGCCGCTGCGGCGATCAAGGACAGCGGCAAGGACACGCTCATGGTCGGCGTCGACAGCGACCTCGCGGTCGCCGACGAGTCGGTGGCCGACGTCACCCTCTTCTCGATCATGAAGGCGATCGACGTCGCCGTGCAGGACGCCACGATCGCCGCCTCCAAGGGCGACTTCGACCCGGCGCCCTACGTGGGCACGCTCGAGAACGAGGGTGTGAAGCTCTCGGGCTTCGGCTCGTTCGAGGGCGACCTGCCCGACGGCCTGCTCGACGAGATCGCAGCGCTGCAGGAGCAGATCATCTCCGGCGACATCACGGTGGAGTCCCCGAACTCCCCGTAAGTCATCGATGTCCAGCACGGGGCGAGTGGTGAAAGCGGCCACTCGCCCCGTGCCGTGGGCGGACGATGATGACTGTTCACGGCGCACCAGGGCGATCCCCGGTGATTGCGCCGCAGACCCTCTGGATCACACTTCTGGATAAGGTGCAGATATGAAGCTCGAACTTCGCGGGATCACCAAGAGATTCGGCACCCTCGTGGCCAACGACCACATCGACCTGGTCGTGGAGCCCGGGCAGATTCACGCGCTGCTCGGCGAGAACGGCGCGGGCAAGTCCACGCTGATGAACGTGCTCTACGGCCTGTACCAGGCCGATGAGGGCGACATCCTCCTCGACGACGTGGTGCAGCGTTTCCGCGGCCCCGGCGATGCGATGAACGCCGGCATCGGCATGGTGCACCAGCACTTCATGCTCGTGCCCGTCTTCACCGTCGCCGAGAACGTGATGCTGGGCCACGAGCAGACCAAGGGCGTCGGCACCCTCGACATCGCCAAGGCCCGCGAGCACGTGCGCGCGGTCGCCGCTCGCTTCGGCTTCGACATCGATCCCGACGCCGTCGTCGGCGATCTCCCCGTCGGCGTGCAGCAGCGGGTCGAGATCATCAAGGCGCTGTCGCGCGACGCCAAGGTGCTCGTGTTCGATGAGCCCACCGCCGTGCTCACCCCTCAGGAGACCGACGAGCTGATGGCCATCATGCGCCAGCTCCGCGACGAGGGAACCGCGATCGTCTTCATCACCCACAAGCTCCGAGAGGTCCGCGAAGTGGCGGACACCATCACCATCGTGCGCCTCGGGCGCATCGTGGGCGAAGCATCGCCCACGGCCACCAACGGCGAACTGGCATCGCTCATGGTCGGCCGCGCGGTCGAGCTCACCGTGAAGAAGGATGCTCCGCGTCTCGGCGAGGGCGGTCTGGCGGTCTCCGGCCTGCGCGTGCTCACCGCCGCGGGGGCCATCGTCGTCGACGGCGTCGACTTCACGGTGCGTCCCGGCGAAGTGCTCGCCGTCGCCGGTGTGCAGGGCAACGGGCAGACCGAGCTCGTCGAGGCCATCGTCGGCCTCGCACCGCGTGTCGAAGGTTCGATCACTCTCGACGGCACCGAACTCGTCGGCAGGAGCGTGCGGGCCATCCTCGACGCCGGTGTCGGATTCGTCCCCGAGGACCGCACGGAGGACGGCCTGGTCGCCGGCTTCACCGTCGCCGAGAACCTGATCCTCGATCGCTCCGCCGACCCCGAGTTCAGCCGCGGCGGCACCCTGCGTCGTGCGGCGCTCGACGAATTCGCCCACGCGCGCATCAAGGAGTACGACATCCGTGCGCAGGGTCCGCACACCCCGGCGGGCACCCTCTCGGGCGGAAACCAGCAGAAGGTCGTGATCGCGCGCGAGATGAGCCGCGAGCTGCGTCTTCTCGTCGCCGCTCAGCCGACGCGAGGCGTCGACGTGGGATCGATCGAGTTCATCCACAAGCGCATCATCGAGACGCGCGACGCGGGGATCCCCGTGGTCGTGGTCTCGACCGAGCTCGACGAGGTCGCGGCTCTCGCCGACCGCATCGCGGTCATGTACCGGGGCACCATCGTCGGGATCGTCCCCGGCGACACGCCCCGGGAGACTCTGGGACTGATGATGGCGGGCGCCGCCGAAGGAGAGGTGGCCGCATGAGCGGTACGACGCCGCAGGCCGGCTCGAACGAGGGGTCGGGCGATCAGCTCTCGCTGAACACGACGACCACTCTGCGCGACTCCGCAGACGTGCCGCCGCCCCCTCGGGGCAACGTCATCCTTAAGGAGATGCTGCGGGGGAGCGCCGTCACCACGATCCTCGCGATCTTCCTCGCGCTCGTCGTCGGCGGCATCCTGATCGCCCTCACGAACGAGGACGTCCTCACCGCATCCGGCTACTTCTTCCAGCGTCCGAGCGACACGATCGCCGCCGTGTGGAACGCCGTCTACAACGGGTACGAGGCTCTGTTCCGAGGCGCGATCTTCAACGCGCGCGGCGCGGATTTCGCCACTCAGATCCGTCCGCTGACGAACACGCTCGGCTTCGCCGCCCCGCTCATCGCGGCCGGTCTCGGCGTCGCCCTCGCGTTCCGCGTCGGTCTGTTCAACATCGGCGCCCGCGGTCAGATGCTCATCGGCGTCGCGGTCGCCGGACTCCTGACCTTCCAGCTCGATCTGCCGTTCTGGCTGCACATCCCGGTGACGCTGATCGCCGGCATCGCCGGCGGTGCACTGTGGGGAGCCATCGCCGGACTGATCAAGGCCCGCACCGGGGCGCACGAGGTCATCCTCACGATCATGCTGAACTACGTGGCCTATTACCTGCTGCTGTGGATGATCCGCACCCCCGGTCTGCTCCAGAAGCCCGGCACCAACCAGGCCCTCGGCTATGCCACGCCGGAGAGCGCGCAGTTCCCCGAGCTGCTCGGCCCGCAGTTCCCCCTGCTCGACTTCGGCTTCGTCCTCGTCATCGTGGCGACGCTGTTCGTCTGGTGGCTGATCGAGCGCTCGTCCCTCGGCATGCGGATGCGCGCCGTCGGCGAGAACCCGCACGCCGCCCGCGCCGCCGGAATCAGCGTGCAGCGCGTCTACGTCTACGCCATGCTGCTCGCCGGTGCGCTCGCCGGGCTCGCAGGCATGAACCAGATCCAGGGTGCGGTCACGACCGGCCTCACCGAGACCATCGACGCAGGCATCGGCTTCGACGCCATCACCGTCGCACTGCTCGGCCGCAGCCGCGCCTGGGGCACATTCGCCGCCGGCATCCTGTTCGGCGCGCTCAAGGCAGGGTCGTTCTCCATGCAGGCGCAGGACATCCCCGTCGACATCGTGCTGGTCGTCCAGTCGCTCGTCGTGCTGTTCATCGCCGCGCCGCCGCTGCTGCGCGCGGTGTTCTTCCTGCCGAAGACCGACGCGGAGAAGGCGGCCAAGTCGAGAGCCAAAGCCGCGAAGAAGGCGGTGACCGCATGACCTCCCTCGCTCAGACCGAAGCCGCCGACGGAACCGTGCAGCTCGCCACCGTGCGCGCGCGGCACCTGAAGGCGCCGATCGTCCTCGCCGGAGCCACCGTGCTGCTGGCGCTCCTGTTCCTGCTCGTGCCGCGCAGCGGCACCAGCACCTTCCGGCTCAACGACCCCGCCTCGCCCTTCGCGCTGCCCGACGTGGCGCTGCCGACCGGGCCGACGAGCTGGGTCATCGTCGCGATCCTCGTGGTGCTGTCGGCGCTGGCGTTCCTGCGGGCGTGGTCGTACCGCACGCCGTCGATCTGGCTGGTCATCGCCTTCAGCGTGCTCGCCGTGTTCGGGTTCCTCGTGTGGGCCGGCGCCGGCGGACTCGTGCCCGTGAGCAGCCTGCTCTTCGGCGCCGTCTCGCTCTCCGTGCCGCTCGTGTTCGGTGCGCTCGGCGGAGTGATCGGCGAGCGCGCCGGTGTCGTGAACGTCGCGATCGAGGGGCAGCTGCTGCTCGGAGCGTTCTCGGCGGCCCTGCTCTCGAGCATCACCGGCAGCGCGTTCATCGGTCTGCTGGGCGCGATGGTCGGCGGCGTGCTGGTCGCCGCCGTGCTCGCGGCCTTCGCCATCAAGTACCTCGTCGAGCAGGTCATCGTCGGCGTCGTGCTCAACGTGCTGGTCAGCGGTCTCACCGGATTCCTCTACGGAGCGCTGCTCGCTCCGAACGAGGCGACGCTCAACACCCCTGTGCGGTTCAGCCGTATCGAGATCCCGCTTCTCAGCGACATCCCGATCATCGGCCCGGTGCTGTTCAACCAGACCTTCATCGTCTATCTCATGTTCATCACCGTCGCCGTCGTGGCCTGGGGGCTGTACCGCACCAAGTGGGGTCTGCGGCTCCGCGCCGTGGGCGAGCACCCGCAGGCCGCCGACACCGTCGGCATCAAGGTCAACGCGACGCGCTTCTGGAACGTGCTCCTGGCCGGCGCCATCGCCGGCATCGGCGGTGCGTACTTCACGCTCGTCTCGGTGCCGCAGTTCGGCAAGGACATGACCGCGGGCCTCGGCTTCATCGCTCTCGCCGCCGTCATCTTCGGCCGCTGGGACCCGATCCGCGCCACGCTCGCCGCACTGCTCTTCGGCTTCGCGACCAACCTGCAGAACCTGCTGTCGATCCTGAAGACCCCGATCCCCGGCGAGTTCATGCTCATGCTGCCGTATGTGGTGACGCTGCTCGCGGTGGCGGGCTTCGCAGGTCAGATCCGTGGGCCCGCCGCCAGCGGCAAGCCGTACATCAAGTCGTAGGAGAGACATGACAGACATCGACTGGGACGAACTCCGTCAGGTCGCGACCGAGGCGATGACGAAGGCGTACGCGCCGTACTCGCGCTACCGGGTGGGCGCCGCCGCTCTCGTCGGCGACGGGCGCATCGTCGCCGGCTGCAACGTCGAGAACGCCTCGTACGGGGTCACGCTGTGCGCGGAGTGCGCGCTCGTCGGCGACCTGCACATGTCGGGCGGCGGACAGCTGGTCGCCTTCGTGTGCGTCAACAACGACGGACAGACGATCATGCCGTGCGGACGCTGCCGGCAGCTGCTCTACGAACACGCGATGCCCGGGATGCTGCTGGAGACCGTCTCCGGCATCCGGACCATCGATGAAGTACTGCCGGACGCGTTCGGCCCCCGAGCCCTTCGTCAGGCTCAGGAACCAGAAGGAGAGTGGCGATGAGCGTTGAGCCTTTCGACGCGGTGGATGTCATTCGCGCCAAGCGCGACGGAGGTGCGGTGCCCGAGAAGGCGCTGCGCTGGATGGTCGACGCGTACACGCGCGGCTACGTGTCGGATGCGCAGATGGCGTCGTTCGCGATGGCGATCTTCCAGCGCGGCATGGAGCGCGACGAGATCCGGGTGCTCACCGATGCGATGATCGCGTCGGGGGAGCGGATGAGCTTCGCCACCCTGGGCAAGAAGACGGTCGACAAGCACTCCACGGGAGGCGTGGGCGACAAGATCACCCTGCCGCTCGCACCGCTCGTCGCCGTGTTCGGCGTCGCGGTGCCGCAGCTCTCCGGTCGGGGTCTCGGGCACACCGGCGGCACGCTCGACAAGCTCGAGTCGATCCCCGGCTGGCGCGCGGCGCTCAGCAATGAGGAGATGTTCGCGCAGATGCAGGGCGACGTGGGCGCGGTGATCTGCGCCGCAGGCTCGGGCCTCGCTCCCGCCGACAAGAAGCTCTACGCGCTGCGTGATGTGACCGGCACGGTCGAGGCGATCCCGCTGATCGCCTCGAGCATCATGTCGAAGAAGATCGCCGAGGGCACCGACGCGCTCGTGCTCGACGTGAAGTTCGGCTCCGGAGCGTTCATGCAGGACATCGACAGGGCGCGTGAGCTCGCTCGCACGATGGTGGCCCTCGGCACCGACTCCGGCGTCGCCACCACCGCACTGCTGACGGACATGAACGTGCCCCTCGGCTTCGCCATCGGCAACGCCAACGAGGTGCGCGAGTCGGTCGAGATCCTCGCCGGCGGCGGACCCGCCGACGTCCGGGAGCTGACGATCGCCCTGGCTCGCGAGATGCTCGCGCTGGCCGGACAGCCGGATGCCGATGTCGAGGCGGCTCTCGACGACGGACGTGCGATGGACGGCTGGAAGGCCATGATCCGCGCCCAGGACGGCGACCCCGATGCGGCGCTGCCGACGGCGCGGGAGACCCATGTGGTCACCGCGCCGACAGACGGCGTCGTCTCGCAGATGGATGCGCTGCCGTTCGGCGTCGCGGCCTGGCGGCTCGGCGCAGGACGCGCGCGGGCGGAGGATCCGGTCGTCTTCGAAGCCGGCATCGATCTGCATGCGAAGCCGGGCGACCGGGTGGTGGCCGGTCAGCCGCTGTTCACCCTCTCCGCAGCAGATGAGGCGCGATTCCCGAGAGCGCTCGAGGCGCTGGAGGGCGCGTGGGCCGTCGGCGACGAGGCTCCGACCGCGGGTCCCATCGTGCGCGAGCGCATCACGGCGTGAGCGGCGACCGCTAGCCTGAACTGAGCTCAATCCGCGACCGAGAGGAATCCGATGTCGATCGACGCGAACGGTGATGTCACCATCCAGGGGGCCTCCCTGCGCAGTCTGCCCAAGGTGTCGTTGCACGATCACCTGGACGGCGCCGTGCGCCCGTCGACCATCATCGAGCTCGCGGATGCGATCGGACTCGCACTTCCCGAGACGAACCCGAAGTCGCTCGGGCAGTGGTTCGCCACGAAGAGCGACTCCGGCTCGCTCGTCGAGTACCTGAAGACGTTCGACGTCACCACCGCCGTCATGCAGACGACGGAGGGCCTGACCCGCGTGGCGCGCGAGTTCGTGCAGGATCTGGCGGATGACGGCGTGATCTACGGCGAGGTGCGCTGGGCTCCCGAGCAGCATCTCACGCGCGGACTCTCGCTCGAGCAGGCCGTGGAGGCCGTGCAGCAGGGCATCGAAGAGGGCGAGGACGCCGCGGATCGCGCCGGTCGCAGCATCCGCGTCGGCCAGCTGCTCAGCGCCATGCGGCACACCGATCGCTCGCGGGAGATCGCGGAGCTCGCGGTCGACTTCCGGGGTCGCGGTGTGGTCGGGTTCGACATCGCCGGTCCCGAAGACGGGTTCCCCGCCTCGGACCACCGCGCTGCATTCGACCTCCTCGCCGAGAACTTCTTCCCGGTGACCGTGCACGCCGGCGAGGCGGCAGGGCCCGATTCCATCCGCTCCGCGCTGATCGACGGACGCGCACTGCGTCTGGGGCACGGTGTGCGGATCGCGGAGGATCTGCAGGTGATCACCCAGGAGGGCGACGAGGTGCAGGTGCAGTTCGGAGACCTCGCCCGCTGGGTGCGGGACCGCGAGATCCCGCTCGAGCTCTCGCCGTCGTCGAACCTGCAGACCGGGGCGATCACGGCATGGGGCAACACCCTCGCCGACCACCCGTTCGACCTGCTCTACCAGCTCGGATTCGCCGTCACGGTCAACGTCGACAACCGCACGATGAGCGCGACGTCGCTCACGCGGGAGCTCGCGAACCTCGTGGCGACGTTCGAGTACGACCTCGACGATCTCGAGACCTTCCAGTTCAACGCGGCGGCCGGTGCCTTCCTGCCGGTCGAGGAGCGCGAGGAGCTCGTCGAGATGATCGCCGAGGGATTCGACGTCTGAGTCATGGTTTCCGGGGGGAAACGACGCCGTGCAGGCCTCGTCGTCATCATCAGTGCCGTCGTCGTGCTCGCCGGGGGAGCGGCACTGGCGTATGCCTGGGTCACGCGCACGCCGGCGGAGGTCATCCCGCGCGCGAGCACCGCGACCCTCGAACGCTCGCTGACGCCCGCACAGCAGCTCCTCGCGGATGCGGATGACCCGCTCGCGTGCGCGGTGAGCTTCGTGGGTGACGGCGCACCGCAGGACCCGATGCTCCAGCATCAGGACGCCCTGTACGTCGGTCTTCCGATCCCCGCCCAGGACGGTCGCGTGTTCGCGGGCTGGTATGCGACCGAGGCCGATGCCGCGGCGATGACGGTCGCCGCCCGCGTGAACGGCGCCGACCCGGTCGTCTGCGTCGACCAGCAGGCAGCCCTGTTCGCCGCGTGGACGACACCGGAGGCCAACGCGGCCGCCGACGTGCAGGTGTCGATCCTGATGTACCACCAGTTCACGACCGACCCCGACGGCGAATCCGGATGGCTGCGGGGCAACTACGCGTACATCGGCGACTTCGACGCGCAGATGAACCACATCGCGAGCACCGACTTCTACCTCCCGACGTGGGATGAGCTCAGCGCGTTCATCGACGGTCGTCTCTCACTGCCCGCGCGTTCCGTGATCATCACGGATGACGACGCGGACCAGACCTGGTTCGACCTGGCGGTGCCGGTGATCGATCGGTACGGGCTGCTCTCGACCTCGTTCATGATCACCGCGGATCGTCAGGATCCCGCGCCCTCGAAGTACGTCCTCCGGCGATCGCACACGCATGACATGCACAAGGCGGGCGACAACGGCAAGGGACGGATGGTGAACTGGACGGCCGAGCAGATCGCCGCAGACCTCAACGCCTCCGCCGACGTGCTCGGGGTGCGGGAGGTCATCGCCTACCCGTACGGTCACTACAACGACACGGCGAAGCAGGGCGTCACGATGGCCGGCTACGAGATGGCGCGCACGATCGAGCCGGGATACGTCGAGATCGGCACGGACAAGCTGGCCCTCCCCGTCGTGCGCATCGACTACGGCATGGGCCTCGACGCGCTGATCAAGCGGATCGGCTGACCGTCGACCACTGACCGTCGACCACTGACCGCCGACCACTGACCGCCGCGCACTTCGGAGCCTGTGCGCTGCCGGTCAGCGCGGGGCGAGCTCCGCCATGAAGGGGCCGAGGATCTCGGCGACCAGCGCATGCATCTCGTCGCTCGTGATCGTCGGCTCTCCATCGCCCGACTGCGGGCCGTAGTCACCGAACGATGCGTGTGACGCTCCGTCGATCGCGACCATCCTGGCGTCGTCCGGCAGCAGGTCGCGGGCCGCATCGACCTTCTCGGGCGTGGAGAGACCGTCTTCGGTGCCCGAGAGGCTCAGCACCGCGAGACCGGAGTCGGAGACGTCGTTCGCGCAGTAGGAGCCGAACAGCACGAGTGCCTCGGCGTCGGCAGCGAGCTGGCAGGCGCGGACGCCGCCCAGCGAATGCCCGCCGACGGCCCAGTCGTCGATGTCGGGGGCGGCGGAGGTGAACGCGTCGAGCCCGCGGAGGTCGAAGAACGCGAGGTTGAGCCACGGGCGCGTGATCACGACCGTGACGCCCTCTTCGGCGAGGCTCTGCAGGATCGGGGCGTACGCCCACGGATCCACCTTCGCTCCGGGCACGAAGACCAGGCCGCGGTCGGAGGTGCCGTCGGCGGGAGTGAGGACGATTCCCTGCTCGGCGTCCTCCACCTGGATCGCGGGGTTCTCCTTCACGCTCGCCAGCGGTGCCCGCTCCGCCGGCATCACCCCGATCTGACTCCAGGCGACGGTGCCGCCGATCCCGAGGACGAGGACGGCGACGAGTCCCCAGACGATCACCTTCAGGACGCGACGGACACGCTTCTTCTGCACGTCTCCAGACTACGGCTCGATCGCGAGCCGCTCTCGGCGCACGGCGGAGCGGTAGGCGTCCTTGTTGACGTAGTACGCCATGCGGTCCAGCCCGAGGTAGCGATAGCCGCCGGTGACGTCCGGCCACGGTGCGGTCCTCACTCGCGAGCGGAACCGCGCGGCGGCACCGGGGTCGCGCTCGGCGGCATGGAGGTAGGCGGCGAGGAGGTCGGCCTGCTCGTAGCGCCCCTGCCAGCCGATGCCGGATGCCTCGATCATGCCCATCACATACAGCCCGTTGAACGAGGACGGGAAGATGTTCAGGAACAGACGCGGGGCTGCGCCCTGCCACGACAGGTGTGCACGGTCGACGAACGGGTAGTCCAGCCGGTAGCCGGTCGCGAGCAGCACGAGGTCGTAGTCGTCGGCGGACCCGTCACGGAACCGCACGGTCGCCCCGTCGAAGCGGTCGACGTCGGGACGGATGCGCAGATCGCCCTGTCCGAGATGATTGAGGATCATCGTGTTGACGATCGGATGGGACTCGTAGATCCGATAGTCCGGCCGGGGGAAGCCGAAGCGCACGGGGTCGCCGGTGAACGCGCGGAGCACCCGGCTGTCGACCGCCTGCTTGATGCGCGCCGGCAGCGGCCGGCCCTGGTTGAGGGTGTCGCTGGGGCGTCCGAACAGGTAGCGCGGCACGAAGTAATAGCCGCGGCGCACGCTCATGTCCACGGACGCCGCTCGGTGCACCGCGTCGACGGCGATGTCGCACCCGGAATTGCCCGCGCCGATCAGCAGCACGCGTCGTCCCTCGAGCTGGTCGGCGGATCGATAGTCGCTGGTGTGCATCAACTCACCGGTGAACGCGCCGGCGAAGGCGGGGATGCTCGGAGTCGCGAGGGTGCCGTTCGCGAGCACGACGCCCGCGTACCGCTGCGTCCGTGTGCCCTCTGCGTGCACACTCGTGAGGTCCCACCCGCCGTCGCGCGGCTCGAGGCGGGTGACGGTCGTGTCGAAGCGGAACAGATCGACGAGGTCGAAGCGGTCCGCGTACTCCTCGAAGTACTCCTTCAGCACGCGGTGACCCGGATAGTCCGCCGAGGACCGCATGGGGAACTCGGAGAACTCCGTCGTCGTCCTCGACGAGATGAGATGAGCCGACTCGTACATCGTGCTGCGGGGGTTGTCGATGTCCCAGAGCCCGCCGACGCCGTGCGAGGCCTCGTAGCCGTCGACGGCGACGCCCCGACGCGTCAGCGCCCGCGCGGCGGCGAGTCCCGACGGGCCCGCGCCGATGATGGCGTACCTGCTCATGCTGCTCCTCACACGGCATCCTGCACACACGGCATCCTGCTCACACGACGCGCTGCTCACACGACGCCGTGCTCGCGCGACTGCGCCCCCTGCCGATCGTAACGGCAGGGGGCGCAGGGGCGACAGGGCGCAGGACTCAGGCGCGCAGCGCCGTCTGCCGCGACACGACCGCATCGTGGATCGCCGGGAAGAGCGGATGCTCGGGCGCGAGCCCCGTGGTGCGGGTGGTGAACGCCGCGGCGTCCTCCGTGCGCAGGAGGTGCTGCAGCTCCACGGCCTGCTCGTCGTCGGCCTCGTCGAACTCGAGGGCGGCGGTGACGGCGCCGACGAGAGCCGTCGTCGACAGCCCGCGCTCCGCGGCCATGGCGGCGGGGCCGATGAACCTCTCGTTGCGCGAGATCTTGCGCAACGGCTGACGTCCCACGCGCTGCACGGTGTCGACGAGTGCGGGGTTGCGGAAGCGCTCGAGGATCGTCGCGCGGTAGTCGGCGAGGTCGGTGGGATCGAGACCGTGCTGCGCGACGAGCACCGCCGACGTCTCCTCCAGGGCGGCGGAGACCCGAGCCGCGATCTCGGGGTCGTCGAGCGCATCCGAGATGCGCTCGATGCCGGCACGGGCGCCGAAGTACGCCGTGGCGGCGTGCCCGGTGTTCACCGTGAACAGCTTGCGCTCGATGTAGGGCGCCAGGTCGTCGACGAAGTGCGCGCCGGGGATCGTCGGCAGAGTTCCGCCGAAGGCTCCGGTCTCGATGGCCCACTCGAAGTACGGTTCGACGGTCACGTCGACGCCGCCGTCCGCGGGCTGCCCCGGCACGATGCGGTCCACCGCGGTGTTGGCGAACACGGCACGCGAGAGAAGGTCTCCGGCATCCGCGCCCGCCGCCTTCTCGACCTCCGTGCGCAGCGTGTCGGTCGCGCCGATCGCGTTCTCGCACGCCATGACCTGCAGCGGGGCGGCGTCGGGGGAGCGGCGGCGCAGTCCCTCGACGATCGTCGGCGCCACGAACCGCAGCACGGTCGGACCCACGGCCGTCGTGACCACGTCGGCGGAGGCGACCTCGTCGGCCACGGCATCCGGATCGGTCCTGCTGTTCACGGCGCGGAAGCCGGTGACCACGTGGTCGACGCCTCCCGGGCCGGCCTCATGCACCGTGTACGAATCGACCGCGTCGATCGCGTCGACCAGGGCGTCGGCGACGTCGGAGAAGACGACCTCGTAGCCGCCCTCGTGCAGCAGCAGCCCGACGAAGCCGCGCCCGATGTTGCCGGCTCCGAAGTGCACAGCCTTCTTCACTCGTTCACCGCCGAGAGCAGGGCGTAGAGCTCCTCCGGGGTCTGTGCGGCGTTGAGCTTCGCGACGTCATCCTCGTCGGAGAAGAGGATCGCGATCTGCGAGAGGATCTCGAGGTGCTCGTCGCCGCGGCCCGCGATGCCCACGACGAACGTGGCGGGCTCGCCGTCCCAGTCCACCCCGCCGTCGTAGCGGACCACCGAGAGCGCGGAGCCGAGGATGGCATCCTTCGTGTCGTTCGTGCCGTGCGGGATCGCCAGGCCGTTGCCCATGAAGGTCGAGACCGTCTGCTCGCGCTGGCGCATGGCGTCGACGTACGCGGGGGTGACGGCGCCGGCGGCCACCAGGATGTCGGTGGCCTCCTGCAGGGCGGCGTCCTGCGTGCTGGAGCCTGCGTGGATGCGGACCTGGTCGAGGGTGAGAACGCTCATGGTGATTCCTTCTTCCTGAATGTGGAAAAGGGGCGGATGCCGAGGCACCCACCCCTCCCGGTCTGTCACGCCTCGGTGCCGCGCTGCTCGCGCACCATCTCGACGACCTCTTCATACTTCGGGGAGTTCATGAAGTTGTCGACCGACACGTGGATCGAATTCGGCGACTGCGCCTTCGCGCGATCCGTCAGCTGCTGCTGCGTGATCACGAGGTCGGCCGTGCCGTCGAGGTTCGCGATGGCCTGGTTGGTGACGGTGATGCCGTCGACCCCCGCCTTCTTGAATCTGTTGCGCAGCACGCTCGCGCCCATCGCCGACGAGCCCATGCCGGCATCGCAGGCGAACACGACGTTCTCAATACGACGGTCGGTCGCGACCGCTGCCGGAGCGGCGGCGTTCGCGGCGGATCCGGAGGACGCGCGGAGCGCGTCCATCGCCGCGGAGGACTTGCCCTTGTTCGCCTCGGTCTGCGCGATCGCGGCGCCGAAGGTGTCACCCTCGGCAGCGAGGTCGCTCTTGCGGGAGGCGCGCAGGATCACACCGGTGATGAGGAACGTCACGGCGGCGGCGACGACCACCGACAGGTATACGACGAGGAGGTTGCCGACGCCGCTGCCGATGGCTGCTGCCGTCACGGCGATGATGCTGCCGGGCGCGGCCGGGAAGGCCAGACCGCCGCCCAGGATCATGTTGGTCGTGACACCGGCTGCTCCACCCGCGATCAGCGCGAGGATCGTCGTCGGCTTGCTGAGCGCGTAGGGGAAGTAGATCTCGTGGATTCCGCCGAAGAACTGGATGATCGCCGCTCCCGGTGCCGACGCCTTCGCCGCGCCGACGCCGAAGAACGTGAACGCCAGAAGCAGTCCGAGGCCGGGGCCGGGGTTCGCCTCGATGAGGAAGAGGATCGACTTGCCGTTCTCCGCAGCCTGCTCGATGCCGAGCGGTGTGAACACGCCGTGGTTGATCGCGTTGTTGAGGAACAGCACCTTGGCGGGCTCCACGATGATCGACACGATCGGCAGGAGGCTGAGCGACACGAGCCAGTCGACAGCGGCGCCGAGCACGGCGCTGATGCCGAGCATCACGGGGCCGAAGGCGAAGAACCCGAGGATCGCGAGGATCATGCCGAGGATGCCGGCGGAGAAGTTGTTCACGAGCATCTCGAACCCGGGCCGGATCTTGCCGTCCCACAGTCGGTCCATCTGCTTCGTGATCCAGGCGGCCAGCGGGCCCATGATCATCGCTCCGAGGAACATGGGGATGTTCGTGCCGACGATGACACCCATCGTCGCGATCGTCGCGACGACACCGCCGCGCTCGCCGTAGACCATACGGCCGGCGGTGTTGGCGATGAGCAGGGGCAGCAGGTAGGTGACCATCGGGCCGACGAGGCCGACGTACGCGAAGATGTTGCCGCCGTCACCTTCGGCGAGTGCCGTCATGGCACCCTGCCAGCCGATGACTGCGGAATCTCCGCCCCCGCCGATGATCTCGGCCACAGGGGCCCAGTGCCACCCGGGGAAGGGCGTCTCCGCGCCGAAGAACCCGGCCGGGATGAACAGCATGGTGATGAATCCCCACGCGATGAACGCGGCGATGTTGGGCATGATCATTCCGGACAGGAACGTGCCGAAGCGCTGCACGCCCGTTCGGAGGCCGCCTGCCTTCGTGGCGGCCGGTGACGTCGTCGTCATGATGTCGTCTCTTTCTGCTGGTGAGGGGGAAGGGGTGCTGTGGCGTCGGCCACGGCGAGGCGGGCTCCGGCGGCGTCGTCTGCCGCCAGTGCCAGTTCGGCGAGGTTGCGGGCCTCATCGAGGGTTCGGGTGGAGAGCATCCGGCGCACGTCCGCGAGTGCGGAGGGTGCCATCGAGAGGGTCGTCGCGCCGAGGCCGACGAGCACCACGGCGAGCATCGGATCCGCGGCGGCTTCGCCGCAGATGCCGACGGGTTTGCCGAGGCGGGCACCGGCGGCGCCGACCTCGCGCACGAGGCGGAGGACCGCAGGATGCCACGGGTCCTGGAACCCGGCGACGGAGCCGAGCATGCGATCGGCGGCCATCGTGTACTGGGTGAGGTCGTTGGTGCCGATCGAGGCGAAGTCCGCGTGGGCGAGCACCCGATCCGCCAGCAGCGCTGCCGCCGGGACCTCCACCATGACGCCCGCCGTCTTCAGCCCGTACTCACGGGCGAGGGAGGTGAAGTACTGGGTCTCCTCGACGGTCGCGACCATC
>Ga0308161_1002644_pt1 | contig 18680 bp, 19 predicted proteins | sample PhyFR2_FD_201034 | JGI IMG/M metagenome (GOLD analysis project Ga0308161, IMG submission 201034) | Phyllosphere microbial communities from UC Gill Tract Community Farm, Albany, California, United States - DLSLF.R2 | ecosystem: Host-associated > Plants > Phyllosphere > Unclassified | place: USA...
AACCGCCACGGCGCGCGGCCGGCCGCCCAGCAGCACGCAGGCCAGCGCCGCGACGATCAGCGCAATCCCGGCCCACTGCCAGGCCGTCACGCTTTCCCCCAGCACCAGCATGCCGCTGGCAATGCCGACCACGGGCACGCCCAGGCTGAATGGCGCGATCCGGTTGGCGCCGTGGCGCTGGATCAGGCCGGTCCACATGCTGTAGGCGAAGATCGTCGCCACCCAGCCCAGGTAAGCCACCGCCACCCAGCCCTGCCAGGGCGCGTTCGTCCACTGCCAGCGGCTGCCGGGCGCGTCGAACAGCAGTGACAGCGCGACGAAGGGCAGCACCGGCACCGCGCTGCACCAGACCAGGAAACTCAGTGGCGCAAAACCGGGCGCAGCCTGCTGCGCCAGGCGCACCACGATATTGGAGGCGGCCCACATCGACGCGCCGCCTAGGCACAGCGCAAAGCCCAGCGCGGTGGTGGCCGCCGCCGCGCCGGCTGCCGGCAGCAGGTAATTCATCGCGAAGCAGCACAGGCCGAGCGCCGCCAGCGCCAGGCCAGCCAGCAGCGGCCGGCCGGGTTTTTCGGCCAGTACGAAAAAGCTCAGCAGGGCAGTGAAGAACAGCTGGGTCTGCAGCAGCACCGAGGCCAGCGCCGCCGTCATGCCGATCTTCAGCGACAGGAACACCAGGCCGAACTGGCCCACGCCCTGGCACAGGCCATACAGCAGCAGCCATTTCCAGTGCAGCCGCGGCGCCGGCACCAGGAAGATCAGCGGCAGCATCGCCAGCAGGTAGCGCGCCGCGCCGAGCTGGAACGGCGTGAAGCTGCGCAGGCCGACCTTCATCGCGATGAAGTTGGTGCCCCAGATGACGACGATGCCCAGGGCGGCCAGCAGCTCGCGGCCGGTGAGTGAGGTGTTTTGCATGATGTCTTTCTATGGGGCCGGCGTGGCGCGGCGCACGTCCCACCAGTCGGGCAGCAGGCGCCGCACCTCGTTCCTGGCATAACGGTCGTCGATCAGGTACACCACGCCGGAATCGGCGCGGGTGCGTATCACCCGGCCGGCCGCCTGCACCACCTTCTGCAGGCCGGGATACAGGTAGGTGTAGTCGTAGCCGGCGCCGAAGGTTTGCTGCATGCGCTCGCGCATCTGCTCGTTGACCGGGTTGATCTGCGGCAGGCCCAGGGTGGCGATGAAGGCGCCGATCAGACGCCGGCCCGGCAGGTCGATGCCTTCGCCGAAGGCGCCGCCCAGCACCGCGAAACCGACGCCCGCGCTGTCGGCGGTGAAGCGGCCCAGGAAGGCGGTGCGCGCGCTTTCCTCCATGCCGCGCGACTGCTCCCAGAACGGGATGCCGGGATGCCGTTCGGCCATCAGGGCCGCCACCTGGCGCAGGTAATCGAAGCTGCTGAAGAAGGCCAGGTAGTTGCCCGGCTGGCGCGCATACTGGGCCGCGATCAGGTCGGCGATCGGCGCCAGCGAATGTTCCCGCTGCCGGTAGCGGGTGGAGATGTGGCTCGCCACCCGCACCGCCAGCTGGCTGGCCTCGAACGGCGATTCGACATCGATCCAGGCAGTCTCTTTCGGCAGGCCCAGCATGTCGGCATAGAAGGGCCGCGGATTGAGGGTGGCGGAAAACATCACCGTGGCGCGCGCCAGCTTCAGGCGCGGCCGCACGAACGGCGCCGGCACGATGTTGCGCAGGCAAAGGCGGGCGCCGGTTTTTTGTCCGCGGCCTGCGTCCAGCGTCACGTCGAACAGGGAGTGAGGCCCGAACAGCTCGGCAATGCGGCCGAAGTGCAGCGCGTCGAAATAGAAGTCCTGCAGCGCGCCGTGGACTTCGGCCGGATGCTCGGCTAGGTAGTCGGTCATGGCGCTGGTGGCCTGCTGGAGCGCATTGACGAAGCCGTCCGGCAGCGTCTCGTGCACGGCGTAGCTGTCCTCCTGGTCGCGCCACAACGCATTCCACTGGCGGTTGAGCTTGTCGAGCGGCTTCTTCAACAGCGCCGGCGCGTCGCGGCGCAGGGCGCCGAAGCCATGCTGGTCCAGCTCGGCGCTATACATTTTGCGCGCTCGCTCGACCATGTTGTGCGCCTCGTCCACCAGCACCGCCACCCGCCACTGGTTGGCCAGCGTCAGGCCGTGCAGCATCGCCGACAGGTCGAAGTAGTAGTTGTAGTCGCCGATCACTACGTCGGCCCAGCGCGCCAGCTCCATGCCGAGGTAATAGGGGCAGACCTGGTGCGCCAGCGCCGCGGCGCGCAGGCGTTCCTGGTCCAGCGTGCCGGCCTCGAGCGCGGCGCTGCGGGCCGCCGGCAGGCGGTCGTAGAAGCCCTGCGCCAGCGGACAGGACGCGCCGTGGCAGGCCTTGTCCGGATGCACGCAGGCCTTGTCGCGCGCCACCAGTTCCAGGGTGCGCAGCGGCCGGGCGGCGGGCGCGGCTGCGCCGATCTGTTCCAGCGCATCCAGCGCCAGCGCCCGCCCCGAGGTCTTGGCGGCCAGGAAGAACACCTTGTCCAGCGCCTGGCCGGGACAAGCCTTGAGCAGCGGGAACAGCGTGCCCACCGTCTTGCCGATGCCAGTCGGCGCCTGCGCCATCAGGCAGCCGCCGTCGCGGGCGGTGCGGTAGACCGAGGTCGCCAGGTGGCGCTGGCCGGGGCGGAATTCGGCATGCGGGAAAGCGAGCGCCGACAGCGCCGCGTCGCGGGCGGCGCGGTGCGCCAGTTCCTGCTCGGCCCAGGCCTCGAAGCGCCGGCAGTGGTCTTCGAAATGCGCCTGCAGCCAGGCGGCGTCGCGGGTTTCGGTCAGCACGGTCTCGCGCTGGCTGCCGATGTCGAAATACACCAGCGCCAGTTCGATGCTCTCCAGTGAGCGTTCCTGGCACAGCAGCCAGCCATAGATGCGCACCTGCGCCCAGTGCAGATGCCGGTGGTTGTCCGGCATCGCCGCCAGTTCGCCGCGATAGGTCTTGACTTCGTCCACCCGGTTCGCCGCCGGGTCGTAGCCGTCGGCGCGGCCGCGCACCAGCAGCTGGCCGAACTGGCCCGACAGGCTGACCTCGGCTTCATAGGGCGCCGGCCGGCGCGACGCCACCACCGCATGGCCGGCGATGCCTTCCAGCGCGGTGGGCGAGGGCGTGAAGCGCAGGTCGAGGTCGCCCGCCTTGGCGGTGAACTCGCACAGCGCGCGCACGGCCACCGTGTAGCGGCGCGGTGTGGACGGGTCGTTCAAGGCAGGCGGGGAAAGGGATGGTGGCGGAACCTAGTTCGGCCGGCGGAAGCCGCCTTCGATCCAGGCGGCGGCGCTCGACGGGCTGAGCTTGAAGTTGGGCGCCACCCGCACTTCGGCCAGCTGCTCGCCGTATTCGTCGCGCGCCGACAGCAGCGCATACGGGTCGTCCTCGTCCGGCACGATATCGAGGATGACCTCGATGCGGCCAGCCTCGGCATTGACGAACAGGCTCTTGTGCAGCATCGCGTGCAGCTGCTGCTCGTGGCGGCGCAGCACCTCGGACGCGGTCTTGACCAGCGTGCTGAAGGCGGAAGCGTCGAGCGGCTTGGGGTTTTTCTTGTCGCGGCCCATGGTCCAGGGGCCGACCAGCGCCGGCTCGGCTTCGCCATCCTTGATCATGGCCACCGCCCAGCCGTCGTCGTCCTCGTTCTTGATCACGCGCGCGGTCCAGCCGTTGTCGCGCCACAGGCGCGGCTCTTCAATCTTGGCGTCGTCGTCGGACGCGGGCAAATCGGGGGAAGTGTCAGTCATTGCGGAAATGCATGGAGGGGAAATTTCAAGACGGTATATTAATCCAGATCCGCCGCGCTCACAGCGCGCCATCCACCTCACGGGATTCCCATGTCAGACCAGCAACCCGACGCCGAGCGCCAGGCCCAATTGCGCCAGCACCTGAAGGAAATGTTCGACTACGCCCGCACCGGCGACGCCGCCACGCTGGCGCGCCTGCTGGCACTGGGCGTGCCGGTCAACCTGCGCAACGAGAAGGGCGACACGCTGCTGATGCTGGCCTGCTATCACGGCCATCTCGAGGCCGCCCGCGTGCTGCTGCAGCATGGCGCCGACACCGAGATCTACAACGACAACGGCCAGCTGCCGCTGGCCGCGGCGGTCTTCAAGGATTACCGCGAGATCGCCGAACTGCTGCTGGCCAGCGGCGCGAAGGTGGACGGCGCCGCGCCGGACGGCCGCACAGCGCTGATGATGGCGGCCATGTTCAACCGCACCGCGATGCTGGACCTGATGCTGGCCCACGGCGGCGATCCGCATGCGCGCAATGCCAAGGGCTTGAGCGCAAGGGACCTGGCGCTGACGATGGGCGCGCCGGAAACGGCCAGGCAGCTCGAGGCCCTGGGCGCCTGAACCGGCGCCGGGCCGGCACGCCCGGCGGCGACGCGCTGGCACGGGCGACGGCCTGCCGGCCCGGCCGGCCGAACGCGCACGCCCAAGGCCGCTGGCAGCGCCGGACCGGCGCGGCGGGGTCAACGATCGCGCCCTGCCGGCGGCATCGCGCCGGCCCAGCGGCACATATTCATCTCCCGCCTGGTTAACCGTTACAATCCCGGCTCCCGAACCGGCAACCATTTCCCTACTTCATGTCCGCCAGACTCACCCCGTCCACCATCGTGATGCTGCTGCTTCCGCCGCTGCTCTGGGCTAGCAATGCCGTGGTGGGCCGCATGGTGCAGGGCATGGTGCCGCCGGTGACGATGAATTTCGTACGCTGGCTGGTGGCCTTCATGGTGCTGCTGCCGCTGGCCGGCTGGGTGCTGCGGCGCGGCAGCGTGCTGTGGCCGGCATGGCGCCGCTTCGCGCTGCTGGGCCTCCTGGGCGTGGGCCTGTACAACGCGATGCAGTACCTGGCGCTGAAAAGCTCCACGCCGATCAATGTCACCCTGGTCGGCGCCAGCATGCCGGTCTGGATGCTGGCCATCGGCTGGCTGTTCTTCAAGGTGCGGGTGTCGCCGCGCCAGATGGTGGGCGCGGTGCTGTCCATCGTCGGCGTGCTGGTGGTGCTGTCGCGCGGCGAATGGCGCCAGCTGCTGGGCCTGCGGCTGGTGGCGGGCGACCTGCTGATGATCGTCGCCACTATCGTCTGGTCCTTCTACAGCTGGCTGCTGACGCTGCCGCTGCCTGGCGCGGCCCAGAAGCTGCGACCCGACTGGTCTGCCTTCCTGATGGCGCAGGTGGTGTTCGGCCTGGCCTGGTCCGGGCTCTTCGCCGGCGGCGAGTGGCTGGTGTCGGACGCCCGCATCCACTGGAGCTGGCCGCTGGCGGCGGCGCTGGTCTATGTCGGCATCGGCCCGGCGGTGATCGCCTTGCGCTGCTGGGGCACCGGCGTGCAGCGGGTCGGCCCCAGCATTGCCGCTTTTTTCAGCAACCTCACGCCGCTGTTCGCGGCGATCCTGTCCTCGGCCTTCCTGGGCGAACTGCCGCATCTCTATCATGCGGTGGCCTTCCTGCTCATCGTCGGCGGCATCGTCCTGTCCTCGCGGCGCTAGTGCCGGCCCCGATGCCGGTACAATCCCGGCTGGCGCGCGTTGCGCCGCAACATTCACCAGCAAACCATGGCACGCCTGAAGCTCGATTTCCCTGAAGACCAGTACTACTACGCCACCCAGCTCACCGTGCGCGTGACCGACATCAATGGCGCCAACCATCTCGGCAACGATTCGATGATCTCGATGATCTCCGAAGCCCGGGCACGCTTCCTGTTCGACTTCGGCCTGGAAGGCACCCTGGGCCAGGACGTCGGCACCATCGTCACCGACCTCGCCACCACCTACCGCAATGAAGCCCATGCGCGCGACCAGCTGCTGTTCGAAGTCGGCGTGATGGACTTCAACACCTATGGCGGCGACATTACCTTCCGCATCACCCGGCCGCACGACCAGGCGCTGGTGGCCATGGCGAAGTCCGGTTTCGTGTTCTTCAATTACAAGACCCGCAAGGTGGTGCCGATGCCCGACGCGTTTTCGGGCAAGTTCCAGCGGGTGAACTGGGTATCCTGAGCGCACGCCGGCCGCAGTCTGGCCGGCATGAAATACATTGCCCCTCGCTTGCGCTGTGCAATACCATGTTGCCGGCAGTTTCCGATACACACATCGCTCTTTCCATAGGCTCCCTGATGCAGAACCCCATGCCTCATTTTCTGCAGGGTCCCGGCGAAGTCCGTGGCCTGTTGCGCCAGCCGGACCGCCTGCGCGGCCTGGGCCAGCCCCACGAATGGCCGCAGGCGCTTGCCGCCACGCTGTCGCTGGCGCTCGATTCGGGCTTCGCCACCTGCATCGCATGGGGGCCGGAAGGCCTGCTGCTGTACAACGACGCCTGCGCCCAACTGCTGGGCGACCGCCATCCGGCGGCGCTGGGCAGGCCGGTGGCCGAGGCCTGGCCGTGGGACTGGCAGCAGTTGCAGCCGCAGTTTGCCCAAGCCATGGCGGGCGACCCGGTGCATCGCCGGCGCCAGCCGCTGAGCCGCCTGTGCGGCGGCGTGCGCGAACTGGCCTGGCTCGACTATTCCCTGGCGCCGGTGCGCGATGCGCTGGGCGCGCCGGCCGGCGTTTGCTGCACCTGGATCGATGTCACCGCCAGCGTGCCGCGTGACGACACGCCGGCCTACCGCAGCATTGCCGACCACACCGAAATCATCATGTGGACCACCGAGGCGAGCGGCTGCTGCACCTACCTCAATCCGGCCTGGTACCAGTTTACCGGCCAGTCTCGTGACGACGGCCTGGGCCTGGGATGGCTGGACGTTACCCATCCCGAAGACCGGCCCGCCGCCGAAGCCGCCTTCCTGGCGGCCAACGAGGCCCAGTCCCATTTTCGCGCCGAGTACCGGCTGCGCCGGCATGACGGCGTCTACCGCTGGGTCATCGACGCCGCCGCGCCCCGCTTCGGCGAGGACGGCCGCTACCTCGGCTATGTCGGCGCCGTGCTCGACATCCATGACCGCAAGCTGGCCGAAGCCGCCGTGGTGGCCAGCAATGCCCGCTTCCAGGCCGCGATCAAGGCGGTCGAGGGCGTGCTCTGGACCAATGACGCCAGCGGCCGCATGCGCGGCGAGCAGCCGGGATGGACCATGCTCACCGGCCAGAGCTACGAGCAGTACCAGGACTTCGGCTGGACCGACGCGGTGCATCCGGACGACGTGCGCCACAGCATCGACGTCTGGCACCAGGCCGTGGCCGAACGGCGCGCCTACCTGGCCGAGCACCGGCTGCGCCGCCGCGACGGCCAGTGGCGCCATTATTCGGTGCGCGCCGTTCCCACCATGGATGCCCGCGGCGACATCATCGAATGGGTGGGCGTACATACCGACATCACCGAACTGCGCCGCACCGAGGACGCGCTGCGCCAGCTCAATGCCGGCCTCGAGATCGGCATCCGCCAGAGCACGCTGGAGCGCGACCGGCTCTGGGGCATGTCGCAGGACATCATGGCGATTGCCTCGCTGAACGGCTACTTCCTGAATGTGAATCCGGCGTTTAGCACCATCCTCGGCTGGAGCCTGGAGGAAGCGGTATCGATGCCCTTCCTCGACATGACCCATCCGGACCATCGCACGGACCTGAGCAGCAAGGTGGAACTGCTGGCGCGCGGCCAGGCGGTGGTGCGCTACGAGGTGCGCAATCTGCACCGCGACGGCGGTTTTCGCTGGCTGTCCTGGACCATCGTGCCCGAGGGCGACGTGCTCTACGGCGTGGCGCGCGACATCACCGCGGAACGGCGCCAGGCCGAGCTCCTGCACCAGACCGAGGAAGCGCTGCGCCAGGCCCAGAAAATGGAAGCGGTGGGCCAGCTCACCGGCGGCATTGCGCATGATTTCAACAACCTGCTGGCCGGCATGGTGGGCAACCTGGAACTGCTGAAGGTGAAGATGCGCAGCGGCGGCGTCGGCCTGGCGCGCCATATCGACGACGCCATGGCGGTGGCCAACCGCGCCGCCGCGCTCACGCACAGGCTGCTGGCCTTTTCCCGCCGCCAGACCCTGATGCCCAAGCCGCTGGACCCGAACCGGCTGGTGGCGACGATGACGGATTTGATCGGGCGCACCGTCGGTCCCTCGGTGCAGGTGGAAGCCAGGCTGGCGGCCGATGTCTGGCCGATCGAGTGCGACCCCAACCAGCTTGAAAGCGCGCTGCTCAATCTCGCCATCAATGCGCGCGACGCCATGCCCGGCGGCGGCCTGCTGACCATCGAAACCGCCAATACCGTGCTCGACGCGGATTACGCCGCCCGGCATGCCGAAGTGCAGCCCGGCGACTATGTGTCGATCCGGGTGGCCGACAACGGCACCGGCATGACGCCCGAGGTCGCCGCGCGCGCCTTCGATCCCTTTTTCACCACCAAGCCGCAAGGGCAGGGCACCGGCCTCGGGCTGTCCATGATCTACGGCTTCGCCAAGCAGTCCGGCGGACATATCGCGATCGATACCGCGCCGGGCGAGGGCACCGTGATCCGGCTGAAGCTGCCGCGCTATCGCGGCGACGCGCTGCCAGACAAGCACAATGCCGAGAACGGCAATGCGATGCAGGCGGTCAGCCAGGCCACCCTGCTGCTGGTGGACGACGAGGGCCATCTGCGGGAGCTGCTGGCCGAGATGCTGGAAATGCTGAACTACCGGGTCGTGCAGAGCGGCGACGCCGCCGCCGCGCTCGGCCTGATCGACGCCGGCCAGCCTGCCGACCTCCTCATCACCGACGTCGGCCTGCCCGGCGGCATGAACGGCCGCCAGCTGGCCGAAGCGGCGCGGCTGCGCCGTCCCGGCCTGAAGGTGCTGTTCATCACCGGCTATGCGGAAGACGCGCCGACCCGCAACGGCATGCTGGAGCCGGCGATGGATGTGCTGACCAAGCCGTTCAGCCTGGATACCTTCGCCCAGCGGGTGGCGGCGATGCTGAAGCTTGCGCACTGAGTCCGGAAGATGGCACGCAAAGGCACGGACATGACGCAGACCGTCATACAGACGGCGCGTCTGCGCCTGCGACCCTGGCGCGAGGAAGACAAGGCGCCTTTCCGCGCGCTGAATGCCGATCCGCGGGTGATGGCGTTTTTTCCTTCTCTCTTGTCTCCCAGCCAGAGCGACGCGCTGGCCGAGCGCTGCCAGACGTTCATCGAGGTGCAGGGCTGGGGCTTCTGGGCAGTGGAGTGCAAGGCAACGCAGGCATTCCTCGGTTTTGTCGGCCTGCACGCGCAACCGGACGCGCTGCCGTTTTCCCCCTGTGTTGAAATTGGCTGGCGCCTGGCCCACCAATACTGGGGTCGCGGCTATGCCAGCGAGGCCGCGACCGGGGCGCTGCGTTTTGGATTCGACAGGCTGCAACTGCAAGAGATCGTCGCCTTCACCGCCGTCGGCAATGTGCGTTCACGGGCGGTGATGAGACGCCTGGGCATGCGCGAGGATGGAAGCGGGTTTGACCATCCGGCGCTGCCAGAAGGGCATCCGCTGCGCCGCCACTGCCTCTACCGCATCAGCGCATCAGCGCCAGCGTAGCCTGGTCTTCCACGCCGGCGAAATACTTGCGCAGGCAGGCCGCGAAGACCGGTTCATCCGGCGCGGCGCGGCCAAACAGCGTCAGGCAGGAGCGGAATTTCACATCGTCGGGATTGCCGAATATCTGATGGGCGCTGCGGCCCCTGACCTCATGAATGATCTGGCAGGCTTCGCGCAGCCGCGGGCCCAGCACCGGATGGGCCAGATAGGCGCGGGCTTCGTCGAGCGACGCAATGCCATAGCGATGCGCCATTTCGCTCTTGCCCAGTCCGCGCAGCTGCGGGAAGAAAAACCACATCCAGTGGCTGGACTTGCGGCCAGCGCGCATTTCGGCCTTGACGCGCTGCCGCAGCGGTTCCTGGGCGTCGACGAAGCGCTGCAGTTCAAACGGGTCATGTTCCATAGGCTCTCCAGTGAAGGGACCGCTCATGCCAGTCCCAATCCGTCGCGTCCCGAATGAAACCGATGGATTTTTTCGTCTGGCAAGGTGGGCGAGGAGTCAATAGCCTGGCTATTGACGACGATCCCAACGCAGCCAGGCGGAAAAAGACGCGGTTTCACTGGACGTGATGGGTTGGGACCGGCATTAGTGCCGCAGCGCCGCCATCAGTGCCCCGAAGCCGACGAAAACCCCGCCGGTCACCCGGTTGAACAGGCGCAGCACCGTGGCGCGGCGCAGGTAAACCGCGATGCGCTGGCCGCCGGCCGCATAGGCCATGTACCAGCCGCCTTCGATCAGTGCAAACGTCACCAGCAGGATCGCGAACTGCGGCAGCCTCGGCGCCGACAGCGTGATGAACTGCGGCAGGAAGGCGGCTGCAAACAGGATGGCCTTGGGATTGCTGGCCGCCACCAGGAAACCGCGCCGGAACAGCGCCGCGCCGCGTTCGGATGGCACGGCGGGCGCATCGCCTGCGCTGCCTGCCGTCGGCGCGCGCCAGCTTTTCACGCCCAGGTAAACCAGGTAGGCGGCGCCAACCCAGCGCAGCACATCGAACACGGCGGGCGAGGCTTGCAGCAATGCGCCCAGGCCGGCCGCGGACAGGCCCATCATCAGCATCAGCGCCGTCATGCAGCCGGCCATGACCGCCAGGGCTGGCCTGGCGCCGTGGCGGGCGCTGCTGCTCATGACCACCAGCATGTTGGGGCCGGGCGTGCCGCAAATCACGAAGCTCATCATCACGAACAGCCACCAGGTGTGCAGGGTCATGACAGGGCTCCGGCGCGGTCGCGCAGGGGCGCCAGCAGATGGCGCAGCGCATTGTGGTCGAGTTCGTACATCAGCGCCAGCAGGCTGCCCAGCTCGCCCTTGGGGAAACCCTCGCGGGCGAACCAGGCCAGATAGTGGCCGGGCAGGTCCGCCAGCACGCGTCCCTTGTATTTGCCAAAGGGCATTTCACGGCGGACCAGCAATTGCAGGGTTTCGGGCGTCATGGGGGAAAAGGAAAAAAAGCGGTGGCCGATATAATAAGCGCTGTTCGGCCTGCCCAGCGCTGGCGGCCATCAAAGGAAAAACATGGCTGTCTACACCCTGGCGCAGGCGGTACACGCCGACATCGACATCCGCAAGAGCCGTTTCATCGCGATCGCCATGCCGGTCGAAGGCCGCGATGCCGCCCAATTGGAAATTTCACGGCTGCGGGCCGTGCATCCGGCCGCCACCCATGTCTGCTGGGCCCTGCTGGCCGGCGGCCAGTCCGGCATGTCCGACGACGGCGAGCCGTCGGGCACGGCCGGCCGCCCCATCATGGAAGTGCTGCGTCATCACGAGCTGGACAATGTGCTGGGCGCGGTGGTGCGCTATTTCGGCGGCGTCAAGCTCGGCGCCGGCGGCCTGGTGCGCGCCTATACCGATGCGATTGCCAGCGCGCTGAAGGACGCGCAGCGCATCGAGTACGTGGCCCAGGCCACGCTGACCGTGGAAGTCGCGTATCCCGACGAAGCCAGGATCCGGCGCTGGATTGCCCAGCACGGCTACCTGCTGGAGCGCGGCAGCCACGGCGCGCTGGTGGAACTGTCGATACGCCTGCCGGCGGCAGAACTGCCGGCAGCGCGCCTGGCCCTGTGCGACCTTACCCAGGGCCAGGCGCGCATCACCGCGCCGGAAGGCTGAACACCTCTACTCAGGCCAGCGCCGGATAGTCGGTATAGCCTTCCGCGCCCGGATGGTAGAAGGTCTCCGGCTGCGGCTGGTTCAGCGGCGCGTTGATCTTCAGGCGCTCCGGCAGATCCGGGTTGGCGATGAACAGCTGGCCAAAGGCCACCGCATCCGCCTCGCCCGAGGCGATCACCTGTTCGGCGCTGTCGCGGGTCATCTTTTCATTGGCGATATACACGCCGCCGAACGCCTTCTTCAGCTGCGGACCCAGCCGGTTCGGGCCGAGCGCCTCGCGTGCGCAGATGAAGGCGATGCCGCGCTTGCCCAGTTCGGTCGCCACATAGCCGAAGGTCTCGGCCGGATTGGCGTCGCCCATGTCATGCGCATCGCCGCGCGGCGCCAGGTGCATGCCCACGCGCGACGCGCCCCACACCTCGATGCAGGCGTCGGTCACTTCCAGCAGCAGGCGCGCCCGGTTTTCCACCGAACCGCCGTAGGCGTCGGTGCGCTTGTTGGTCTTGTCCTGCAGGAACTGGTCGAGCAGGTAGCCGTTCGCACCATGGATTTCCACGCCGTCGAAACCAGCCAGCTTGGCGTTTTCCGCGCCCTTGCGGTAAGCCGCGACGATGCCCGGAATTTCCTCCGTGTCCAGCGCGCGTGGCGTGACATAGGCGCGCTTCGGGCGCACCAGGCTGACATGGCCTTGCGCCGCGATCGCGCTCGGCGCCACCGGCAGTTCGCCATCGAGGAAGACCGGGTCGGAAATCCGGCCCACGTGCCAGAGCTGCAGGAAGATCCGCCCACCCGCCGCGTGCACCGCATCCGTCACCATCTTCCAGCCCGCTACCTGCTCGTCGGACCAGATGCCCGGCGTATCGGCATAGCCCACGCCCTGCGGCGTGACCGCCGTGGCTTCCGACAGGATCAGGCCGGCCGAGGCGCGCTGCACATAGTATTGGGCCATCAGCGCGTTCGGCACGCGGCCGCCGCCTATGGCGCGGGAGCGTGTCAGCGGCGCCATGATGACCCGGTTGGGCAGTTCAAGGTCGCCGATGCGGATGGGATCGAAGAGTTTGCTCATGAGAGATTCCTTTTGTAAAACGGCATTTCAAGCCGGGATTGGAAAGCAGGGGCCGGGCAGGGAAGCGATGGCGGCAAGGCAGCAGGGCTCAGAGCGCCTCGTCAAGCTGTGCAATGAAGCGGCCGATCAGGTCTTCATTGCGCTTGAAGAAGATCCACTGGCCCACCTTGCGGGACGTGATCAGGCCGGCGCGCTGCAGCGTGGCCAGGTGCGCGGACACGGTGGACTGGGAAAGTCCTGCACGCTGATCGATCAGGCCGGCGCATACGCCAAGTTCCAGCGGATATTCCTGCATCGAAAAATGCGCCGACGGGTCCTTCAGCCAGGCCAGGATCTGGCGGCGGGTAGGGTTGGCCAGCGCCTTGTGGATGGCGTCCACATCGATTTCAGGAGTAAGGTCGGTGCCGCCTGCGTCGTTCATTTCGCTTTTGCCCAATGTATTTATCGAGATATTTGAAACTATGTATCGTGATATGGCGATACACGATCCGATTTCAAGTGCTTTTTTTACCGCGTGCCGCCAGGCAAGGATTGAACCGATTTTGGCAATAGTTCATTGCCTGGTATGCCATTTATTGCCGGGGCAGCGATCTGTAACATGCCTGTCATCGATCAGCGCCGTTAGCGCGATCCAGCCAGGCCTACCGCTGGCGACCCAGGCAACTAGCTGAAGCGCCTGGTCAGCAGCCCCTACTTATTGGAGAAAAACCATGAACATCAAGAACATCATCGTCGCTACCGCCATCCTCGCCGCCGCAGGTTCGTCCTTTGCCCAGCAAACCGAATTCGTTGCGCCGGACGCCGGCTTCAAGTCCACCCTGACCCGCGCCCAGGTGCGCCAGGAACTGGCACAAGCCTATGCCCAGGGCGACGTCGTTCAGCGCCAGCATGACGGCCAGGACACCCAGTTCGCAGGCAGCACCCAGACCCGCGAACAAGTAAGGAAGGAAGCAGCCCGCGCTGCCCAGACCCGCCACGCAGGCGACGTCAACGACCTGTATTTCGGCGCGTAAGCAAACACGCTTATTGCAGGAAGCAGCAAATAGAGGGATTTTGCGCGATGTAACACAATAAGCGCTGCATTTTGCGCAGCGCAAATCCCCTGAACGGCCCGGTCGACTTCATTGTCGGCCGGGCCGTTTTGCATCCAAGGCCCGCTCTGATGCCGGGCGCCGGCGATGCAGTACAGGAGTCCAGGCGATCATGCCGCGGGCAAACGCACCATGCCGAGGCCGCTGTCACCCTCCAGCGCCAGCGCCAGCGCCTATCCAGGCAACGCATGCATGCACATTCATGCGCTGGGATCCCCGACGCGACTGAACCGGCCACGCCTTTCCGGTTCCCCTATAACGGTGTGAATAACGATCTTCATCGCGTGCAGCCTCCTGATGACCTTCTCGATGGGTCGGAATGCAGGCATCCGGCTGCAGCCGGCGTTTTGGCGAAGCTACTTTCAATTAAAAGACGTTAATGAATGTTAGTGTTTTGTGGAAAATAAAATAATCAACAAACATTTTTCGCACAAATATACTGTTTGATACACTAGAGAAGCTTTTTGATAACGACAACATATCGACTGTCGTGCTGCCTATCCATTTTGTGTTCAGGAGAATCCATGAAACTGCATGCCCTACTTACCGTGATGATCGGTGCCAGCCTGATCACGAGTGCCGTACACGCGCAAGAGCTGAACGGCACGCTGAAGAAAATTAAAGACACCGGCACCATTACCCTCGGTGTACGCGACTCCTCCATCCCTTTCTCCTACCTGGACGACAAGCAGTCCTACCAGGGCTATTCGATCGACTTGTGCATGAAGATCGTGACGGCGGTCCAGAAGCAGCTCGGACTGACTTCCCTGAACGTCAAGATGAACCCGGTGACGTCGGCCACCCGGATTCCGCTGATGGCGAACGGCACGGTGGACCTGGAATGCGGCTCGACCACGAACAATCTCGAGCGCCAGAAGCAGGTTGCCTTTGCGCCGACGACCTTCGTGACCGCAAACCGCCTGCTCGCCAAGAAATCGTCCAACATCAACAGCCTGGACGACATGAAAGGCAAGAACCTGGTGTCGACTTCCGGCACCTCGAACCTGAAGCAGGTAACGGCCCTGAATGGCGAGCGCAATCTCGGCATGAACATCATGGCTGCCAAGGACCACGCGGAAGCCTTCCTGATGGTGGAAACCGGCCGCGCCGCCGCTTTTGCCATGGATGACATCCTGCTGGCCTCCCTGGCCGCCAGCTCGAAGGCGCCCAACGACTATGCAATCACCAAGGAAGCGCTGTCGGTGGAGCCGTACGGCATCATGCTGCGCCGCGAAGATCCGCAGTTCAAGAAGGCTGTCGACACCGCTATCGAAAACGTGATGAAGTCGGGCGAAATCAACAAGATCTATGCGAAATGGTTCATGTCGCCGATCCCGCCAAAGAACATCAACCTCAACGTTCCGATGAGCGACCAGTTGAAGATGGTCATCGCCAAGCCGACCGATTCCGGCGATCCGGCAGCCTATGCCGATGTGCCTGACGCGCAAAAAGGCGGCGCGAAAAAGAAGTAATTCAGCACCGCTGAACAGGACGGGAGGCTTTGGCCTCCCGTTTTTATTTGGGGCATGAAAATTGCTCGCTTGAATCAACTATTTTGTTGTAAGCTGCGCGGTTTTCCGTCGCCGCCAACCTGCACCTGCAGACCCAACTATAAAATCGGCTTCTCGACCCGGATGAGGAAACCCCTATGAACTACAACTGGAACTGGCGCATCTTCTGGGAGCCATCCCCGGACGGTGCCGGCACCTACATGGATACGCTGTTGTCCGGCCTGGTCTGGACACTGGCCACCGCGCTGACCGCCTGGGTCATGGCGCTCGTCATTGGCGCAATCATCGGCACCATCCGCACCACGCCGAACAAGCTTGCGGTTCGTCTGGCCAATGCCTATGTCGAACTGTTCCGGAATGTGCCCTTGCTGGTGCAAATGTTCCTCTGGTACTTCGTCATGCCCGAACTGGTGCCGCAGGGCCTGGGCAACTGGTTGAAAGCCCTGCCCAACGCGCCTTTCATCACCGCTGTGCTCTGCCTCGGTTTCTTCACTTCGTCACGCGTGGCAGTCCAGGTCTCCGCCGGCATCAATTCCCTGCCGCGCGGCCAGAAGCTGGCCGGCACCGCGCTGGGCCTGACCCTGCCGCAGACCTACCGATACATCCTGCTGCCGATGGCCTTTCGCATCATCGTGCCGCCGCTGACCAGCGAATTCCTCAACATCATCAAGAACAGCGCCGTGGCGCTGACCATCGGCCTGATGGAACTCACTGCACGCGCCCGCTCCATGCAGGAGTTTTCATTTCAGGTATTCGAGGCATTCACCGCCGCCACGCTGATCTACATCGTGGTCAACGTGGTGGTGGTCTTCCTGATGCGCTGGATAGAGCGCCGGGTCGCCGTACCTGGCTTCATCAGCAGTTCCACTGGCGGCGGAGGTCACTGACATGTTTTCCAATTTCGACTTCGACGTCATCGAGCGTTCCTGGGTCTACCTGTTCAAGACCGGCATGGTCTTCACGCTGGAACTGACCGGCCTGGCAATGGTGGGCGGCATCGTCCTGGGCACGCTGCTGGCCATGATGCGGCTGTCCAAGTTCCGCTCCCTGTCCATGGTGGCCACCGGCTACGTGAACCTGATCCGCTCGATCCCCCTGGTGCTGGTGATCTTCTGGTTCTACTTCCTCGTGCCCTACATCGGCGCATGGATCATCGGTGCGAAGGAACCGATCATGGTCGGCGCCTTTTCCTCCTCGCTGATCACCTTCATCCTGTTTGAAGCGGCTTACTATTGCGAGATCATGCGCGCCGGCATCCAGTCAATACCGCGCGGCCAGGTCTCTGCCGGCTATGCGCTGGGCATGAACTACTGGCAGACCATGGGCAACGTGGTGCTGCCGCAGGCGTTCCGCAACATGATTCCGGTGCTGCTGACGCAGACGATCGTGCTGTTCCAGGACGTGTCGCTGGTCTATGTGCTGTCGATCACCGATTTCGTCGGTGCCGCATCCAAAGTGGCGCAGCGCGATGGCCGTCTGGTGGAAATGTATCTGTTTGTCGCGCTTGTCTATTTCGTGCTTTGCTACGGCTTGTCCCTGCTGGTCAAGCGACTGCAGCAACGGGTGGCGATCATACGCTGACCTTGTGAATTCAGAATCCAGGAGAAAACATGATTGAACTGAAAAACGTCAGCAAGTGGTATGGCCAGTTCCAGGTACTGACTGACTGCACCACCAGCGTGGCCAAGGGCGACGTGGTGGTTGTCTGCGGCCCGTCCGGCTCCGGCAAGTCGACCCTGATCAAGACCGTGAACGGACTCGAGCCTTTCCAGAAGGGCGAGATCACGGTCGACGGCGTCTCCGTCGGCGACCCGAAGACCAACCTGTCCAAGCTGCGGGCGCGCATCGGCATGGTGTTCCAGAACTTCGAACTGTTTCCGCATCTGTCCATCCGCGAAAACCTGACCATCGGCCAGGTCAAGGTGCTGGGCCGTAGCGTTGCCGATGCCACCGAGCGCGGCCTGAAATACCTGGACCGGGTCGGCCTGATCGCCCAGAAGGACAAATTCCCCGGCCAGTTGTCAGGTGGCCAGCAGCAGCGCGTGGCAATCGCCCGCGCCCTGTCGATGGACCCGATCGCGATGCTGTTCGATGAGCCGACCTCCGCGCTGGACCCGGAAATGATCAATGAAGTGCTGGACGTGATGGTCGGCCTGGCGCAGGAAGGCATGACGATGATGGTCGTGACCCATGAAATGGGGTTTGCCCGCAAGGTCGCCAATCGCGTGATCTTCATGGACAAGGGCCTCATCGTCGAGGATTGCACCAAGGACGAGTTCTTCGGCACCCCGCGTTCCGACCGCGCACGTGATTTTCTGGCAAAAATTATCCATTAAGCCTTTTGTGCGATTGACCGCAAGCCGCTTCAGCGACAAACTGAGGCGGTTTTTTTTCGCACATCGCCCGGTCTGCCAATAAGGAATTTCATGGATTATCGAACACTCTTGATAGACAGCTTTCAAGCGGCCGTCGCTGCCGCCGATCCCTTGAAAATCATTGCCGCCCATCTTCCCCCGCCGCCTAAGGGGCGCACCCTGGTGGTCGGCGCCGGCAAGGCCGCGGCCAGCATGGCGCGCGCGGTGGACCTGGCCTGGCCGCAGGACGCGGCGCTGGAAGGCATCGTGGTTACCCGCTACGCGCATGCGATTCCGACCGAGCGCATCACCGTGGTGGAAGCCAGCCACCCGGTGCCGGACGATGAAGGTGAAAAGGCTGCTGCCGATATTCTGGCGCGCGTAGCCGCACTCGGACCGGATGACCGCCTGATCGCACTGGTATCCGGGGGCGGTTCCAGCCTGCTGTCGCTGCCGGTGGACAGCGTGCCGATGGCCGACCTGAAGTCGGTCACCAAGTCCCTGCTGAAATCGGGCGCACCGATCACCGACATGAACATCGTGCGCAAGCATTTGTCCCGGATACAGGGCGGCCGCCTGGCCGCCGCCTGCCGCGCTCCGGTCACCACATTGATCATCAGCGACGTCACTGGCGACGATCCCAGCGCAATCGCATCCGGCCCGACCTGTCCGGATGCAAGCACCTATGCCGACGCCATCGCGATCCTGAAGCGCTACGGCGTCGAGGCGCCGGACAGCGTGATGGCGCACCTGGAGCGCGGCGCCTCCGGCCAGATCGGCGAAACCGGGCGACGCCTTGTTCGGACGGGTGGACAACAGGGTCATCGCAACCGCGCGCCAGAGCCTGCAGGCGGGCGCCGAGTTCTTTGCCGCACAAAACATCACGCCGGTCATCCTGGGCGACACCGTGACGGGTGAAGCATCCGAAGTCGCCAAGGTGTATGCCGCCGTCGTACGCGAGATCCGCGCTTACCAGCAGCCGTTCAAGCCGCCCGTCGCGCTGATTTCGGGTGGCGAATGTACGGTCACCGTGCGCGGCAATGGAC
>Ga0308161_1002650_pt1 | contig 18656 bp, 17 predicted proteins | sample PhyFR2_FD_201034 | JGI IMG/M metagenome (GOLD analysis project Ga0308161, IMG submission 201034) | Phyllosphere microbial communities from UC Gill Tract Community Farm, Albany, California, United States - DLSLF.R2 | ecosystem: Host-associated > Plants > Phyllosphere > Unclassified | place: USA...
CAGCGCCCTGGCACTCTCCCGGACCCTCGGCGTCGCCCGCAACACCGTCCACGCCCGGCTGGCGCGGCTGGAGCGCAGCGGCGCGCTCCGTTCCTTCAGCCGCAGGCTGGACCCCGCCGCGCTGGGATACGAACTGATGGCCTTCCTCTCGCTGTCCATCAGCCAGACCCGGACCGGCTCGGTGGAGAACGGGCTCGCCGCCATCCCGGAGGTCATCGAGGTGCACGCCACCACCGGCGACGCGGACCTCATGGCCAAGGTGGTGGCCCGCGGCACCGCCGACCTCTACCGCATCACCAACGAGATCCTGGAGATCGAGGGGATCGAGCGGACCAGCACGGCCATCTCCGTCCTGGAACTCATGCCGCCGCGGTACGACGGCCTGATCAGCCGGCTGTCGGAGCAGGAAGCCACTACGCAGGGCTAGCGCCAGTGGAAAACCCTTCGTAACGTACGCGCCGCGTGCAACACGCAGGACTCATATTTGGTCCTATGCAACGATCAAAAACCATTCATGTAACGGGGACGTTAAACCCCATTTCTGCTCCGTAAAAGCCTCCTAACCCCTGCAAAAACAAGGGTTTTGAGCCTGTGCGTGCCCCTAGCTTTGTCATTGGTCGGACCAAGAAACCAATCAGCAAAAGGCCCAGGAGCACACCTTGAACCTCCCCACCGCACAGAAGCCGGTCAGCAGCACCACGCCGCCCGGCACCGGACACGGCCACAGCCACCCGGACACCCCCACCGCCGCTGCCACCCGCCGTCGCCTCCTCCCCGTCAGCACCAAACGCCCAGGCCCCGTCGCCGTCACCCTCCTGTTCTCCCTGGGCTGGGTGTTCATGTACGCGGACCGGAACATCCTGTCCCCCGTGATGAGCGTCATCCAGGACCAGTGGGGCCTGAACAAGGGCCAGTTGGGCCTGATGTCCACCGTCTTCTTCATCACCTACGCCATGATGCAGATCCCCACCGGCTACCTGGCCGACAGGATCGGCCGCGTCAAAGTGGTGGTGGCCGGTTACATCGTCTTCGGCATCGGCACCATCCTCAGTGGCCTGGCCCCGGGCTTCGTGGTGTTCCTGCTGATGCGCGCCTTCACCGGCATCGGCGAAGGAACCTTCTACAGCCCCGTCTACGGCATCTCCTCCAGCTACATCTCGGACAAGTGGCGGGGCGTCTCGGCCGCCCTGATCAACAGCGGGATGGCCGTGGGCATCTCCCTGGGCTTCATCGGCTCGGGCTACCTGACCTTCACCCTCGGCCTGCCCTGGCACGCCACGTTCCTCATCTTCGGCGCCGCCACTCTGCTGGTCGCCTTCCTGATCAACTACTACCTGGCACCGATCGACGCCGAACACAAGGCCCAGGCGGCAGCCGCAGCAGCAGCCCGGAACGAAGACGGCGCCCCGGTGGCCAAGGTGGACAACAAGGCGCTCTTCACCCGCAACCACATCCTCACCTACGTGCTGATCTTCTGCTCCCTGTACGGCTTCTTCTCGATGCTGACCTGGCTGCCCACCTACCTGCAGCAGGCCCGCGGGGTGGCCCCGGCGCAGACCGGCATCATCGCCTCGCTGGTGCCCTGGGCCTCAATCCCCGGCGCCATCCTGCTGAGCATGTGGGCACGCCGGCTCAAGAACACCCGCCCGCTGATCGTCGCACTCTCCGTGCTCGGTGGCCTCTGCCAGATCCTGGTGCCCATGACCGGCGACTATTCCCTCATGATCGTGGGCCTGGTGGTCTACGGCCTGGTGGGCAAGCTGGCCCTGGACCCCATCCTCATCGCATTCCTTGCCGAGAACACGCCCCGCTCCATGTACTCCACGGCCTACGGCTACTTCAACTTCGCCGGCATGCTCTCGTCCATCTTTGCCCCCTACATCACCGGCGCGCTGGCCGACGCCACGGGCGCCCTTGAAGCCGGCTTCTACCTGTCCGCAGTGCTGCTGCTGATCGGCGCCGTCGCGTTCTGCTTCACCAAGCCTGCGCCCGCCCAGCCCGAGCCCGCCGCTCCCGCCGAACCGGCCCTGCAGAACGCCAACTAGGAAGGCCCGCCGTGGACCAGCGCACCACCCCCAGCCCCACCCTCCGACGGGCCACCACCATGAGCGCGGAAGTGGCGGCCTACCTCGAACGTGAGATCGCCTCCCGCGGTCTCAAACCCGGGGACAAGCTCCCGCCGGAACGCGAACTGGCAGCCCAGTTGTCCGTCTCCAGGGTTACCGTGCGCACTGCACTGCAGGAGCTGGAGTCCAAGCACCTGGTGGAGCGCACCCGCGGCAGGGGGACCGTTGTGTCCCAGCCACCGGCGCCGGTGAGCGAGCTCTATGCCCGGCTCGCCGGCGTCGGGCAGGCCCAGCAGGATGTTGCCGAACTGCGCGGATCCCTGGAACCGCTGGTGGCCGAACTCGCCGCATCTCGGGCCAGCGCCGCCGACCTCATCCAGCTCCAGGACGTCCTTGGCGCCTCCAGCGAACACCTCTCACCTGAGGAAGCACTGCGGCTGGACATCCAGTTCCACACCCTGCTGGCCCAGGCGGGGCGCAACCAGCTGATGGCCAGTGTCCTCACGCTCACCAGCTCCTGGACGTCCGACGTCCGGCTCCGCTCCCACTCGACGGCGGAGGGACGCCGCTGCTCCATTGAAGGCCACCGGCATATCCTCGACGCCGTCCTCGCCCGGGACGCCACCGGCGCCGGCATCGCCATGCGTGACCACCTCGCGGACGTCGCAGCGCTCATCCGCAACTCCCAGCCCTGAAACCACTGACAACCGGAGACCACCCGTGACCACCCCACTGATCCAGTCCGCTCCCCTGCCTTCCGCCACCACCATCCAACGCATCCTGCAGTCCTGGGACGGCATCGCGGACGGAACCACCTACCTGCCCGCTGCCAAAGAGAACGTCCTTTGGGGAGCGCTCCCCTGCGCCGGCGACCGGCCGGTCCTCTCCATCGACCCCGGAACCAGCGTCATCATCGACACGCTCAGCCACGAGGGAATCCTGGAAGACCAGGGCCGGGACCCGCTGGCCTTCTTCAGCTCCCACGGCGTCCCGGAGCACCAGATCCTGGAGGACGCCATCAGCCTCGCGGCCTCCGACATCAAACGCCGGCCCGCGGGCCTGGGCCCCCACATTGTCAGCGGACCGATCGCCGTCAAGGGCGCCCGCAAGGGGGACCTGCTGAAGATCACCGTGCTGGAAACAACGCCCCGGGTGCCCTACGGTGTGATCTCCAGCCGGCACGGCCGCGGGGCGCTCGACGGCGAATTTCCGCTCGGCGCCGGCAGCTACAGCGCGTTCGCCACTGTCCGCCCCACCGAGGACGGGACCATGTCCGGCTGGCTGCCGCTGCGGCCGGGCGCCGAACCCTCTGTCCACTTCCCGCTCGAGCCGTTCCTGGGCATCATGGGCGTTGCCGTGGACGGCACCCAGCGCCCGCACTCGGTGCCGCCCGGAGCGCACGGCGGCAACATCGACATCAACCTGCTCACCGCCGGCAGCTCCCTCTACCTGCCCGTCCAGGTGGCCGACGCCCTGGCCTACGTTGGCGACCCGCACTTCGCCCAGGGCGACGGCGAAGTCTCACTGACCGCCATGGAGGCATCGCTCCGGGTGAAGCTCCGCTTCGACGTGGTGCCCCAGGACGAGGCGGTCCGCAGCTTCGGCGAACTCACCGGCCCGCTGGCCGAGACACCGGAATTCCTGGTTCCCACCGGCATGGATGAAGACCTGGACACAGCCGTGCAGAACTGCGTGCGCGCCGCCATCGGACTGCTGCAGGCCCGCTACGGCATGGACCCGAGCCTGGCCTACGCCTATCTCAGCGCCGCCACGGACTTCAACATCTCCCAGGTGGTGGACCTCGTCAAAGGCGTCCACGCCCGCATCCGCGTGGAAGACTTCCTGCGGTGACCGCTCAACCTTCCGGGCCGGGCCCATCCGTCTGGCGGGAAACGGGTCATCCCTTGCTTCCTGCCACCGGACCAGGACCGCTGGACGGACTGACCGTGGCGGTCAAGGATCTCTTCGCCCTCGAAGGCTTCGCCGTCGGGGCCGGCAACCCGGACTGGCTCGCCGCCGGCACGGAGGAAACGACGACGGCGGCCGCCCCGGCCGCGCTCCTGGCCGCCGGTGCCGCGGTGGCCGGGATCGCCCAGACCGATGAGTTTGCCTACAGCCTGGCCGGGACCAACGCACACTACGGCACCCCGCCGAACCCGGCGGCACCGGGACGGATCAGTGGAGGTTCATCCTCCGGCTCGGCGAGCGCCGTCGCGCTGGGCCAGGCCGACATCGGGCTGGGAAGCGATACCGGCGGGTCCATCCGCGTACCTGCTGCCTACCAGGGCCTCTACGGCATCCGCACCACCCACGGCGCGGTATCGACCGCCGGACTGATGCCGCTTGCGCCCTCCTTCGATACCGTTGGTTGGCTGACGCGCGACGCGGAAACACTGGCCGCCGTCGGTGATGTCCTGCTGCCGGATCACCAGCCGGCTGCGTCCGGCGGCCTGCCCGCGGTGCTCGTCGCCCCTGAACTGCTGGACCTGGCAGCACCGGATGTGGCCCTCGCGGTCCAGGAGTTTGTGAACCAGTGGACGGAATCGGACGCCCTCGCCCTCGCGAATGCTGACGTCCGTGGTGATGAACTGCCGGCGTGGCTGGCGGCGTTCCAGACGGTACAAGCCTTTGAAGCCTGGCAACAGCACGGCGACTGGATCAGCGGGAACCGGGCCTCGCTGGGCCGGGACGTGGCGGCCCGATTCGAGGCGGCATCCCTGGTGACCCCTGCCCAGGCCGACGCTGCCCGCGACGTGCTTCACGGCGCCCGCCAGCACCTGCGTTCCGTGCTGCGCGACGCCTTGCTCGTCCTGCCTGCTGCCTCCTCGGTGGCCCCGCTGCTGCCGGACGCTGAACTGGGCGGGCCGGTGATTGAGGGCGTTCGCCGGTCCACCATGTTGCTGACGTGCATCGCCGGCACCGCCGGGCTTCCGGCGGTGAGCCTCCCCCTGTTCACCGCCGCTGGGCTCCCGTGCGGCGTGAGTATTGTGGGTGCGGTGCACCGCGACAAGGACCTCCTGCGCCTGGCACGTCACCTCAGTGGCTCCGGGCTCCTACAACGAAAGATGATCCATGTTTAAGCGATTGAGATCCGCGGAACCCGCGCGGCTGCACCTGGTCCTCATGCTAATACTGACCTTCTCCACCGGAGTTATCGACGCCGTGGGCTACCTCGGCCTTGACCGGGTGTTCACCGGCAACATGACCGGCAACGTGGTCATCCTGGGGATGGCGCTCATCGGCGCGGATCACCTGCCGGTTGTGGGACCAGTCATCGCGCTTGTGGGTTTCATGCTTGGCGCTGTGATCGCGGGACGCACCCTCCGGTCCGAATCCGCAGGGTGGAGCAGGCGCACCACCGCCCTGTTCACCACGGTCGGCGCCACGTTGGCGGCGGCTGCCGTTGCCCTGTTCGTCCACCCGCCGCGCCCGGAAGACCTTGTCACCCTGGCCGTCACCGCTGCCCTTGCCCTCGCCATGGGCCTTCAGGCGGCAACGGCACGGCACCTAAGCGTCAGGGACGTCACCACTGTTGTAGTGACGTCCACCCTCACCGGACTGGCGGCAGACTCCCGCCTGGGCGGCAAAACCGGCGCCCACGCAGGGCGCCGGTTCGCCGCCGTCGTACTGATCCTGCTGGGCGCCACGGCAGGGGCTGCGTTACTCCATGTTCATCCGGGCCTCGGAGTCCTGCTGACCGCGGCCCTGACTTTGGGAGTGGCTTTGGTTGGCGGTATCGCCCGCGAACGGATTCAGGAGCGGGCTCCCGAAGTGCCTGTTCGGGCGTAAACAGTGCCCGCCTCCGGGCGTGCCCGGCTTCCGCGAGCACGTCCGGAACTGGCGTGCGCCGGGTGGGCAGCTTTTCACTTTCAGGCAGTTCGGCTGCCAATAATCCCAACGCCAGTCACGTCTCTTGCCGATGTGAGACGCAGGCCACAGGATTCCTGCATGACTTCTCTTACCGTCTCCGGCCGCGTGGCGCAGGTTCTCAGCAGCTATGTCAGCGATGTCTTCGGCGTCATGGGCAACGGCAACGTCTACTTCCTGGACGCCGCCGAGAAGCAGGGCCTGCGCTTCACGCCCGTCCGGCATGAGGGCGCCGCCATCGCCGCGGCCGACGCCTACTACCGCGCCTCGGGACGGCTCGCCGCGGGCACCACCACCTACGGCCCCGGCTACACCAATGCGCTCACCGCCCTCGCCGAGGCGGTCCAGGCGCAGATCCCCGTCGTGCTGGTCACCGGCGACGCCCCCACCAGCGGTGCCCGCCCCTGGGACGTGGACCAGGCCGCCATCGCCGCGGGGCTCGGCGCGGCAACCTTCACCGTCACCCGCGACGCCGCGGGTGCCGTCACCCGGCAGGCGGTGGAGTACGCACTCACCCGGCGCACCGCCGTCGTGCTCGCCATCCCCTACGACCTCGCGGCGCTTGAGGCGGAGGACGAGGACCTTCCGGAGCCGTCCGCTTTGAAGGTGACGGACGACGGCGGCAGGGACCTCGCGCGGGTGGCCCGCCTGCTCGCCGGGGCACGTCGGCCGCTGATCCTTGCCGGCCGGGGTGCGCACCTCGCCGGAGCGGGGCCGGAGCTCCGCGAACTCGCCGACCGGATCGGCGCACTGACCGCCGGAACCGCCCTGGCGCTCAACCTCCTCAATGGCGAGGGGTACCTGGGCGTGGCCGGCGGTTTCGGCACCGACACCGCGGCCGGGCTCATGGGCGAGGCCGACGTGGTCCTGGTCGCCGGGGCCAGCCTGAGCCCGTTCACCATGCGGTTCGGGCACCTGCTGGGACCGGACAGCATCCTGATCCAGATCGACATCTCAGTGGAGCCGACGAACCCGCGGGTGGATCTATTCGTTCAGGCGGATGCGAAGGCTGCTGCAACTCAGCTGTTGGCACTGATTGATGTCGAGGCTGCTGCCCAGGGCTGGCGCTCGGAGGCTTCCCGGCGACTGGCTTCGGGCCCCAGCCACGACGCCGGATCCGCGGAGACTTTGGATGGCCGACTGGACCCCCGCGCCCTCGCCACAGCCCTGGACACCGTGCTGCCGGAACGCCGCACGGTGGTTCAGGACGGCGGGCACTTCATCGGCTGGGCGCCCATGTACTGGAACATCCCGCGGCCCCAGGACCTGGTGATGGTGGGGACCGCGTACCAGACCATCGGGCTGGGGCTTGCGAGTGCCGTGGGCGCTGCCCGTGCCGTGGAGGACGACCGCACCCTGGTGCTGGCCTCGGGCGACGGCGGTTTCCTGATGGGCCTGTCCGACCTCGAATCACTGATCGGTGCCGCCCGCAGCGCTATCGTGGTGATCTACAACGACGCCGCATACGGGGCCGAGATCCACCAGTACGGGTCGCAGGGTCTGACCGAGAAGCCGATGCTGATTCCGGAGGTGGACTTCAGTGGCGTTGCACGCTCGCTGGGTGCCGAGTCCGCGGTCATCCGGTGCCTGGATGATCTGACTGCGCTGCAAGACTGGATCGACGCCGGTGCTCGTGGGACGTTCGTTGCCGACTGCCGGATCAGCTCCAGCATCCGTGCGCCATGGCTGACCGAATGGATGAACGCGACCCGGGCGGCTAAGGCTGCGCTGACTGGACAACACAGGGGGCACTAACGGACAAAGATGACCTCTTATAGACAGCCGCTAGCATGGAGTGCTTCGAAATTTGCGCAACCAAACGACAGATCTGAGTCAGTAGCTCACTGGCCACGGCCTCCGCAGGGCTGCCTTCGACCGCGTTATTGCTCGTGAGGCGGGTGGATTACCGAGCTATGGTGGAGACCGGGCTCCTGACCTGACGAACGGGGGTGGCTGAGCTGGGGGTATAAGCTCTCACCCATCGCCGATTTCCGCGTCATTGCGCACACCTTCTAAGCCCATAACGACTCAGTTAGGTTTACGGCCTCGTGGATTACGTCTAGGTTGGTGGTCATTCGAATTCCATCCTGCACAACGTTGGCGTCGTGCATCACACGTTGGGGAATGCTTGAGCCTGCATCCGGTCTTGAACGATGTCGAAGAATGCACCCGTCTGGTCGAGCTCTACTACAGGGGACCCGCTAAGTTTGGGCTTCCCCGAACCGGTAGCCACTTCGACCACTGGGATGGTGGCGGCGACAGACAGGACATCGCCAACTACCTGCAGGTCGCCCTTGCCGTCGCAATTGATCCATAGATTCTTGCCGTCCCCGTCGTCGTGGGCGCTGCTGATCTGGCCCCAGTATGCGCGGGTGTGCCCGTCTGCTGTCGTGTCCTTGGTTATGTTCGTGATCTTGCTGAGGTAGTCGGTTGCACGGACTGCCGGCCCTCTATCAGGAACGTCCAGGAACAGGTTTGCGGGCGGGTAATCGGGGCGGTTCCTCAGGTTCTTAAGGAGGGTCCGCAAAGCAGTGGTTTCGTGCAGGGGCCCCTGAGCGACGGCAGGATTAGCCCCGTTGGCGGGGCCCGCGTTGCCGCCGTTTCCTCCTGTTTCTGGTGGAGGTTTTAGTGGGCCAGGTTCTGCATAGCGGATTTCCTTGTTGCCTTCCGCAGGTGCGCGGTCGGGTAATGGAGCCCGGGCCCCATCCTTGCCCCCGCCGGCGTTCCCCAGAAAGTCGCAATCTTCGTCATGCTCGTAGCCACGCACAACCCCGAAATGAGGATTGCGTTTTGGGCCGTTGATGAATCTAGCCTTTTGCTCGCAACCCCCGCAGATGAAATTTGGACGGCGCTTGTCCAGCCAGTCTTTAGTGCGCTTTTTAGCCTCCTTCCGGAGTTCCCCCGCATCCCACAATGTTGCGTCTTCTACGCAATAAGCAGTGTCCAATCGTTGTTCCTCCCCCAAGCTGAATTTGACTTCACTTTACTTTAAGCGCGCGAGCGTACCCTTTTGGTGCAACAGGTGGTTGAAGTGGCTGGTTCCCTACGCTGTTCATTGTTTTGCGGCTCATCTAGTAAGACAGGATCTCTACGCGGAGGATTATTCAAAAAGCGCCGAAGAGGCTGCGGGCATGCTCGGGATCAGTGCGAAGACGCTACGGCAAAGACTGCGCGACGAACGCCCTACGGGTGCTCGACAGTTCCCTCCGCAGCAGGGAGGAAATTTTGTTCCTCAAACCAAGCTACATCGCGCAACTCGCAGGGAAACGCGGAAGGCGTGGTTATAACCCCTCGGCTCCTTCACCTGATCGGCCGCCTTGGCCCCTCTCTCTGCAGGTGAAAGCCCTGGTCCACCAGCTGCCTTCAAACCGTCTCATTGCACCTGATCCGAAGGATCCCCTTCAGTGACGCCCTCAAAGAGGCTCCGCGCTTCCCAGGCGTCTACATGCCGCGGAAGCTCATCGCGGCCCTTATTTATGTAGGAATGGCTGGAGAACGGACAGGGCGTTGGAAGAAGCGAAGTGGCTCCAAGCACGGCTGGACAAGCTCTTGCAGAAACTCCGATGAGGGCGAAAGCAGCAGCCCGTTCAGCAATTGACCATGCAGGACGGGAAGTTCGCTGGCAGACAGTCAAGACCAGAGCCGAGGCCTTGCAACTGGAGGGTCAGCTGATCACCGAATACACGAATCAGCTCTGGAACCGCTGATCCGACAGAAAGCTACGTGGACCACTGGCCACGCCTGCATATCCCTTGTCAACTGCCCAGGTGCCATGAATAGCTGGCGTCGTTCCAATTCACAGTTGCCGAAAAACGGTAGCCCGACGATGACCCGTCGGCCTCAGTTTTGTTGACTGCAATGCATTGGAAGGTTCCCGTGATGGCCGTTAAGTCATCGGATGAACCACCGCCAAGGGGAGTGCAGGACGCTCGGGTAATTGGGCCTTCAAGGACTCCCTTCGCGACACGCGACTCGGCGTCCTTCTTGATGGAATCCTCTAGGGATGTCACAATCAGCTTTCGCTGGGCGCGTTTAGTTGAATCTGCTGCCTCTTTCGCAGCGGCCGCCGCCTGGGATGCCCGCGTAGCTTCTGCCTGACGTTTATTTTCGGCTTCGGCCGCCGAGGCTGCCGCAGCCTTCTCTGCATTCACCTGATTTGCATGCTGAATATTGAATGAAATGGCAATCCCGGCTGCCACAATAATGAGAACGGCTGCAGCTATAGCTACCAGCCGCTTATTCACCCCGGCGAAACGCCGTCGCGCAACGTAAGGCGTGCCGCAACTGGGGCAGTAGCCACCGATGGTCAGACTCTGCACACTGCATTTACGGCAGACCTTTGACTGCGGCTCTGCGGAATCCGTTAATTCTGGTGTGCCGGCAGGGGACGTGTTGCCGCCGGATACGTCTTCCTCAGGCTCCCCGGAACGAGGCGGACCGCCGTGCGGTGAATTGTTAGTTGCTGAAGTGGTCACAGTGCATCTCCCTTTGCCCGGTTCGCGTATCTCAGGTGAGAAGTCAGGCCGAAACCGGCAAGGAGAGTGGGGCCGGTGCAACTTTTCGGTTGAACTCGTGCTGAACTATGGCTGAACCGATGGTCCCGAGAAGGAGCATCAGCCAAAAAGCTGCGTGACGCCCGAGACCTCGACGCGTGAAGGCTTCAACTCCCACGGAGTACTTCCATAGCCAGACGATGTTGGCGATAGGCAGCAGCAACAACCACGCTGTAGGTATGCTCGTCCCGTACTTATTCATTTCGTTCTTCGTTTTAACACTCCAAACCAAGGAGTAGATACCGAAGGTGATGAGAGGCAAGAGTAGCGGGGCTGCGATGCTGCGGTATTTCATGATTTTCCTAAAGTGCGTCGATTGGAATTTAGGAGTCACACCTCGGGCGCATCGATAGCGTCGTAGTTTCCCCCTCCCTGAAGGTAGCGAGTGCCGATCACCCCAATTACCAAACCTGCGGCAATCTTGAGGTAATCCTGAGCGGAGCGTCATATTCGGGAATTGCCGCGACTTTCTCCTACGCCTGTCATCGTAGGGTTCGTGCGATGTTCCATAACTTCTGATGACGTTGGCATTCGTAAGCACCTGTTACTACTTCCACCAAGATGGAAGCAGGTGAGATATGCTTCCTGCAGCTGGGACAGTAGTTACTTTGGGGGCAGATGTGAGTTCGAAGACGCCGTTGAAATTCGGCGCGACACTGGTGGAATTGATACGGGCCCGGCACCCGATCCTTCTCGTTGAAACCCACGAAGGCGACAGGGTGATTGCCGCAGCAGAAGCTGTCGCGGTAAGTCCAGACATCCGGCGTCATCGGCGGGTCACGGCCTACACCGTTTCAAAGGGACTGCATGCTCCCGGCCAGATGACGGGGAAACCGACCGCTCCGGACGTTGCCCTCACCGAAGCGATTAAGACTCAAGAACCGACCATCTTCATCTTCTTTGATCTGCACCACTTCCTGGGTGCCCAAGGACGCCCCCCTGAGCCAACGATGGTCCGGGCAGTACAAGACGTCGCTACCGCCTTCCGCACCGGGGAGGTCCCGCACACCCTCATCATTGTGTCCCCGGGGATGACTCTTCCGGCCGATTTGGAAAAGGAAGTCACTGTTGTCGACCTACCGCTGCCGACGGCAGGGGAAATTGAGGGCGTGCTGGACGAGATAGTCAGCGCGAATGCAGCATCCATCGTCGTCGACCTGAGCTCGGACGAACGCCAGCGGCTTATCCAGGCGGCACAGGGCCTCACCCTTGGCGAGGCAGAGAACGCCTTTGCACGGGCCATCGCCTCCGACCGCCGACTGGACGCCTCGGATATTGCGTTGGTCCTGGATGAGAAACGCCAGACCATCAGGAAGTCAGGACTGCTGGAGTTCATCACTCCGGAAGGCACGATGAACGACGTGGGCGGCCTGGAAAACCTCAAGAAATGGCTGGAGAAGCGGAACGGATCCTGGCTGCCCGAAGCGCAGCGGTGGTCCATCCCGGCACCCAAGGGTGTCTTGATTACCGGAATCCCTGGCTGCGGCAAGAGCCTTACCGCTACCTGCATGGCCACGCTTTGGGGCTTGCCACTGCTCCGACTTGATGTCGGTCGCGTGTTCTCTGGTCTGGTGGGCTCCAGCGAACAGAACATGCGCGGTGCCTTGAGGCTCGCTGAAGCGGTCTCACCCTCCATCCTGTGGATAGACGAAATCGAGAAAGGCTTCGGCTCAAGCGGGAGCGGAGACTCGGGCACCAGCCAGCGCGTTTTCGGGACATTCCTCACGTGGATGCAGGAGAAGAAGAACCCTGTATTCGTCATCGCCACGGCAAACAAGATCGATACCCTTCCACCGGAATTCCTCCGAAAGGGCCGCTTCGACGAAATTTTCTTCGTGGACCTGCCAACGAGGGAGGAACGACTTCACATTTGGCGGATCCAGCTCGAGAAGAGGCTCACGGCGGGATCAGCTGCGACCGGCGACTTCGACATCAACAACGACTCTCTGAGCTACCTTGCGGAACTTACGGAGGGTTTCTCAGGGGCAGAAATCGCTGAAGCCGCGGTCAGTGCCTGCTTCGAAGCCTTCTCTGAGCGGCGGCGGCTGAACGAAAAAGATCTCCGTAGGGCGATTACCAATACTGTCCCCTTGTCGGTTACTCAAGCGGAGCAGATCAAAGGAGTCCGGGATTGGGCTTCACAGCGTGCCGTGGCAGCAACGTCGACCAGTTCCAGAGGTGACTACTCGACAAGTGGATCAGCAGCCCCCGCAGACGTGAATTCGTGGCGCGGCGGCCGGCAGATCGACTTTGGGGACTAGGCCGGCCATGAGTCTCGAAGTCCTCCTCATCCCCGTCGGTATTGCCGCCATTGCCGCCATCCGCGAAGCACGAAGCACCGACCTCTGCGAGAAGTGCAAGACCACCCGTATTAAGGACCAGCAACTTTTACAGGACGCGCTCGTCGCCATGGGCGGTACCAACCTCAGCGTTGCACAAGGACGCATCACAGGTGACAGCCCATATGGCCGGATTACCTTCCAACAAATCGGGGAAGTGTTTCTCGGACGTGTTGATGGTGCAGACGACCACGTGACGTCCAATATGCTGGCGGCGCTGGATATGAGCGTCGGCGCATTGCTGCAGCAAAGAACCATCGCATCCCTGCACGCCCGAGCCGCGGAAATGGGAATGGTCCTTGTTTCACAGACTGCGGCCAATGGTGAAGTCCAACTCGTTTTCGAACAGGCGACATGATGCAAAAGAAGACCATTACGATCACGGTTTCAGCCTCAGGATCCATCACCGCCGAGGCCAGCGGTCCAGGCGCCGCCTGCACAGATGAGCTGACCGCGATTCAGGCCCTACTGCCCGATGCAGTCATTGCAGATTCACGCCTGACACCCGCCTACTATCAAACCGCCACGCAATCAGTGGCAATCCAGCAACTACAGCACGAGGGGGACAACTGACGATGACGCCTGAAGAGAAACTGTGTTCACGAACATGGCGGCTTCGCAACAGCGCCGGCGTCCTCTGGAGCATTCTCTCCTTCGGCTTCCTCACGGGAGTCGGATTACTCGTTCGCGGGATCAAGGCCAAGAACAAGTTGTGGATCCAACTGGGCATCGGATTCCTCGTCCTGGGGGTGGGCCTCATGGCTGCCACAGGAACATTCGACTCCGGCACGAAAGAAGCACCCATTCACTCCACCGCAAGCACCATCTGGGGATGGACCTGGTTCCTGACTTTCGCCGGAGGAATCGTTACTACCTTCGTCATCAACAGGAAATGGCTGGTGTGGAAGGCTCACTCAGGCGACACCAAGTGGTATGCGCAGGCGGGCACCTCCGCGCCTGCAGTTAACGCCGCCCCTGCCATCGGTTACGACCCCAACGCCGCCGCGGCAGCCTTCAGGTCAGCAACTCCGCAACCTGCAGCCCCACCTGTGCAACCTGCCTCGCCAACGCAAACCTTTTCCGGTCATGGCGCTCCGGCGGCCAATATTGACGTGAACACCGCCTCTGCCCAGGGCCTCGCTACTGCGCTGGGCCTGGATTACGCCACTGCCGGACGTATCGTGGAGGCGCGTCAGAACCAGGGTCCGTACACCTCCTTCGAACAGCTCATGGCCAAGGCCCAGGTACAGCCGCACCTTCTGATTCCACACCGCCATAGGCTCGTCTTCGGCGGCCCAAGCAGCGAAGCGACGCCTGCGCCGGCACAGCCGACACGCCGCAGCGCCAATCAAGCAGCCCGCAGACTCGACCTTTGACAACGGAAGTACTGCGCATCGCGCGGGTCCTAAACGGGACGACAGCCGAAGGCCCCGGCCTCCGCACTGCCGTTTGGTTTCAGGGCTGCAGCATCCGCTGCGATGGATGCATAAATCCGCATTTGTTCAGTCCGACCGGCGGAAGTGAAATGTCTGTCGATGCCATCCTCCAGGGCGCTATGTCGAGCAACGTCGAGGGCCTCACCCTGATCGGCGGCGAGCCGTTCGACCAGCCTTCGGGCGGAGCCAAGCTTGCTAGGGATGCACAAAAGCTCGGCCTAGGAGTCATAGCCTTCTCGGGATACGAGTACGAGTCCCTCCAGAGCAGAGGCGGCGACACGGAGGAGTTCCTCGCTGCAATAGACCTACTCGTTGACGGCCCATATCAGTCCTGGAATCAGGAAAAACAGCGCGCGTTGGTCGGCTCGACCAATCAGCGCTTCATCCACATCTCCGAGCGGTATCACTCCTACAGACCCTATGCCGCTGCCAACCGCGTTGATATTCGCATCCTTCCTGATGGTTCCATTGACGTCGCCGGCTTCCTTGGTAGTGACGGTCTCAAGAACTTGTTAGAAGTAACGGGTACGGATAGAAAGGCGCGCAGGGCAGGCGCTGGGTAGAAGGACGACAGGGCCAAATAGGTTCTCTCCGAACATTCCAGCACGTGTGGTCGCAAGGCTGGGGCCCTTTTTGCCACAACTTATGAAGGGCCTTCACAGCCGCCGCTGCCCGAACATCGGGAACGACTCCCGCACCCGGTCCACCCTCGCCAGCGACACCTCCACCGCCCGGACACCAGCGGCGAGCCCAAGATCCGCTTCAACAACCCCCATCGGATCCACCAGCGCACTGCGCCCCACGGACACCGGCGGCGCCTGGCACACCCCCGCCACGTACACGCTGTTCTCGATGGCCCGGGCTGAGTTCAGTGCCAGCCACTGCTCCGTCTTGTGCTCCCCGGGCACCCAGGACGAGCAGACCAGCAGGACCTTCGCGCCGGCGTCGGCCAGTGACCTGGCCAGCTCCGGGAACCGCAGGTCGTAGCAGGTCATCAGCCCGAACCGCACTCCCCCGTGCTCGAACACCACCGGCTCCAGGGACTCGCCCGGCTTGATGAACTCGGACTCCCCGAACCCCTGCGCGTCGAAAAGGTGGATCTTCCGGTAGGAAGCCAGCCGGCCGCCGTCGGGCCCGAAAGCCACCAAAGTGTTGTACGCCCTGCCCGGCTCCTCCGAGGTCTCCACCACGCCCGCCACCAGCGCGATGCGGTGGCGGCGGGCGATGGAAGCGAGTTCCTGGCAGACGGGCCCGTCCAGCGGCTCTGCCACCGCCGGGAACGTGGCGTCCACCTTCTTCTTCTCGTAGGTGGCGTACTCCGGGAAGGCGACCAACGCAGCGCCGTCGCGCGCCCCCTCGGCGGCGAATCGGTCGATCGCGGCGAGGTTGGCCGGGATGTCGGCACCCGACTCCAGCTGACCCAGCGCTATCTTCACGAAATTTCCTTCCCTTGGCCGTACAAGCCACAACTCAAACAGAGATCAGGCGACCGCCTCGACCGTCGCCTTCTCCGTGGCGGTCATCCCCGGCGGCGAGGCCTTGAAGCCCCGCGTGATCAGGGCCAGTACGATGATGCCCAGCACCAGCCAGGACACCCCCAGCGTAATGGCGTTGCTGTCCAACTGGGAGAGCAGGTACGCGCAGATGAGCGCGCCGATCACCGGGACCACCACATAGGACACCGGGTTCAGCTGCTGCCCGGCCCGGCGCTGGCGCACGTAGTGGAACACCACCGAGACGTTCACCAGCGTGAAGGCGGTGAAGGCACCGAAGTTGATGAACGACGTCGACGTGGCCACGTCCAGGAACAGCGCGATCAGGCCGATGACGCCCGTGATGACCAGATTGGCCACCGGGGTGTGGTACTTCGCGTTGAGCCTGCCGAAGACCGCCTTGGGCAGGACCGAGTCGCGGCCCATCGCGTACATCAGGCGGGAGGCGCTGGCCTGCGCGGCCAGGCCGGAGGCGAACTGAGCCACCACCAGGCCGGCCAGGAACACGGCGCCGAACAGCTGCCCGCCGATCTGCAGGGCGATGGCGCTGGCCGCGGAGGCCGAGTCCTCGAACACGCCGCCCGGGTGGACCAGCTGGGTCACGTAGGACACCGCCACGAAGATGCCGCCGCCGATCAGGGCCACGAGCATGATGGCGCGCGGCACGGTGCGGCGCGGGTTGATGGTTTCCTCGGTAAGAGTGGTGACGGCGTCGAACCCCAGGAACGAGTACGCGGCGATCGCGGCACCGGCGGAGACGGTGGCGAAGCTGGACGTGTCGTTGAAGAACGGCTGCCCGCTGGCCAGTCCCCCGGCACCATTGCTGGAGACCACGTTGCCGATGGCCAGCGCCACGAAGAACACCAGGACCAGCAGCTGGAACGCCATCAGCACGTAGTTGGCCTTGTCCGCCACCTTGATGCCCAGGATGTTCAGCAGGGTGGTGACCACGATGAAGCCGACGATCCAGACGCCGATGGGGATGCCGGGGAACTGCGCGGTCAGGTAGGAGCCGCCGATGAGCCAGATGACCATGGGCAGGAAGAGGTAGTCCAGCAGTACTGCCCAGCCCACCAGGAACCCGACGCGGGGATCGATGGAGCGGCGGACGTACGTGTAAGCGGAGCCGGCCACGGGGTAGGCGATGGCCATCCGGCCGTAGCTGTGCGCGGTGAACAGCATGGCCACCAGCGCCACGAGGTACGCGGCGGGCGCCGCGCCGCCGGTGGTCTCGGCGATGATGCCGAAGATCCCCAGGACGATGATCGGGGTCAGGTACGCCAGCCCGAACAGGACCAGCGAGGGCAGCTTCAGCGTGCGGGTGAGGGTTGTTGTCACGGGAGTTCCTTACGGCTTGTAGGACGGCGGTGTCCAGGTGGCCGGATTGATCCGGCCTTGGTAGACGGAAAGTTCGACGGCGGGCTCCCCCTTGCGGAACTGCGACCAAGGGCGGTTGAGGTTCTCCGTGCCGTGCGTGCGGACATGCTCGACGGCAGCCAGGTCCAGTTCCGCGGTGAGCAGCGCCGGCTGATCATCGGGTGCCTCGGCGAGGGTGTTGCCCTCCGGGTCCACGATGATGCTTTGGCCCTTGCCGGTGGGGCCGGCGCAGTTCACGCTGACCATGAAGACCTGGTTCACGATGGCGTTGGCCTTGGCGAGGATCAGCTCCTGCCTGCGGTCCGGCGTCGTGGTCTTGACGACGTTGAGGATAACCTCGGCGCCCATCCAAGCCAACTGGCGGGACACCTCGGGGTACCAGGCGTCGTAGCAGATGTTCAGGCCCACCCTCCCGATGCCGGGCAGGTCCACGGTGGTGAACCGGTCGCCGGGATCGTAGGGCTCGAACGGGCGCCACGGGAAGATCTTCCGGTAGAAGCCGGCGAGCTCCCCTTCCGGGGACAGGACCAGCTGGGTGTTGAACAGCTGGCCTTCCGGGCCGCGTTCGCAGACGCTGCCGGGGACCAGCCAGATGTTGAGGTCTTTCGCCAGCTGTTTCAGCTCTGTTACCCGGGGCCCGTCCAGCGGCTCGGCACTTGCCTGGAGCATTTCGGCGCGCTGCAGGTCCGGGTCTTCGTCGCCGAAGAGGTGCAGCTCGGGGAAGACCACCAGTTTGCTGTGCGGCTGCGCGTCGAGGGCCGCTTTGACCTCGTCGGCGAAGGCCGAGACGGGTTCGCCAATGAGACGCTGCCGGGCCTGGGCGGCGACGAGGGGAAGGATGCGTTGCATGGGTTTTTCTCCGCTGTGGGGTGTGATCCGGGTTATATTAGATCAGAATGATCCAATAAAGGAAAGGGGGTGGGCGTGAACCGTAAAGTAGCGGTTATGACGGATCAGCTGGAGGAGACGGCCGAGCCCCCGCGCCTTGGTGCCGGCAGGATCACCGGGATGGAACGCCGCAGTGCCATCGACGCGGTGCGGATGCGGATCGGAATGGCGATTTCGCTGGGGCTTTTGAAGCCAGGCGAGAGGCTGCCGGACCAAGAGGACGTGGCCTTGGGTCTCTCGGTCAGCCCGATCACGGCGCGGCGCGCGTTGGCCAGCCTGGCGGAGCAGGGCGTGGTGGTGCGGCGGCGCGGCCGGGCCGGCGGAACGTTCGTGGCGGATGCGCCGCCGGCTGATGTTTTGGCGGAGCTTTCCGCGTCCCCGGCCGAGTCGCAGGCAGTGAACCGGCTGGTGGATCGGCGGCTGCTGTTCGAATGCGCGGTGACCCACTACGCGGCGGTGAACGCCACCAGTGAACAGCTGGACGAGCTTGACCGGCTGACCCAGGAGATGGCCGGGGCGGGCGACTGGTCCTACTACCACCGCATGGACGAGCAGTTCCATCAGCTGGTGGGCACGGCATCCTGCCTGGACAGCGCCGTCGAGGTCTACCACCAGACCCTCGCCGAGCTGTACGACT
>Ga0308161_1002652_pt1 | contig 18647 bp, 19 predicted proteins | sample PhyFR2_FD_201034 | JGI IMG/M metagenome (GOLD analysis project Ga0308161, IMG submission 201034) | Phyllosphere microbial communities from UC Gill Tract Community Farm, Albany, California, United States - DLSLF.R2 | ecosystem: Host-associated > Plants > Phyllosphere > Unclassified | place: USA...
CGCCCCCCGAACGACGGAGGGCCCCGCACCGTCCGGTGCGGGGCCCTCGTCGGCGGGACGCTGCGTCACGACGCAGCGTCGGCGCGCTGCGTCAGCGGCGGCCGACCAGCTTCCACGTGAGGGGCAGCAGGCCCGCGGCGATGAGCGCCTTGGCGACACCGCCGACGACGAACGGGTACAGGCCGGCGGCGAGCACCGACTGCAGGTCGTTCGGCGCGCCGAGCTCACCGAGCACGACCGCGAGCCAGGGCAGCCCCGTGACGAAGGGGATCGCGCTCGCGAGGAGCATGGCGACGGTGGCGCGGCCGACCTTGCGGTCCCAGTCGCGACGAGCGAGCCAGCCGACGACGCCCGCGGCGGGGACGAAGCCGACGACGTACCCGAAGCTCGGCGAGGCCAGCGCTGCGAGGCCGCCGGAGGCCTCGGCGAAGAACGGCGCACCGGCGAGCCCGGCGACCGCGTAGACGAGCAGCGAGAGCATGCCACGGCGGGCACCGAGGGTGGCGCCGACGAGGACGACCGCGAGCGTCTGCCCGGTGATCGGCACGGGCCACATCGGGACCTGCACCTGTGCCATGGCGGCGGTGAACAGCGCTCCACCGGCGACGAGTGCGACGTTCGTGGCGAGGCCGTGGGTCCGAAGACGGTCGGCGAGGACTGCGCGGCGAGCGAACCCGGTGGCGTTCGTCATGGATTCTCCTAGAATGGACTGCTGGTCCCGTTCGGTGACCATCGGTCCCGTCAGCGTAGCGGTGCACCTCCCGCACACACCGTTGTGCAAAACCACCAACTGATTGGACGTCCTCTGTGCTTGCCGTGCACGAACTCGAGATCCGCGTCGGGGCCCGACTCCTCATGGAGGACGTGTCGTTCCGCGTCGAGAAGGGCGACAAGATCGGTCTGGTCGGGCGCAACGGCGCCGGCAAGACCACGATGACGAAGGCCCTCGCGGGTGAGACGCAGCCGACCGGCGGCAAGATCGAGCGCACCGGGGAGATCGGCTACCTGCCGCAGGACCCGCGCTCCGGCAACCCGGAGGACACGGCACGCAAGCGCATCCTCGACGCCCGTGGTCTCGGCGAGCTGGTCGAGGGCATCCGGCAGGCCACACTGGACATGGCGAGCGAGGACCCGGCCGTCTCCGAGAAGGCCATGCGTCGGTACAGCCGGCTCGACGACCAGTTCAACGCGCTCGGCGGCTACGCGGCCGAGGCCGAGGCGGCGTCCATCGCGTCGAACCTCAAGCTGCCGGACCGGATCCTCGACCAGCAGCTGAAGACCCTGTCCGGCGGTCAGCGCCGCCGCATCGAGCTCGCCCGGATCCTGTTCTCGGACGCCGAGACGATGATCCTCGACGAGCCGACGAACCACCTCGACGCCGACTCGGTCGTGTGGCTCCGGGAGCACCTCAAGACCTACCCGGGCGGCGTCATCGTGATCTCGCACGACGTCGAACTCGTCGACGAGGTCGTGAACCGCGTCTTCTACCTCGACGCGAACCGGCAGAGCATCGACATCTACAACATGGGCTGGAAGCTGTACCAGCGCCAGCGTGCCGCCGACGAGGAGCGCCGCCGCAAGGAGCGCGCGAGCGCCGAGAAGAAGGCCGCGACCCTCAAGGACCAGGCCGCGCGCTTCGGGGCGAAGGCGTCGAAGGCCGCTGCGGCACACCAGATGGTCGCGCGCGCCGACAAGCTGCTCGCCGGGCTCGAGGACGAGCGTGTCGCCGACCGCGTCGCGAAGCTGCGCTTCCCGACTCCGGTGCCGTGCGGACGCACCCCGCTCATGGCCGAGGGCCTGTCGAAGTCGTACGGGTCGCTCGAGATCTTCGCGGGCGTCGACCTGGCGATCGACCGCGGTTCGCGCGTCGTGATCCTCGGCTTCAACGGTGCCGGCAAGACGACCCTGCTGCGCATCCTCGCGGGCGCCGACCAGCCCGACACGGGGGAGATCCAGCCCGGCCACGGCCTGCGCATCGGCTACTACGCGCAGGAGCACGAGAACATCGACGTGAACCGGACCGTCATCGAGAACATGGTCTCGGCGTCCACCGAGCTCAACGAGACCGAGGCCCGCCGGGTGCTCGGGTCGTTCCTGTTCACGGGTGACGACGGCTACAAGAAGGCCGGCGTCCTGTCCGGCGGCGAGAAGACCCGCCTGTCCCTGGCGATGATCGTGGTCTCCGGCGCGAACGTGCTGCTGCTCGACGAGCCCACCAACAACCTCGACCCGGCGTCGCGCGAGGAGATCCTCGGCGCGCTGGCCGGCTACGAGGGCGCCGTCGTGCTCGTGTCGCACGACGCCGGGGCGGTCGAGGCCCTGAACCCCGAGCGGGTCCTGCTGCTGCCGGACGGCACCGAGGACCACTGGAACAAGGACTACGCCGAGCTCATCGAGCTCGCGTAGCGGCCAGGGTGCGCCGGTCGGCGCACCCACCGGACGGGAGGCGCGGTGCCGGCTGGCACCGCGCCTCCCGTCTGTCCGTCCCTCTGTCCGTCCGTCCGTCGAGCGGTGCGCGCTGACGGTGGAGGTCAGCGCTGTTGCCGCGTCGTCGGCGCCGTGCGCCGGTCGTCGGTTCGGTTCGGTGCGGCGCCGGTCGTCAGCGCTGCGCGCCGAGCAGGGCGTCCTCGACCTCGTCGTCCGACCGCGGCTTGGCGTCCTTGCGCCGCTGCCGTTCGAGCGCGCGCTCCCGCTCCTCGGGGTCGTCCTGGTTGAGGTTGCGGTACTCCTGCACCATCACGTAGGCCAGGAAGCCGAAACCGCCGAACGCGAAGAGGAACCACTGGATGAAGTAGCTGAGGTGCAGCCCGGTGTCGGCCGAGGGGCGGTCCCAGCCGAGCGGCCGTGCCTCGGTGGGCCCGGGGCGCTCGGTGGCGAGCTGGCCGTACGCACCCGTCCAGATCGGGACGTCGACCTTGTCCGCGACGTCCGGCAGGGTGACCGACTGGACCTGGTCGGTGTGCTTCGGGTCGGTGCGCCCGGGGATCCGCGGCTCGCTCTGCTGCAGGCGTGCGGTGACCGTGACCTCGCCCGACGGCGGCGCCGGGACGTGGTCGGGCGCGTCCTGGGCGTTGCCGGTCGGCACCCAGCCGCGGTCGACCACGAACGCACGACCGTCGGCGGTGACGAGCGGCGTGAGCACCTCGAAGCCGGGTTGGCCGTTGTGCACCCGGTTCCGGACGAGCAGCTGCTCGTCGGTGTCGTAGCGTCCGGTGACCTCGACCCGCAGCCAGGTCTGGTCGTCGTCCCAGCTCGACGCCCGGGGGAGCGCCTGGTCGAGGGGCACCGGGGTGTGGTCGTAGTTCGTGGCGATCTGTTCGTTCACCCGCACGGCTTCGTTCCGGCGGTCCCACTGCCACATGCCGAACAGCGTGCAGATGATCGCGAACGCGACGGCGATCGCGAAGTAGCCCAGCCAGCGACGACTGCGGACGAAGTGCCACCCTGGCGTGGGGCCGCCGGTGCTCGGTCCGCCATCGCGGTCGGACGACGGCGTGGTGTCGGGGTCGACGGGCGGTCGTCCGCCGGCCTGCTGCCGGATCTTCGCCGCGTGCTTGCGCCCATACCGGGTGCTCGGGTCGAACCCCTGGGTCATCGCCCGGTTCCGGAGGAACGCACCCCGACGTCGTTCTTCGGGGCGTCCTCACGCGCACGGACGTCGTCCAGGTGGTCGACCTCTTCCTGCATGCCGGTCACCCGCACCGGGAACGAGCGGGACCGCAGGTAGTCGGCGAGGAAGTCGCAGTGCTCCTCGCACGCCGCCCAGATCTTCACACGGTCGACCGAGTGGATGCGCGGGTTGCGCCAGTTGATCCGCCACTCCGCGGTGTTCGTGCACCCGGCACGGGAGCACACCGGCGTCGAGCCCGGCTCGGTGAAGAGGTCGAACGTCGCCCCCATCAGCGGTGCGCTCGGGACTTGGAGGACCAGACGCGGGAGCGGTCGCCGTTGCGCTGCCATTCTTCCTGCGCGTGCTGGGCCTGTTCGCGGAGGCGTTCCTGCTCGGCACGGTAGGCCTCGGCCCGGGCGTCCTCCTGCTGCTCGCGGAGGCGCGGGTCGACCGCGTCGTAGAGCTCGATCGCACCGGCCGGGGACACGAGGTCGCTCTCGGTGTGGTTGCCGGCGTTCGCGACGATGACCGCGACCCACGGGATCACGGCGGCGAGGACGATCGGGATGACCGCGAGCCAGGTGTGCCACGTGGTCCAGATGAGCACCGCCCCGACGAAGCACACGACGCGGACGCCCATCTGCCACACGTAGCGGGACAGGCGGTGCGCCCGGTCCTGCTCGGGCGAGTCCGGCAAGGACGTGATGCTGTTCGTGCTCTGGAGCTGTCGCGCCCCACGACGACCGGCGTCGTGACGTCGCTGCTCTTGGTACCGCTGCGTCGACTTCATCCCGTAGTTCTTCCCTCGGTCTCCGACAACCCTAAGCCCGCACCACCGACAGTCACCCCGCCGCGCGGGGGACAAGTGCGGGGATCGGCTCCGGTACGCTCGTCCGGGCGTGTCCGGCCGGGAGACCGACGGCACGCCGAGCCCCACACCATCGAACGGAGCGACCATGAGCACCCCCCGTACCGTCCTCATCACCGGCGGCAACCGCGGCATCGGCCACGCCCTCGCGGAGCGCTTCGTCGCCGCCGGGCACCGCGTCGCCGTAACCTCCCGCAGTGGCCAGGGCGGCCCCGAGGGTGCGCTCACGGTCGCCGCGGACATCACCGACTCGGCCTCGGTCGACGCCGCGTTCTCGCAGGTCGAGGCGGAGCTCGGGCCGATCGAGGTCCTCGTCGCCAACGCCGGCATCACGAACGACCAGCTGCTGCTCCGCATGTCCGAGGAGGACTTCACGAGCGTCGTCGACACGAACCTCACGGGCACCTTCCGCGTCGTCAAGCGCGCCACGAAGGGCATGATGAAGGCGAAGTTCGGCCGCATCGTCCTGATGTCGAGCGTCGTCGGCGCCTACGGCCAGGTCGGTCAGGTCAACTACGCAGCGTCGAAGGCCGCCCTCGTCGGCATGGCCCGGTCGATCACGCGCGAGCTCGGCTCCCGCGGCATCACCGCGAACGTCGTCGCGCCCGGCTTCATCCAGACCGACATGACCGCCGCGCTGCCCGAGGAGCTGCAGGCCGAGTTCAAGAAGCAGATCCCCGCGGCGCGCTACGGCACCGTGGACGACGTGGCCGAGGCGACGCTGTTCCTCGCCGGCGACGGTGCCGGGTACGTCTCCGGCGCGGTCATCCCGGTCGACGGCGGGCTCGGGATGGGTCACTAGCCCGACCGCGGCCGGCGTCCGCGCTAGCCGCGCAGCCCGAGGGTCGCGAGCACCGCGGACAGGTCTCGGTCGACGACCGCCACGTCCGCCCGCTCGCGCACGAGCGGCTTCGCGTCGAACGCCACCCCGAGCGCCGCGACGCCGAGCATCACGAGGTCGTTCGCCCCGTCCCCGACCGCGACCGTCCGCGTCATGGGCACGCCGTCCTCGTCGGCCCAGGCGCGCAGGGTCTCGGCCTTCGCCGCGGCGTCGACGACCGCGCCGGACACCCGCCCGGTGAGGACGCCGTCGACGACCTCGAGCCGGTTCGCCCGGCAGTGGTCGAGCCCGAGGCGCGCCGCGAACGGGTCGAGCACCTCGTGGAACCCGCCCGACACCACACCGACGGTCCCGCCGGCGGCGTGCACGCCGCGGACCAGGTCGTCCGCACCCCGCGTGACGCGGACCGCCTGCTGCGCGCGGGTGCACACCTCGGCCGGGAGGCCCGCCAGGGTCGCGACCCGCTCCCGCAGGCTCGCGGCGAAGTCGAGTTCGCCGCGCATGGCGCGCTCCGTCACCGCCTGCACCTGTGGCCGGGTCCCGGCGTGGTCGGCGAGCAGTTCGATGACCTCGTCCTCGAGCAGCGTGGAGTCGGCATCGAGGACGACGAGGAAGCGGGGCACGGACCAACGGTACCGACAGCAGGAGGCGCGGCCGACGTCCGTGACGTCAGCCGCGCCTCCCGGCCCGGTGCCGCGTCGTGGACGCGACCGGGCGTGGCGGTCGGTGGACCTGCCTAGGCCTCCACGCGGACGCCCTTGCCGACGACCGTGATGCCGGACTCGGTGACCGTGAAGCCGCGGGCCTCGTCGGTCTCGCGGTCGACGCCGACCCGGGCGCCGGGGGCGATCACGACGTCCTTGTCGAGGATGGCGCGGTTCACGACGGCGCCGGCACCGATCGAGGCCCGCTCGAACACGATCGAGTCGAGGACCTTCGCGCCGGAGTCGATCCCGCACCACGGACCGATCACGCTGCGCTCGACCTGCGCGCCGGACAGCAGGCAGCCGAGCGACACGATCGAGTCGACGGTCGAGCCGGTGTTGCCGTTTGCGTCGCGCACGAACTTCGCCGGGGGCAGGTTCGTCTGCTGGTTGAAGATCGGCCAGTCCTGGTTGTACAGGTTGAACACCGGCACCGGCGCGATGAGGTCCATGTGGGCGTCGAAGAACGAGTCGATCGTCCCCACGTCGCGCCAGTAGTACCGGTCGCGCTCGTTCGACCCCGGCACGTCGTTGCCCTTGAGGTCGTAGACGCCGGCGTCGCCACGGGCCACGAAGTCGGGGACGATGTCGCCGCCCATGTCGTGCTGGCTCGTCTCGATCTGCCCGTCGCGGAGCACGGCGTCGACGAGCGCGTCGGCGTTGAAGACGTAGTTGCCCATCGACGCGAGGATCTCGTCGGGGGAGTCGGCCAGGCCGACGGCGTCCTTCGGCTTCTCGAGGAACGCGTCGATCCTGGTCGGGTCCTCCTCGTCCACCTGGATGACGCCGAACTGGTCGGCGAGACCGATCGGCTGACGGATCGCCGCGACCGTGGCACTGCGGCCGGAGGCGATGTGGGCCTCGATCATCTGGTGGAAGTCCATGCGGTAGACGTGGTCGGCACCGACCACGACGACGATGTCGGGGCGTTCGTCACGGAGCAGGTTGAGCGACTGCAGGATCGCGTCGGCCGAGCCGGCGAACCAGCGCTTGCCGAGTCGCTGCTGCGCGGGCACCGACGCGACGTAGGACCCGAGGAGCCCCTCCATGCGCCAGGTCTCGGCGACGTGGCGGTCGAGGCTGTGCGACTTGTACTGCGTCAGGACCACGATCTTCTGCAGCCCGGAGTTGACCAGGTTGGAGAGCGCGAAGTCGATGAGGCGGAAGTTGCCGCCGAACGGGACTGCGGGCTTCGCGCGGTCGGCCGTGAGCGGCATGAGCCGCTTGCCCTCGCCACCGGCGAGGACGATGCCGAATACCTTCTTTGGTGCCATGTGGTTCACAGTAGGCGTCCGGACAGTGAACCCGTTACGTTGAACCAGTGCGAGTCGATCTGCTGACCAGGGAGTATCCGCCGGAGGTCTACGGCGGAGCGGGTGTCCACGTTGCCGAACTCACCGCCGCGTTGCGGTCGGGGACGGAGACGGACGTCCGTGTCCGGGCCTTCGGGGCCTTCCGTGACGAACCCGACGTGTGGGCGTACCGCACGCCCGCCGGTCTGGAGAACGCGAACGGCGCGCTCCAGGCCCTCGGCACCGACGTCGCCATCGCGGCCGACGTCGCGGGCGCTGACATCGTGCACTCGCACACCTGGTACGCGAACGCCGCGGGCCGCATCGCCCAGTTGACGCACGGCATCCCGCACGTCGTCTCGGCGCACAGCCTCGAGCCGCTGCGTCCGTGGAAGGCCGAGCAGCTCGGCGGCGGGTACCGCCTGTCCAGCTGGATGGAGCGCGAGGCGTTCGAGAACGCCGACGGGGTCATCGCGGTGTCGAAGGCCATGCGCGCCGACATCCTCCGCTCGTACCCGTCGATCGACCCGGCGAAGGTCCGCGTCGTCTACAACGGGATCGACATCGACGCGTGGAAGCCCACCGTCGACGAGGACGCCGTCCGCGCGCTCGGCATCGACCCCGGCAAGCGCAGCGTCGTCTTCGTCGGGCGCATCACCCGCCAGAAGGGCCTGCCCTACCTGCTCCGCGCGGTCGCGTCGCTGCCCGAGGACGTCCAGGTCGTGCTCTGCGCGGGCGCGCCCGACACCCCCGAGATCATGGCCGAGGTCACCGAGCTCGTCGAGTCCCTCCGGACCGAGCGCGAGGGCGTCGTCTGGATCGACCGGATGCTGTCGCACCAGGAGATCGTCAACGTCCTGTCCTCCGGCACGGTCTTCGTCTGCCCCTCGATCTACGAGCCCCTCGGCATCGTCAACCTCGAAGCCATGGCGTGCGGCATCCCCGTCGTCGGCACGCGGACCGGCGGCATCCCCGAGGTCGTCGCCGACGGCCTGACCGGCCGGATCGTGCCGATCGACCAGGCGCAGGACGGTACCGGGACGCCGAACGACCCCGACCGGTTCGTCGCCGACCTGGCCGCGACGCTCGAGGAGGTGCTCGCCGACGAGGGCCTCGCGAAGCTCATGGGACGCGCGGGCCGCCTGCGCGTCGAGACCGAGTTCACGTGGGACGCGATCGCCCGCCGGACACGGCAGGTCTACGACGAGGTGCTCGCACAGAAGCCGTAGGCTGGGGCCATGCCCTCGGTCGTGCGCTTGTCAGACGTCTCCGTTGTCCGCAACGGGTCCACCATCCTCGACGGGATCTCGTGGGAGGTGCAGGACGACGAGCGCTGGGTGGTGCTCGGCGCGAACGGCGCGGGCAAGACCACGCTGCTGCAGGTGGCCGGCGCGCAGACCTTCCCGACGTCCGGTTCGGTCGAGGTGCTCGGCACCGAGCTCGGCAGCGCGGACCTGGCCGAGCTGCGGCCCCGCATCGGCTTCGCGTCGACGGCACTCGCGCGCCGCATCCCGGTGACCGAGAAGGTCGTCGACGTCGTGCTCACCGCCGCGTACGCGGTCACCGGGCGCTGGAACGAGGAGTACGAGGAGCTCGACGTCCGCCGTGCCCAGCGCGTGCTCGACGAGTGGGGCCTCGGGTCGTTCACCGATCGGACGTTCGGCGAGCTGAGCGACGGTGAGCAGAAGCGCGTCCAGATCGCCCGCGCCGTGATGACCGACCCCGAGGTGCTGTTCCTCGACGAGCCGGCGGCGTCGCTCGACCTCGGCGCCCGCGAGAGCCTCGTCCGCACCCTCGGCGGCTACGCCCAGAGCAGCGACTCGCCCGCGATCGTGGTCGTCACACACCACGTCGAGGAGATCCCCGAGGGCTTCACGCACGCACTCGTGCTGTCCGACGGACACGTGCAGGCGGCCGGTCCGATCGACGAGGTCCTGACCGGCGAGACGCTGTCCACGGCGTTCGGCATCGGGCTCACCGTCACGAAGGACGCGGGTCGCTGGACGGCTCGCGCGTCCTGACGACGCGCCGCTCCACACCCGCCCGGATGCTCCCGTGCGGGCCGGTCGTCTGGTAACGTAGACGGCTGGCGCACGCCACAGACTTCCCGTGCCGCGCTCGTCTCGATCGCGACACAGTCCGACCCATCTCAACCGAGGAATCGCCATGAAGACCGAAACCCACCCCGAGTACAACGCCATCGTCTTCCGTGACCTGGCTTCCGGTGAGACGTTCCTGACGCGTTCGACCGCGACCAGCGACAAGACCATCGAGCTCGACGGTGCGACCTACCCGGTCATCGACGTCGAGATCTCCTCCGCGTCGCACCCGTTCTACACGGGCAAGCAGCGCATCCTCGACTCGGCCGGCCGCGTCGAGAAGTTCAACCAGCGCTTCAAGGGCTTCAGCAAGTAAGCAGCCACGGCGTCCGGACGGGCGGTCCTCCCCTGGGAGGGCCGCCCGTTCTGCGTGTGCGGCGTGGGTCGTGTCGGACGGGAGGCGCGGGGCGGGCTGGTGGCGCGCCTCCCGTCCGGCGGACGGTCGCTGGTGGCGCCTCAGGCGCGCGCGACCGCTGCGGCGGCGCGGCGCACGATCTCCTCGCCGGCGAGCACGCCGGACGCGTCGGTGACGGTGCAGTGCGGGGCCGTCCACCCGGCGGCGTGGAGTTCGCCGTGCGCCGGTCGGAGCGCGACGTCTGCCCAGGCGAGCATGTCCCGGTCGAGCAGGGAGTCGCCGGCGGCGACCGAGGTGGTCGCGCCGACCCGGGCCGCGACCTCGGCGAGGGCACGTTCCTTGCGGATCGCGCGCGGCACGGCGTAGAGCTTCCGGCCCTGCAGCGAGACGACCCAGCCGCGGGCGTCGAGTTCGGCCGTGAGGGTCGCGAGCGCGTCGTCGGGGAGCTGTGCCCGGTCGACGACGGCGTAGACGAACAGCTCCTCGGCGCGGTGGTTGCGGAGGAGCGCCCCCTCGGGGAGGAGGGCGAGGAAGCGTTCCTCGGCTTCGGGCAGCGGTGCACTCGACGCGTCGATGTCGGTGCGGAGCGTCCGCGTCCAGTCGGCGTCCGGCTCGCCGTCGTGCAGCACGACGGCGCCGTTCGTCGTGACCGCCCACCCGGCGGTCGGGAGCGGGAGGCGGATGCGACGGTACTGCGCCACCGTCCGGGTGGTGACCGGCACGACCGTCGCGGCGCGGGCGAGGTCCGCGAGGGCGGTCTCGGCTGCGCGTGTCATGAAGGACAGCGGGGCACCCTGGTAGACCTCCGCGACGACGAGGGGTGGGGCGTCCTGGTCGGGGCCGTCGAGGAGGAGCGCGGCGGCCGAGTAGACGAGGGTGCGGTCGAGGTCGAACCCGACGAGGGCGGTCACCGGGCGACCCGGGTCGGTGTCGTGGGGGTGTCGGTCGTGGTCGCGTCGGGTGCGGTCGCCGTTGCGTCGGTCGTGTCGGTACCCGCGTCCGTCGCGGTGCCGGTGTCGGTCGGTTCCCCTTCGCTCACGCGGCTCCCGAGGGGGTGGATGAGCCCGACGCAGCTGTAGGCGAGGTCGGGGCGGGTGACGACCGGCACGCCGCGTTCCCGGGCGAGCGCGACGACGTGCGCGACGTCCACGTCGTCGGGGTCCCGCACGAGCACCTGCCACGGGACGCGCCGGAGCAGCACCCGGGTGGTCTCCCCGACGCCGGGCTTGACGAGGTGCAGGTCCGCGATGCCGAACTCGGCCCCGATCGCCTCGACGGTCCGCATGCCGCGCCAGTCCACCGCGCGTCGGGCGACGGCGTCCGGTCCCTCGTCGGCCAGGGCGGCGCGGACACGGGGCAGGACGGCGTCGAAGTGCGCCTCGATCGCGGCCACGAAGGCCTGCGAGTGGTCGCGTGCGGCGAGGTGCCGGTACTGCTTCGCGCCGTGCAGCGTGCCGAGCGGCGTCACCGCGCGGTTGAACACCGTCCGCGAGACCAGCCCCGAGACGGTCGAGTTCAGGCACGCCGAGGGCACGAGGTAGTCGTCGCGCGTCCCGTGCAGCGGGGTGCACCCGGCCGGGTCGGCGAGCACCGCGAGGTCGTCACGGAAGCGGACCCCGTCGGAGGCCGCGAACCGGTCGAGCGCGTCGGTGAGTTCGCGGGTGATGGCGCCCTTGCCGGTCCAGCCGTCGACGAACACGACGTCGTCCGGGTCGTGGTGCGCGGCGAGCCAGCGGAGGGCGGTCTCGTCGATGCCGACCCCGCGGACGATGCTCGCGGTGCGGTGGGGGAGCAGGACGCCGTGCTGGCGCTCGGCCCACCGGCGCATGAGGATCCCGACGGGCGTGCCGGCACGGGCGAGCGACACGAGGACCGGTCGGCGGCGGTCGCGCAGCACGAGTTCGGTGACGACGCCGACGGCCTCGGCGATGCGCTCCGCCGAGCGTGCGAGCGCGTCCTCGTACAGCCGCTCGTAGGCCTCGGACGGGACGTACTCCACGGGCAGGGACTCGGCGTAGTTCGCGCCCTCGAGCTGGATCGCGCGTTCCCGGTCGGCGGTGTCCGCCTCGAGCGCGACGTCCGCCAGGTCCTGGAGCAGCCAGGTGACGTCGTCGGGCGTGTAGGAGCCGAAGGAGGGGCCGGTCAGGGGTCGGGGCCCTGCGGCGGTCGACGCCGTCGGGGCCGTGCCCGCCGACGTGGACCCGCCCGACGCGGGGACGTGGAGCGGGGCATCGACCAGGACGACGTGCGCGGTGACCGCCGTCAGGGCTGCGAGCAGGCCGTCGTCGCCGTCGAGCAGCGCGCGGTCGGTGCCGGGTTCCGGCAGCACCACGATCGCGTCGAACCCGTGGACGTTGTACGCGAAGCGCTCGCCCGGCCCGTCGACGGTCCGTTCCCGTGAGCGGAACCGGACGCCGGAACGCACCGGCCAGGCCGGGTCGTCGAGGACCGCGACGGGCGACCGGGTGGTCGTGGACGACGTCACGTCGACACCGGTCCGGCGCAGCGCGTCGGCGACCACGAGCGGCGTGTGCATGTGCTCCTCGGTGCCGAGCACCAGGACGCGTCCGGGCTCCTCGCCGAGGATCCGTCGGAGGTCGGCAGCGGTCCCCTCGACGTCGGTCCGCGGCAGGCGGCTGCGTCCGGCGGGCACGCCGTGGCGGTCGACGTCGGTCGGTGCGGCCGTCAGCGCGGTGACGCGACCCGGCCCGCTCGCGCCGCTCGTCGGGGTCGTCCCGTGGTCGGCCACGACCCGTGCGGCGGTGTCGACCAGGCCGCCCGGGAGCGACACCGAGCCGCGTCCCAGTCCGACGACGGTGACCGGGGCGCCGAGTTCGCGCGCGAGGTCGTCCGTCGCGGCGACGTCGGCGGGGGAGCGCAGGTCCACCAGGCTCGCGACGACCCAGCGGCGCTGCGGGGCGATCGCGTGCAGTGCTCGGATCGTCGCCCGCGCGGTGCCGCCCGTGCTGAGCTCGTCGTCGACGAGCACGACCGTGCCGTCGGTCGGCAGCCACTCGGGGTCGCTCGGGAGCAGGCGGTGCGCGGTCGCGTGCGAGTGCGCCTCGTCGAAGCCGGCCGCCGCGGTGGCACCGACCGGGTCGTGCCGGGTGGAGTGCAGGTACCGGGCCCCGAGCGTCTCGGCGACCATCGCCCCGAGGGCGGTCGCGGTCTCGGCGAAGCCGAGGACGAGCACGTCTGGTGCATCCGGGCGGTGGACCGCGAGGTCTGTGCGGAGGGCGGTCGCCGCGCGGTGCAGGTCGGCGTCGGAACGGTCGGCGTCGAGCAGCGCGGCGACGCGGCCGGCGGCACCGGCGTCGAGACGGGACCCGCCGTCCAGGGCGTCCGCGACGCGCGCGCCGAGTGCCTCGCCGGCGGCGAGGGCGACCGCGGGCACGGTCGGGACGTGCTTCGCGAGCACGGTCGACACGAGCAGGTGCGCGCGCTTCGGGTTGCGCCGCAGGGCGACGCGGACGAGGGCGGCGAGCGGGACGAGCGGGTGGGGCGCGGTCGTCGCGTCGGTGAGGACGACGCCGAGGTCGGCGGGCGTGGGGATGGTCACGGCAGGCTCCGTTCGAGCAGGTCGACGAAGGTCACGTCGGGTGCGGCCACGCCGAAGGCCCGGGCGCGGAGCAGGGTCCGGGTGGCCCATTCGTGGTGCGGCTTCATCTCGTTCATCTTGTTGCCGTAGCGGGACGCGGCGGCCCCGCCGGCGGTGTTCGCGAGCACGTCGGAAGCGTCCGAGAACTCCTCGTCGGTCACGACGGACATGGCGTGCACGAGCGGGACGTGGCGGGGGTGGATGACGGTCTTGCCGGTCAGTCCGTTCGCGCGGTCGAGGGTGACCTCGCGGAGGAGTCCGTCGAAGCCCTCGAGCAGCAGCTCGCGACGCAGTCCCGGGTCACCGGCCTGCTCGAACGGCGTCGATCGGAGCTGGGTCCGGAAGACCCGGTCCGAGCCGGGGTAGTGCTCCCAGACCGGACCCGACACGACGAACCCGTCGCGCGCCCGGCCGAGCACGTTCACCACGTCGCCGATCACCGACGCCAGCATCTGCACGTCGTAGACCGTCAGGTGCGAGGGTCGACGGAGCCCGTAGACGCTCGACAGGTCGGTCGCCCCGATCCGGACCGCGAGCACGTCACGTCGGCGGGCGAGCAGCAGGCCGCGGATGGCCGCGAGGGCACCGACACGGCTCTCGCGGTGCATGATCGACGGCGACTCCAGGATCGGCATCACGAGCAGTCGTCGGTCGTCCCCGCGGTCGACGTTGAGCCCGTCGAGCACCTCGAACCACCGTGCGCCGCGGCCGTCGCTCGCCTCGAACTTCGGCAGCACGATGCCGCTCAGGGCGTCGAGGGCCGCGGGACCGAGTCGCCCGGCGAACCGGGCGAGGTGCTCGGCGTCGCGCACGCGCAGGAAGAGCTGGGGGAGCGCGGCCACCGCGTCCGCGCCGGAAGCGGCGAGCTCGCGGAGGGCGGCGTCGACGTTGTCCTCGGCGCGGGGCAGGTCGGTGTCGGCCACCGAGTCCTCGAGGCACAGCACGATCGACGCGGCACCGAGGTCCCGCTGGCGCAGGACGTCGCGGACGAGGTCCGGCCGGATGCCCGGCGTGTAGAGGGTCGCTCCGAGCGCGACGGCGCGGAGGTCCTGGTCGCTCGCGCGGGTGACGTCCTCCGGCGGCGTGCGGAAGAACGCCGCGTGCCCCTCGGGATCGCTGCGCTCGAGCTGGGCGAAGTGGCGCACGGGTCAGGCTCCGATCGGCGGTGCGGAGAGGGTGAACCCGAACGCGGCGAACACCTCGCCGTCGTGGAGGACACGGGGGAACGGTTCGGCGCGGAGTTCGACCTCGCCGTCGATCACGGACAGCGCGGTGATCGTCATCGTGTCGGCGGTGCCGGGGTCCACCGCGAGCGTGGTGCCGTCGTGCAGGGCCACGACGGTGCGGTCACCACCGCGGTTGATGAACAGCGCGCGGCGCAGGGTGCGGACGTGCCGGAGCGTCACCAGGGCCACGTCGCCGTCGAACCCGACGAGGGGCCGGTTGCCCGGGGTCTGCACCGGGCGGCCGGCGGAGCGACCATCGAGGGTGAGGGCGCCGACCACGTGGTCGACGCTCTCCCAGACCGTGCTCGTGCAGCCGGAGACGGCCAGCGTGCCGACCGCGGAGCGCCGGCGGTCGACGCGGACGACGGGCGTCTCCGCACCGAGGACCTGGACGTCACGGGGGTCGGGCGCCGGGAAGGGCCGGACCCGTGCGGCACGGGCGGCGAGCCGCGCGGCCACACGTGCCGACGGCCCCTGCGCGGCGGGGGCGCCCGACACCGCGGACGGGCTCGGCGTTCCGGACGCGCCGGCGCCGCTGGCCGTCCGTGCCGGGCTGGGAGCGGTCGCCGGGACCGGTGGCGTGCCGGTCGCGCCACCGAAGGACAGCTGGAGCCCGGCACCGCCGGGACGCGGGCCCGTGCTGGCCCTCGTGCTCGTGCCTGCGGGAGCGGGCCCCGTCGACGCGCCGCGGGAGGGCTCCGGTGCGGTGCCGGCGGGGCCGGTCACCGGTGCGCCGGGGGTCGGACGGTCGCCGGTGTGCGCCGTGGGCAGCGTGGCGGTCGTGGCGTCGGCAGGGGTGGCGGGCCTCGGGCGTGTCCGCCGCCGGAGCCACGGGTGCGCGGAGGTCACCGGGCGCGACCGATGCCGTGGTCGGCGCGCAGACCGGTCAGCCCGGTCGTGTAGCCCTGGCCGACGGCCCGGAACTTCCAGTCCGACCGGTGCCGGTACAGCTCGCCGAGGATCACCGCGTCGATGGTGTGGTTGCGGTCGGCCGGCACCGCGAACGAGACGAGCTCGCGACCGTCCGGTGCGCACACCCGGATCGCCATCGACCGGACCGACCCGAGGTCACGCGGCGAGCGGCGCTCGGGGTCGAGGTAGAGCGCGAACACGATCTTGTCCACGACCGCGGGGACCGAGACGAGGTCGACGTCGATCTCCTCCTGGTCGGACTCGTCGAGGTACCGGACGGAGGCGTCGGCGCTCTCGAGCTGGTTGAAGAACACCAGGTCCTCGTCGGACAGCACGAGGCCGTCCTGCCCGCAGACCAGTGCGACCGGCACGAGCTCGGCGGACGGGCCGCGGCTCGGGATCTGGTCCCACGAGATGCCGACCACGACGGCCTGCAGGTCGGGGTTCTCGGCGGTGAGCGCGGCGTTCGCCCCCGGGACGAGCCGGCCGGTCACGAGTCGGCTCCGCGCAGGCGGAGACCGGCATCGCCGTCGCCGAGGCGGTCCCGGAGGAAGCGTCCGTGGGTGGAGAGTTCGGCGATGGCTCCGCTCCTGATCTGTTCGTGCATGTCCTCGACCGTCTCGGCGACGACCTGCAGCTGGTCGGCCAGGGTGCGGGTCGCGGCGCTGTCCTCGCGCCGGTCGGACGCGGGCAGGGACCGGTAGGTGCGGACCGGTGTGGGCAGGTAGTCGTCGACGACGGCCTGGAACAGGTACCGCTGCTCGGTCGAGGCCCCGCGCGCGACGGTCGTGCCGGCCGCGTCCCGGAGCAGGTCCTCGACGTGCCGGACGCGGGAGGCGATCACGGTGGGGAGGTCGTCCCCGGCGGCGCGCACGAACGCCCGGAGGTCGTCGAGCCCCGCGGCGACCGCGCCGTCGTCCGCCGCACCGCCCGCGCCCCGGACGTCGATCCGCGCCGCGGCCGCGGCTGCCGCCTCGTGCGCGGTGGGCGCCGGGGCCTGGTCGTCGCGGTCGTCGTCGCGGCCGAACAGGGACCGGAACCGGTCACGCACGGCGCGCGACCGTCCGGGTCATCGGCCGACCGACCGGGGGTCGTCGTCCGTCTGCCGGGCGCGCTCCAGGTACGGCTTCGCCCGCTGGATGCCCGACTCGAGGGCGGACACGGTGGACGCCATGTTCTGCGCGGCCTCGGAGCGGAAGGCGTCGATCGCGTCCATCGTCTGGAACACGTTGTCGAACGCCTTCTGCAGGGTCTCGACGCTCACGCCCGAGTTCGTTGCCTGCTGGTGGATGCGCGTCGTCTGGTCGCGCAGCATCTCGCTGGTCTGCAGGATCATCGCGTTCGTCGTGTTGTTGACCGCGTCGATCTGGTCGAGCACCATCCGCTGGTTCGCGAGTGCCTGCGCGACGACCACCGCGGTGCGCAGGGCGGCGATCGTGGTCGTCCGGGCGCGCTCGACGCCCTTGATGAGCTCGGTGTTGTTCTTGCGCACCAGGTCCATCGCGAGGTACCCCTGCACCGAGACGGCGAGCTGCGTGAGGATGTCCTGGTGTCGCTGGCGCACCGGGAAGAGGACGTCCGACTCGAGCTGCTGGGCGGCCTCGACCTTGCCGGCGTTCCGGAGCGACTCGACCTTGGTGACGGTCGCCTGGTCGAGGGCCTTGGCGAAGACGGCGTACTCGCTCAGCTGCTGCATGGTCTCCCACAGCTGCACCTTCTCGTCGGCGAGGGTGGCGTTGTCCTTGCGGAGCTCGTCCTGCCCGGCCATGAGCGACTTGATGATGTGGTCGAGCTGGGTCTGCGCCGACTCGTAGCGCTGGAAGTACTTCGCCAGCTTGTTGCCGCCCGGGATCATCCCGAGGATCTTGCGTCCGGTGCTGAGGTCGGCCTGGTTCGGTGTGAGGTCCTCGACCGTGGACCGCAGGTCGCCGAGGGTCGTGGCGACCCGGACCTGCGCGTCGTCGCCGGAGCGCTTGGCCCCGGCGACGGACGACTGGGACCGCTCGAGCATCCGCGACGAGAATCCGCCGGAGCGGGCCATCTCACTGCCGGCGATCTGGTTGATGCCGTCGATCTTCTGCCCGAACTCCGGGGAGCGCGGGTCGAGCGCCGCGACCTCGTCGACGAACTCGCGGGCCTGCGCCGCGATCTGCGTCTGCCGCTCGGCGTCGACCGGCACCATGCCCGGCGCGTCGTCCGGGGTGATCGTCTCGGCGGCGTCGGCGGGCCGGAGGACGAGGGCGTCCTCGGACGAGTCGGCGGGTTCCGGCGGTGCGAGGGGTCCGGGCATCGTTGCGCTCCTGGGTCGGTCTGCTCGTGCGGGTGGTGCGGTTCGTGCAGGTGGTGCGGGTGGTGCGTGGTGTCGGGCCGGGCGGGTCAGCCCAGCTGCACGCCGAAGTCCGTGGCGATGCCGGCGAGGCCCGTGGTGTAGCCCTGACCGACGGCGCGGAACTTCCACTCGCCGCCGTTGCGGTAGACCTCGGAGAAGATCATCGCGGTCTCGGGAGCGGCGTCCTCCGACAGGTCGTAGCGGACGATCTCGGTGCCGTCCTGGTCGAGCACGCGCGAGTAGGCGCTGCGGACCTGGCCGAAGTTCTGGCCGCGGGCGTCGCCCTGGTCGATGGACACGACGATCACCACGCGCGCGACGTCGGCGGGGAGCGCCTGCAGGTCGATGCTGATCTGCTCGTCGTCGCCCTCGCCCTGGCCGGTGCGGTTGTCGCCCTTGTGCTCGACGGCTCCGTCGGCGCTGCGCGGCTGGTTGTAGAAGATGAAGTCGGCGTCCGACCGGACCTTGCCGGACTCCCCGATGAGGAGCGCCGAGGCGTCGAGGTCGAACTGCTCACCCGAGGTCGTGCGCGGGTCCCAGCCGAGGCCGACGGTCGCGACGGTCAGCCCGGGGCTGGTCTTGGTGAGGGAGAGGTTGTTGCCCTTGGCGAGCGAGAGTCCGGCCATGGTCGGGTTCCTTCCTGGTGGTGCGGTGGGTGGTGCGGCGGACACGGCCGGTCGACCGTGTCCGCGTGGCGTCAGTCGAGGACGACGCCGAAGTCGGTCGCGACGCCGCGCAGCCCGGTGGCGTACCCCTGGCCGACGGCGCGGAACTTCCACTCCCCGTTGTACCGGTAGATCTCCGAGAAGATCA
>Ga0308161_1002653_pt1 | contig 18639 bp, 18 predicted proteins | sample PhyFR2_FD_201034 | JGI IMG/M metagenome (GOLD analysis project Ga0308161, IMG submission 201034) | Phyllosphere microbial communities from UC Gill Tract Community Farm, Albany, California, United States - DLSLF.R2 | ecosystem: Host-associated > Plants > Phyllosphere > Unclassified | place: USA...
GCGCGAGGTAACGCGTTGCGGGTGTAACAGGTCGGCGCGGATGTGCGCCTCATGATCTACCGAGTGGGTCTGCTTCTGGCAGTCCCTCTACAGCGGACTTTGGATTCTTCTGTTTCGCCCTCTGCAAGTCAAGTCGTCTGTGTGGTTAATTGTGGGTAAGCACATGAGAACGCAAGAAAAAACCTGAAAAGCGCTACTCTGTTAGCGTCAATTGCGCATTTTTGCCAAGGAATCAGCATGCGAACGCTCCTCCTCACTCTGCTGATCGGCCTCAGCCCATGGTGCTCGGCCGCTCAAATCTACAAATGGGTCGATGCCCAAGGCGTCACGCATTTCGATGCGCAGCCTCCGCAGGGCCAACCGTCGACGACCGTACACACACCCTCCTCACCCGCGCCGAAAGCTGCGCCGATGCCGGGCGGCGGCGTACTTGGCGATCAGAAAGCCATTGATGCCAAGGTGAAGAAACAGGTCGCCGAGCAGCAGGCGCAGCTCAAGGCGTTTTGCGAACAGGCACGCACAAACCTGGCGCAACTGCAGAACAATCCACGTTTGCGTGAGGAGGTCGAGGGGGATGTGCGCAGGCTTGACGATACACAGCGTCAGGAACGCATCGTCGAAGCGAAGAAGCAGATTGCCGAGAACTGCCAGTAGGCCTGGCAGTTCCCAGTTTAGTTCAGCGAGATGCAGTGATCAGCAGGTCGAACTCTTTGAGCAGCACCTGCAACTGCCGATCCTTGCCACCGAGGTTGCGCTGGGCAAAGACCATTTCCGCCATTTCCTGAATGCCCGAGGCGTTCGGCAGCGGCAGATCCTGTTCGAGGATCATCTTCATGCGCGGCAGGAAGATCCATTGCAGCCATTGCTCGAAGTCCAGCGTGTCGACGGAAAACGGCTCGACACTGCTCAGCGCTTCGGCGGACGGCTCAACCTCATCCCACCAGCCCTGGGTGCGCAGCTCTCGTTCGATCAGCAACAGCTGATCGGCGATTTTCGGGAAGCGCACGTCCATTACAGGGAAACCTTGGCCTTCTGACGGGCCAGTGCGGCGCCGGCGGAATCGCCTTGTTTCTCACGAGACTGAGCGATGATTTCCCACAGGCTGGCTTGCAGGTCCGGACGACCGTTGGCCATGGTCAGCGCACGACGGGCAAATTGCTCGGCTTGCGGCGCATCGCCTTGGGCCATGCGCACCTGCGCCAAACGGTAAAGCACTTGTGGCTCACGGGGGGCTACACGTTGCGCCCGCTCCAGGCTGGAAGAAGCACCGTTGAGGTCGCCACCGGCCTGTTGCTGTTGCGCGGTGGTCAGCAAGGCGAGTACCGGACCGTCCAGTTGCTCATCCGCCGACAGGCCACCGCCACTGCTGGCCGAAGGAATGCCACTTGGCGTCGACGGCATGCTGTAGCTGCCGGAGTTGATCGGCGCCGACTCAACCGCCGATGGGTTGTACGGCCCCGACGTGATACCTCCGGATGCAGGCCCCGGGACGATCGGCGAAGAGCTGATCGGTGTTGACACCGCCGCACCGCCGCCCGGCACCATAACTACTACGCCGGTATCGCCTTGCGGAATCGCCTGAGTCTGGCCCTGCACCGGGCGCTTGACCGTGGTCTGGCGGAAACCGCCATTGGCGCCGATGCGCTCGCTGTTGGACACGGCCGTACCCGAATCCACTACCGGAATCGAACCACGCTGTACGGTGGAGCAGCCGCTGAGCAAAGCCACGGCGGTCACCGCTGGAATCAACCACTTGTTCACTTGAAACCCTCTTTGCTTAATTCATCCAGCCCTTGACCCAGTCCATCACCGATTCCGGCGAGGCAGGTGTTTCGCTTGCACACGCGGCGCCGGGTGGCGGCTCGCTGCCGCGAATATACGGCATCTGTACCGCGCCGGGGCAGTTGGCATCGGAGCCCTGGCCGGTGCGCGAATCGACCCAGGCCTGCACGATGTTGTCCGGCTGCGGCATGTCCAGCGGCAGCGGATCGGCCTTGCGCATGAAACTGGTCCAGACCTGCAGCGCACCGGTGGCCCCGGTGAACGGCGTCTTACCGTTGTCGTCGCGGCCGAGCCAGACCACTGCCAGCAGATCCTGACTGAAACCGGCGAACCAGCTGTCGCGCGAATCGTTACTGGTACCGGTCTTGCCCGCCAGTGTCAGGGTCTTGGGCAGCACGTTATAAACCGAACTGCCGGTACCTTCACGCATCACCCGCTGCATGGCGTTCTGGATCAGGTAAATCGAGGCAGGGTCGAAGCGCTGTTCGATCTGGAACGGATAACGCTTGAGCGGCTCGCCCTCGGCGGTCAGCACGCTGCGAATGCCGCGCATCGGCGTATTGAAACCACCGTTGGCCAGCGTCTGATACATGGTCGCCACTTCGATCGGCGTCATGCCGCCGGCACCGAGCAGCATCGACGGGAACGCCGGGAACTCACGAGTGACGCCCAGGCGACCCACGGTCTTGAGCACATTCGGCACACCGACTTCCAGGCCCAGACGCGAGGTCGACAGGTTGTAGGAATGCGCCAGGCCCTGATAGAGGAACACCGTACCGTGGGAGCGGCGATCGTAGTTCTGCGGCTTCCACACCTGACCGTTGGCGCCCTTGACCGACAGCGGATCGTCCGACAGCCAACTGGTCAGCGTGTACTGGCTCGGCTTCTCGAGCGCGGTCAGATACACCGCCGGTTTGATCAAAGAACCAATCGGGCGCACCGCATCCAGTGCACGGTTGAACCCGGCGTAGCTGGCCTGACGGCTGCCGATCATCGCCTGGACTTCACCGGTTTCCGGGTTGGTCACGACCATCGCCGCTTCGACGTCATCCGAGCCCTTGCGCCCGGCCAGACGCTTGAAGGTGTCATTGACCGAGGCTTCGGCTTTCATCTGCAGAATCGGGTCGAAACTGGTAAAGATGCGCAGGCCTTCTTCGGTCAAGTCTTCGTCGCGGTAGTCTTCGCGCAACTGACGTTTGACCAGATCGATGAAGCCCGGGAACGAGCTGTCGGCGAGCTTGCCGCGAGTCGTCACGCCGAGCGGCATTTTCTTCGCCGCTTCGACCTGCTCGGGGGTTGCCACGCCTTGCTGCGCCAGCACGTCGAGGACCAGATTACGCCGCTCCAGCGCGCGTTCCGGGTTGCGACGCGGGTTGTAGTAGGACGGCCCCTTGACCATGCCGACCAGCAACGCCACTTGATGCAGTTTCAGTTCGGACAAAGGCTGGCCGAAGAAGAACTGGCTGGCCAGACCGAAACCGTGCACCGCGCGCTGACCGTCTTGGCCGACAAAGACTTCGTTGAGGTAGGCCTCAAGGATTTCCTTCTTGTCGTAGTGCAGCTCGAGCAGCAACGCCATCATCGCTTCGGTGAGCTTGCGGGTCAGGCTGCGTTCGCTGGTCAGGTAGAAGTTCTTCACCAACTGCTGGGTCAGCGTACTGCCGCCCTGGGTCATCTTGCCGCCGGAGGTGTTGATCCACACGGCGCGGGCGATCGATTTAGGCGACACGCCCCAGTGGCTGTAGAAGTCACGGTCTTCCACGGCGATCAGGGTTTCGAGCAGGTACGGCGGCACCTGATCAAGTTTGATCAGGATGCGGTCTTCGAGATTTTTCGGGTAAATGCCGCCGATCATCAGCGGCTCGAGGCGCACCACCGACAGTTTCGAACCGTTGGTCGCGGACAGCTCAGCAACGTAATCACCGGAGAAACGCACACGCACTGGCTGCGGCTTTTCCAGGCCTTCATAGAACTGGAAGCCACGGGTGTTCAGGTCAACCGTATTGCCGCTGACGGCGGCGGCGCCGGGGCCGTTGCTCACGGCTTCGCGGCGATAGCCGAGGGCATCGAGTTCGGTGAGGAAATCGTCCTTGCTGAGCTTCTGTCCGACGAACAGCTCGAGCGGGCGCGCGTATACCTTGGCCGGGATGGTCCAGCGCTTGCCGGAGAACTTCTCCTGCACCACGGCATCGAGGTAAACGGCGAAGCCGGCCAGCACTACAAGGCCGACCAGGCTGAGTTTAATGGCCCAGCTCAACCATGGGCTGAGGCCCTTGGCTGGTGGTTTTTTCTTGGTACGGGGGGATCGGGATCGAGTCATGGCGGCGGATTATACGCACTTTATCGATCCTCAACAGGCACGCGCGGAGGTTTGCGTCAGGCGGGCAAGCAGCCATAATGGCCGCCTCGAATTCCCCCGCCTCTGAAGGATCGCCCGTGAGCCAGTCCCTGATCGCTGCCCTGCAAAACCCGGCCCTCTACCCGCATCCCGTCGAAGGGTTTCAGGTCATCGAAACCCACATCTCGTGGGTGATTCTCACCGGCCCCTTTGCCTATAAAGTGAAGAAGCCGGTGAATTTCGGCTTCCTCGACTTCACCAGCCTCGACGCACGTGCGCATTTCTGCGCTGAAGAGCTGCGTCTGAACCAGCGTCTGACCGCTGATTTGTATCTGGACGTGTTGCCAATCACCGGCAGCGTCGAGGCACCGCAATTGGGCGGCGACGGCCCGGCTATCGAATACGTGCTGAAAATGCGCCAGTTCCCGCAGAGCGGGTTGCTCAGCACCCTGCAAGCCAATGGCGAACTGACCACTCAGCACATCGATGCGTTGGCCGAGCAGATCGCCCATTTCCATCTCAACGCCCCGAAAGTCCCGGCCGAACACGACGCCGGCACGCCGGACAGCGTGATGGCGCCGGTCGCGCAAAACTTCGAGCAGATCCTGCCGTTCCTCAGCGACAAGAACGATTTGCTGCAACTCGATGCCCTGAAAGCCTGGGCCGAAAGCAGCTTCGAGCGCCTCAAGCCCCTGTTCGCCCAGCGCAAGTCACAAGGTTTCACCCGTGAATGCCACGGCGACATCCATTTGGGCAACGCCACGGTCATCGACGGCAATGTGGTGATCTTCGACTGCATCGAGTTCAACGAGCCATTCCGTTTCACTGATGTCTGGGCCGACACCGGTTTCCTCGCCATGGACCTGGAAGACCGTGGCCTGAAATCGTTGGCGCGTCGCCTCATCAGCCAGTATCTGGAACTGACTGGCGACTATCAGGGCCTGGAAGTGCTGAACTTCTATAAAGCCTACCGCGCGCTGGTACGGGCCAAGGTGGCGCTGTTCAGCATGCCGGCCGACGCGACTGCGGTGCAGCGCGCCACCACCCTGCGCCAGTACCGCAACTACGCCAACCTGGCGGAAAGCTACAGCACCATTCCTTCGCGCTTCATGGCCATTACCCACGGTGTTTCGGCAGTCGGCAAGAGCCATGTGGCCATGCGCCTGGTCGAAGCGCTGGGCGCGATTCGCCTGCGTTCCGATGTCGAGCGCAAGCGCCTGTTTGGCGAGCAGACCGTTGCCAACGATGTGCAGGCCGGCATTTACAGCGCCGATGCCAGCACCGCGACCTATGCGCGCCTGCATGAAATCGCCGAGGTGATCCTGCACGCCGGCTTCCCGGTAGTGATCGACGCGACTTACCTCAAGCGTGAACAGCGCGACAACGCGGCGAAGATTGCCGAAGCCACCGGCACGCCGTTCCTGATCCTCGACTGCAACGCTCCGCAAGCGGTAATCGAGAGCTGGCTGGCGATGCGCCAGGCCGATCAGAAGGATCCGTCCGACGCCACCCTGGCAGTGATCGAAGCGCAGCAGGCCAACCGCGAAGCGCTGACGCCGGAAGAAATCCTGCGCAGCAAACGCGTGCAGACCAATGAATCCGGGACGCTGGACACCGTGGTCGCGCAGATCCGTCAGCGCCTGCCAGGTCTGTAAAAAACTATTTCGGCCGTGAAGCCCACGCTCGCTTCACGGCCGGCAAATAGTGGCACTATACTGGCGTCATAAAACCAACAGGTGATCTGACATGAGCCAGCCTAAACTGCTCGACACTCCGCTTTACGCCCTGCTGCACAAAGATGACGTTGCAGGCTTCAATAAAGAACGTCCACAGGATGGCCCGATCGACATGGTCGGCGGCGATTTCCGTGGTCTCGACCTGCGCGAGCTGAACGCCGACGGCGTGGATTTCCGCGATGCGTACTTCCGCTCCGCCGATTTGCGCGGCATCGACTTCCGCAAGGCTTCGCTCGAAGGCGCCAGCCTGGCCCATGCGCAGATTTCCGGGGCGTACTTTCCGCCGGAGCTGAGTGCTGACGAGATTCTGATGTCGATGAATTTCGGCACGCGGTTGCGCTATCGCACCCGCTGAAACCTGGAAATCTTCCTGACGCCACGCCTTTCCCCTGTGGGAGCGAGCCTGCTCGCGAAGGCGTAGTGTCAGTGGGTATCGATTGTTTCTGATACGCCCTCTTCGCGAGCAGGCTCGCTCCCACATTGTTAACCGCCTAACTCGCTTCCCTCTGCGCTCGCAGGTCTTTCACTCCCCTTTCTTAGAAGCTTTTGCGTCGAATCCGACCAAACAACCACGCTTTTCCTACTGATGGCTACACTGCTGAGAAGCTCGCCCACGCACCATTCGGCCGTCGCAAGGAGGCTTGATGAATGATGAACTGCAACACCTGAAAAATCTTGGCAAGACATCGGCGCAATGGCTGCATGCCGTGGGCATCCACAGCGCCTCGGACTTGCGTCGCCTCGGTGCAGTGGATGCCTACCGGGCTGTGCGTACTCGGGGGTTTCGCGCATCGAAGGTGTTGTTGTATGCGATCGAGGGCGCGTTGATGGACGTGCACTGGAACGACATCCCCGCCGAGCGCAAGGACGCCTTGAACAAACAGCTCGAAGCCATTTCCGCGCGCCACAAGAACTGAACAGGCGCTGACGCCATGTATTTACTGGGGGAACAATCGGCCCACGCCGACGCATTGATCAATCGCTTGCAGAATCTTCCCGGGCAGTGGCTGCAGGATTTGTCGCCGTGCGCGCCGGTCATCGAGCTGGAGGCAACGGAAGATCTGTTTGCACAGGTGCCGAGCGATCAGTTGTTCCTGCTGAGCGAGGGCGTGGTGCATGGCTGGATCGCGGGCCGTGCGCTGTTCTACTGGCAGGAAGGTGATCTGCTCGGCCTGCAACGTGGCGAGCAATGGAGCGACTGTCGCATTTGCAGCGACAGCGCTGTGCGCCTGGTGCCCTATGGGCGCGCTGAGGTTTTGCAGCATTTGTATGCAGACCCTGATCGAGCGGAGCAGTTGCTGAGCTATCTGCTCGGGCAAATGGCGCTGCTCGCCCACGCCGTGGCCGAGCTGAAACCTCGGGAGTTCCGCAGCACCAACGGCTTCAAACGGGTTGAGGCGGGCGCCGTGCTGATCCAACAGGGCGACGCAGCGGATCACGTCTTCGTGATTATCGACGGGCATGCCGAGGCATTTGTTGACGGGTACAAGGTCGGTGACGTGGCCAAGGACGAGATTTTCGGCGCCATGGCGTTGTTTACCGGCGAGCCGCGCAACGCTTCGGTGGTGACGTCCGAACCGAGCACGGTGATGTTGATTCCCGGTGATCAATTTTTGAGCATGACCCGCAGCAACCCGAAGATCGCCCATGGCCTGATTGAGGGTATGGCTCGACGCATCGGACAGTTGAATCGCCAGATCACGCAGTTGACGACGCAGCGCACCTAGCGCAAAGCCCTTTATTCACAGGGCCTCACCACCGCTCGCAAAACTAAATTACAGATTTGCAAAATCAGCGGTTGACGCGGTAATGAGAATCGCTATGATTATCACAACTGGTCGCGAGATCAGTCGATATTCTGAAAAGCCCTTGGTTCGGACTCTCAGATTATCTCCTCATCAGGCTAATCACGGTTATTTGACCCGGTTTTTTACCGGGTCTTTTTTTGCCTGTGGAAAAGTCATTTAGCGAATTGCTGGCGCATCTGCTCGCAGTAATCCGGCTTCGGCGTGGCAGGCGTGTACCAGACGTAATCGGCCATCGCCGCCGATACCGCAGCGCCCTGCTCGGCCAGCATCAATACGATCGGCGCCTTGCCAGCGCCGAGATCCGACAGATGCAGCGGCACGCCGACATCCTTGCGCGCATGCCAGGCACCGGCCAGCAGAATCGAAGGCATCGGCGCCGCCAGCATGCGTTCGGCCATGCGTCGATCACGCTGTTGCTGAATCGCCAGCATTGCTGGCATCTGTGATTCGGGCAGCAAGCCGCAGTGGGATTCACTGATTTGCCCAAGCAAAGTTTTTTTAACCGACAGCGAATTGCTGCGCGGACCGTTCAGAGCCGGTGGATTGCGGTAGAACGCGCGGATTTCGCTGTCATCGAGATTGGCCGCCAGCAGCGGATACGGCTGCGACAGGGCAAAACGCACGATCGGCCCGTAAAGGTTCCAGTCCCAGCCCTCTTGCCAGGCCAATGCCGCGGGCAGATCTGCCGGAACGGATTTCGACTGGCGTGCCGCATCGACTTTCGCTTGTTGAACCGGCGAGAGCATTTCCAGCAGCAGACTGCCTTGCGCTCGCTGCTCGCCGAGCGACTGCAACAGCCACAACTGTGCGGCATGGTGATCGGCGATGTCGTGCTGCTCACCGATGATCAAACGCTCAGGCTCAGCCAGACGCGTCAGCAATTGCTGCGCCGTAAGTACCTCGCCGCTGCGCAGATCGCGAATATCGGCGCCCACCGGCGGAGCCGCCACGTGCTGACAGCCCGCGAGCAACACCAGCGCCAACAACCACAATCCACGCATGCGACACCTCGATGATGATTCAGCGGGCGATGATCAGCGGATGCCCACGCTCCGGGTGCGGTTGCACCAAAACCTCCAGGCCGAACACTGCTTTGAGCGTATCCGGGCGCAGCACCTGCTGCGGAGTATCCAGCGCAACCGGGCGCCCCTCCTCCAGCAATAGCACGCGATCACAATAGCGTGCCGCGAGATTCAGATCATGCAGGATCACCAGCACCGCCGCGCCGCGATCGGCGAACTCGCGCACCGCTTGCAAGGTGGTGTGCTGATGCAGCGGATCGAGCATGGATGTCGGTTCGTCGAGCAACAGGGTTTGCCCGGCCTGGCCCGGCCAGAGTTGCGCCAGCACTCGCGCCAGATGCACGCGCTGACGCTCGCCACCGGACAACGCCAGATAGCTGCGCCCACTCAGATGGCTGGCATCGGCGGCGGCCAGCGCTGCCGCGACGATTTCGTCATCACGTACGCGCCCGGTCTGGTACGGCAAGCGGCCCATGCCGACGACCTCTTCCACGGCGAAGGCAAAATTCAGCGTCGAAACCTGCGGCAACACCGCCAGTCGTTGTGCCCGCTGCGTTCCGCTCCAGTGGCTCAATGTCTGACCATCGAGCGAGACATTGCCGTCACTGGCGAGCAACTCACCACACAATGCGCCAAGCAACGTGCTTTTCCCGGCGCCGTTCGGCCCCAGCACGCCAAGCACTTGACCGGGTTCGAGCCCGAGCGTAACCCCACTGAGCACAGCCTTGCGGCCACGGCGGACATGCAGATTGTGCGCAGACAACATCAGGCACGCCCTCGCAGCAGCAGATAAAGGAAGAACGGCGCACCGATAAACGCGGTGACAATGCCGATCGGCAACTCCGCCGGCGCCAGCGCCAGGCGCGCCACCAGATCGGCGAGCAATAACAGGCTCGCACCCGCCAAAACCGAGGCTGGCAACAGAACTTTGTGATCGGGGCCGGCCAGCAGGCGCACCAGATGCGGCACCACCAGCCCGACAAAACCGATCATGCCCGCCGCCGCCACCGCCGCGCCGACACCCAGCGCGGTACAGAACACCAGTTCGCGCTTGAGCCGTTCGACATCGATGCCCAGATGACCGGCCTCGGATTCACCGAGCAACAAGGCATTCAATGCCTTGGCCCGACGCGGCAGCCACAGCGCCACGCCGATGGTGATGATCAGCAGTGGCCACAGCCGCGCGTAACTGGCGCCGTTGAGGCTGCCCAGATTCCAGAAGGTCAGGGTGCGCAGCGTGGCGTCATCGGCCAGATAGGTGAACAGACCGACCGCCGAACTGGCCAGCGCCGTCAGCGCGATACCGGCCAGCAACATGGTGGCGACGTGAGTCTGACCGTTGCGCCGGCCCAGCCGATAGACCAGCGCCGTCACCCCGAGCCCGCCAAGAAACGCACACACCGACAACAGATACGGCCCGAACCACTCCGGCAGGCCGCCGAATAACGAACCACCGACAATCGCAATCGCTGCGCCAAGTGCCGCGCCACTGGACACCCCGACCAGCCCCGGATCGGCCAGCGGATTACGAAACAGGCCCTCCATTGCCACCCCGGACAGCGCCAGCACTCCGCCGACCGCCAAGCCGAGCAAGGTTCGCGGCAGGCGGATCTGGCCGAGAATCAGCTCAGCCTGCTCCAGACCTTGCGGCGCCAACGGCACGCCGATCAGACGCAGCGCCGCGCGCAAGGTATCGAACAGCGGCAGGCTCACCGGCCCCAATGCCAGCGACAGCCAGATCGCCAGCAGACACAGCAATGTCAGGCCGATAAACAAGCCACGGGGTTTGACCAGTGTGGTCATTGGCCGCCCTTGGCCGGGTAGAAGCCGTCAGTCAGGGTTTGCAAAGCAGCCGGCAACCGCGGCCCGAGACCGCCCACCAGCAGCGTCGGATCGAGCTCCATCACCCGCCCGCTCTTGGCAGCACGGCTGGAATTGAGGATCGGGTTTTCCTTGAACAATGCCACTTTTGCGGCCTCGCCGGTCAGCGCACGGTCAGCGAACACCAGCACTTCGGGATCGAGGCTGGCGAGGGATTCGACAGAAAACGGTTTGTAGCCGCTATGCGTCGCAAGGTTGTGCCCGCCAGCCTGTTGCAGCAACCAATCGGCGGCAGTGTCCTTGCCGGCGATCAACGGCTTGCCGCCAGCGTGCCCGAGCAACAGCAACACGCCCGGAGCTTTCTGCGTGGCCTGCACTTGGGCAACGCGCGCTTTCTGCGCCTGGAGCTGCTGTTGATAACTCTGCAGCAGCTGCGCTGCCTGGCTTTGTGCGCCGAGCAACTGGCCCAAACGAGTGACATTCTTTTCCAGTGTCGGCAGATCAGGCTGTGCCGAGAACAACTCGACTTTCACCTTGGCGGCTTTGACTTGCGCCAGAACCGGCGGCGGCCCCATTTCTTCGGTACCGACCAGAATGTCCGGGCGCAGGCTCAAGATGCCTTCGGCCGACAGGCTGCGCTGATAACCAATACTCGGCAGCGCCTGCAACGATTGGGGATGCTGACTGGTGGTGTCGACCCCAACCAGTTTTGACTCGCCACCCAGCGCGCTGACCCATTCCGACAGCGCGCCGCCAGCGCTGACCCAGCGTTGCGGTAAATCCGCTGCGCTCGCCTGATGGCTGAGAAAAAGGCCGACGCACAGTACGGCAACGCGGGTTTTCAGGCGCATACGCAGCTTCCTTGAACAAGGTTTCCCGGGCATCGGCGCAGCGAGCCAAGTATCCTCGGCAACGGCCAGACTCCCTGTGGGAGAAGGTCGCCATTTGATAATTGTTTGCATTTGAACGTCAAGCTCGGACATATCCAGACACGAGCGGACATTTGAGGATAGCCATGAAGTTTCTCTGCGCCGGCAGCGATCTGGCCGAAGCCGGCAGTCGCGGTTTCGAAATCGAAGGCAAAAAGCTGTTTGCCGTGCGTCGTGGCGGCAAGGTGTTTGTCTATTTCAATCGCTGCCCGCACCGGGGCGTCGGGCTGGAATGGCAGCCCGACCAGTTTCTCGATCCGAGCAATAGCCTGATCCAGTGCGCTACCCATGGCGCACTGTTTCTGATCGAGGACGGCGAATGCGTCGCCGGCCCCTGCGCCGGGCAGTCGCTCACGGCAATTGAATGCCGGGAAGATACACAAGGCGTGTGGGTCGACGTTTAACCGTTTAGCCGCACGTCGAGTCGGCGGTCGATGACCATCTCTTCATGGTCCAGGCGCACGCCGTAGGCCAACACCTCAACACCGCAGGCGACCGCTTCACGCAACGCCTCGGCGTAAGCCCAATCGATCTCCTCGGCCGGGCGCACGGCATCGATGCCGGTCAGGTTCACGCAGTACAATTGCACCGCCCGAATGCCGTCGCGCGCCAGATGCGCCAGCTCGCGCAGATGTTTGGCGCCGCGCTGGGTCACCGCATCGGGAAACGCCGCCACCGCCGTGCCGTCGAAGCCGAGGGTGACGCTTTTGACTTCGACATACGCCGGCCCACTGGGGTATTCGAGGCGGAAGTCGATGCGGCTTTTTTCCTGTCCGTAGGCAACCTCACGCTTCAATGCGGTAAAACCGTTCAACTCGGTGATCACGCCCGCCTGCAAGGCTTCCTCAACCAAGCCGTTGGCGCGCCCGGTGTTGACGCAAAACAGCCGGCCCTGCGGGGTTTCGCCAATTTCCCAAGTGCCGGGCAATTTGCGTTTCGGGTCATTGGAGCGACTGAACCAGACCTGCCCGCCCTCGACCTGGCAATTGAGCATCGAACCGGTGTTGGGGCAGTGAATGGTCAGCAATTCGCCGCTAACGGTCTCGATATCGGCGAGAAAACGCTTGTAACGACGAATCAGCCGCGCTTCTTCCAGAGCAGGATAAAAGCGCATCAGCCTTGCCAGCTCTTCAAGCCGCGCGCAATGCGCTCAACCGCTTCCTGCAAACGTGCGAGGTTCTGTGTGTAAGCGAAACGCACGTGATGGCCGGCCTGATAACGACCGAAATCCAGTCCGGGCGTAAAGGCAACGTGCTCGGTTTCGAGGAAATGTCGGCAGAAGGCGAATGCATCACCGCCGAAACGGCTGATATCGGCGTACAGATAAAACGCGCCTTCCGGCTCAACGGCAATGTTGAAACCGAGTTCACGCAGCGCCGGCAGGAGGAAGTCGCGACGGCGCGCAAACTCGGCGCGGCGCTCTTCGAGAATCGCGATGGTGGCTGGCTCGAAACAGGCCAGCGCCGCGTACTGCGCCATGCTCGGCGCACTGATGTAGAGGTTCTGCGCGAGTTTTTCCAGCTCGCTGACCGCCGCGTCCGGCGCGACAAGCCAGCCCAGGCGCCAACCGGTCATGCCGAAATACTTGGAGAAACTGTTGAGGACAAAAGCGTCGTCATCGACTTCCAGCACACTGGCGGCATCAGTGCCGTAGGTCAGGCCGTGGTAGATCTCATCCACCACCAAGTGCCCGTGCCTGGTCTTGATCGCTCTGGATAATCCGCCCAATTCATCGCGGGTCAGCAAAGTGCCCGTCGGGTTGGCCGGCGAAGCGACAAGGGCGCCGACGCTGTCGTGGTCCCAATGCCGCTCGACCAGATCCGGGGTCAGTTGGTAACGCACCTCCGGCCCGACCGGCACCAGCTGCGCCGCGCCTTCGACCAGCCGCAAGAAATGCCGATTGCACGGGTAGCCCGGGTCGGCGAGCAGCCAGTGTTTACCCGGATCGACCAACAGGGCACTGGCCAGCAACAGCGCGCCGGAGCCGCCCGGCGTGATCAGAATCCGCCGTGGGTCGATATTCAGGCCGTACCGCGATTGGTAGAAACCGGCGATCGCCTCGCGCAGTTCGGGAATGCCACGGGCGGCGGTGTAACGGGTCTTGCCGGCGCTCAACGCAGCTTGTCCGGCGCGGATGATCGGCTCGGCGGTGGTGAAGTCCGGCTCGCCGATTTCCAGATGGATCACGTCGTGGCCTTCGGCCTGCAATTCATTGGCCCGCGCCAGCAGCGCCATCACATGGAACGGTTCGATCGCACGACTGCGCGCACTGTAGGGGCCCATTGGAATGCCTTTGACGGAAAAAAGAGACGATTCTACCTGTCTGCCGGAACGAGCGAGAACCCGTGAAGGTCACAGCCTCAAGAACGCTGGACTGTAACGATCTGAACGTACGCTCCAGGATTGACTAAAATCAGTGATTGAACAGGTCTCCCTTCCCACAGACACGGCTTGTCAGACATCTGCAAGCGCCACCCGCCGGGGGCTCGACATCCGGGAGTAGCGCAGGCTGATTTGATCTGGTAAGTTCGCCCGCTTGCAGCCGCAGGGCCGGCAGGTGTCGGTGATGGAGCAATCCTGCGCAATGGATTACAAGAGTAGAGGCGGTCTATTTCATGTCCACCCAAGCAAAGCAACAGCAGAAAGACACGATCAGCGGCTTCGAACCTTACGTTCAGAAGGCGGGTGAAGAGTACATGGGCGCTCCAATGCGCGCGCACTTCACCAAGATCCTGAACAAGTGGAAACTGGACTTGATGCAGGAAGTCGACCGCACGGTTGGCCACATGAAAGACGAAGCGGCCAACTTCCCTGACCCGGCCGACCGTGCCAGCCAGGAAGAAGAGTTCTCCCTCGAACTGCGCGCCCGCGACCGCGAGCGCAAGCTGATCAAGAAAATCGACAAGACCCTGCAACTGATCGAAGACGAAGAGTACGGCTGGTGCGAGTCCTGCGGCATCGAGATCGGCGTCAAGCGCCTCGAAGCCCGCCCGACAGCGGATCTGTGCATCGACTGCAAGACCCTGGCGGAAATCAAGGAAAAGCAGGTCGGCAAGTAATCTCGACCTGAACGAAAAACGGAGCGTGCGAACGCTCCGTTTTTGTTTCTGTGTTTTGCCCGCGGAACCTGCTTCTGCCTCTGTGGGAGCGAGCCTGCTCGCGAAAGCGTTCCTTCAGACAGCTCATTATTGACTGACACAGCGCTTTCGCGAGCAGGCTCGCTCCCACAGGGGGTAACCTGCTTAAATTCTGAATAGCCTTTATCGCCTCCATGACTGCCAAATCCCCCGCCTACATCGGCCGCTTCGCCCCCACCCCCAGTGGCCACCTGCACTTCGGTTCGCTGGTCGCTGCGTTGGCATCCTATCTCGACGCCCGCTCCGTCGGTGGGAGCTGGCTGGTGCGCATGGAAGATCTCGATCCGCCGCGCGAAGAGCCCGGTGCGCAAGCGGCGATTCTCAAGGCGCTGGAAAGCTACGGTTTCGAATGGGACGGCGAAATGGTCCGCCAAAGCGATCGACACGCGGCTTATGCCGAAGTGCTCGATAGCTTGTTCAATCATGGCCTGGCCTACGCCTGCACCTGCTCGCGCAAACAACTGGAGCCCTATCACGGGATTTATCCGGGGTTTTGCCGCAATGCCGGGCATGAACAGCACGACGCCGCGATCCGCCTGCGCGTGCCGGAGCTGGAATACCACTTCATTGATCGCGTGCAGGGCGAATATCGCCAGCACCTGGGCCGCGATGTCGGCGACTTTGTCATCCGTCGGCGCGATGGTCTCTACGCCTATCAACTCGCGGTGGTGCTCGATGACGCCTGGCAAGGCATTACCGACATCGTGCGCGGCGCTGACCTGCTCGATTCGACGCCGCGTCAGCTGTACCTGCAAGAACTGCTCGGCCTGAAACAGCCGCGCTATCTGCACCTGCCGCTGATCACCCAGCCGGACGGCAACAAACTCGGCAAGTCCTACCGTTCGCCGCCGCTCGAAGCCGATCAGGCCACGCCGTTGCTGCTGCGGGCCTTGCGCGCGCTGGGGCAGAATCCCGGCACCGAACTGGCTCACGCTTCGCCGGGCGAACTGCTGGCCTGGGGCAGCGCGCATTGGGATGCCGACGGGATCCCGCGCACACTGACCCTGCCCGAAGCGCAACTGCAATGACGACACTTGCAGTCGCGCGCCCATCCGTTACCATCGCCGCACGTTTTCGGGCACGCGCATAAAAAAGAGAGGCCGGGATGTACATCTATCGCTTGGTCCTGCTTCTGGTCGTGGGAATCTATCTGTTTTCGCCCGCCATCATGGATTGGTGGATCGACGCCACGGGCGCCTGGTATCGGCCGTATCTGCTGTGGTTGATCCTGATTGTCGTGACCTTCATCCTGCAGAGCCAAAAAGATGCCGATGAGCTTTAGCCTGACCCAGATGATCCTGATCAGCGCCGCGTACCTGGCGGCGCTGTTCGGCGTTGCCTGGGTCAGCGAACGGGGCATGATCCCGCGCGCGATCATTCGCCACCCGTTGACCTACACCCTGTCGCTGGGGGTTTACGCCAGTGCCTGGGCGTTCTACGGCACGGTGGGCCTGGCCTATCAGTACGGTTACGGCTTTCTGTCCAGTTATCTCGGCGTGTCCGGTGCATTCCTGCTGGCGCCGGTGCTGCTTTATCCGATCCTGAAGATCACCCGCACGTATCAACTGTCGTCGCTGGCCGATCTGTTTGCCTTCCGCTTTCGCAGCACCTGGGCCGGTGCGCTGACCACGATTTTCATGCTGATTGGCGTCTTGCCATTGCTTGCCTTGCAGATTCAGGCCGTGGCCGACTCGATCGGCATTCTCACCGGCGAACGTGTGCAGAGCCGCGTGGCGCTGGCGTTCTGTGCGCTGATCATTCTGTTCACGATTTTCTTCGGTTCCCGGCACATCGCCACGCGCGAGAAACATGAAGGGCTGGTGTTCGCGATTGCCTTCGAATCGATCATCAAACTGATCGCTCTGGGCGGCGTTGGCCTGTACGCGCTGTATGGTGTGTTCGACGGCCCGCAACAGCTCGAACTGTGGCTGCTGCAAAACCAGACCGCCCTCGCCGCCCTGCACACGCCGTTGCAGGAAGGTCCGTGGCGCACGCTGCTGCTGGTGTTCTTCGCCTCGGCGATCGTGATGCCGCACATGTATCACATGACCTTTACGGAAAACCTCAACCCGCGCTCGCTGGTCAGCGCCAGTTGGGGCCTGCCGTTGTTTCTGCTGTTGATGAGTCTCGCCGTACCGCTGATCCTCTGGGCCGGGCTGAAACTCGGCGCCACCACCGACCCGGAATATTTCACCCTTGGTATCGGCATTGCCGCCAACAGCAAACCGCTGGCCTTGCTCGCCTACGTCGGTGGCCTGTCCGCCGCCAGTGGCCTGATAATCGTCACCACCCTGGCCTTGTCGGGCATGGCGCTGAACCATCTGGTGCTGCCGCTTTATCAGCCGCCGGCCGAGGGCAATATCTACCGCTGGCTGAAATGGACCCGCCGGGCGCTGATCGTGGCGATCATCATGGCCGGTTTCGGTTTCTACCTGATGCTCGGCGTCGAGCAGGATCTGGCCAACCTCGGCATCGTCGCGTTTGTTGCGACCCTGCAATTTCTGCCCGGGGTGTTGTCGGTGCTGTACTGGCCGACCGCCAACCGCCGTGGTTTCATTGCCGGTCTGCTGGCGGGGATCACGGTCTGGGTGGTGACCATGCTGCTGCCGCTGGTCGGCAATCTGCAGGGTTTCTATATCCCGCTGCTGAACATGATCTACGTGCTCGACGACACCAGTTGGCACATGGCGGCCATCGCCTCGCTGGCCGCCAACGTACTGATGTTCACTTTGATCTCGCTGTTCACCAACGCCAGCCCGGAAGAAGCCAGCGCCGCCGAGGCCTGTGCGGTGGATAACGTGCGCCGCCCGCAACGCCGCGAACTGCACGCCGCCTCGCCGCAGGAATTCGCCACGCAGCTGGCCAAGCCGCTGGGTGCCAAGGCTGCGCAGAAAGAAGTCGAGCAAGCGCTGCGCGACTTGTATCTACCCTTCGATGAACGCCGGCCGTATGCCTTGCGCCGGTTGCGCGACCGCATCGAGGCCAACCTGTCCGGCCTGATGGGCCCGAGCGTTGCGCAGGATATGGTGGAAACCTTCCTGCCCTATAAGGCTGGCGGCGAAAACTACGTCACCGAAGACATTCACTTCATCGAAAGCCGTCTCGAGGATTACCACTCGCGCCTCACCGGCCTGGCCGCCGAGCTCGACGCCCTGCGCCGCTACCACCGCCAGACCTTGCAGGAACTGCCGATGGGCGTCTGCTCGCTGGCCAAGGATCAGGAGATCCTGATGTGGAACAAGGCCATGGAAGAGCTGACCGGCATCGCCGCACAGCGAGTGGTCGGCTCGCGTCTGAGCACCATCGCCAACCCGTGGAAAGAGTTGCTGCAAGGCTTCATCAACCTGCCCGACGAGCATTTGCACAAACAGCATCTGGCCCTCGATGGTCAGACCCGTTGGCTGAACCTGCACAAAGCGGCAATCGACGAGCCGTTGGCCCCGGGTAACAGTGGCCTGGTGTTACTGGTCGAGGATCTGACCGAAACGCAGATGCTCGAAGACAAACTGGTGCATTCCGAACGGCTGGCCAGCATCGGCAGACTCGCAGCGGGTGTGGCCCACGAAATCGGCAACCCGATCACCGGCATCGCCTGCCTGGCGCAGAACCTGCGCGAAGAGCGCGAAGACGACGGCGAGCTGACGGAAATCAGCGGGCAGATTCTCGAGCAGACCAAACGCGTCTCGCGCATCGTCCAGTCGCTAATGAGCTTCGCCCATGCCGGCAGTCATCAGCACAACGACGAACCGGTGTGTCTGGCCGAAGTCGCGCAGGACGCCATCGGCCTGCTGGCGCTGAACCGGCGCAATTTCGAAGTGCAGTTCTACAACCTGTGCGATCCCGACCATTGGGTCGAAGGCGACCCGCAACGGCTTGCCCAGGTGCTGATCAATCTGCTCTCCAACGCCCGCGACGCCTCGCCGCCGCACAGTGCGGTACGGGTCAAGAGCGAAGCCGGCGAACACACGGTCGATCTGATCGTCGAAGACGAAGGCAGTGGTATTCCGTCGAGCATCATGGACCGATTGTTCGAACCTTTCTTCACCACCAAGGATCCGGGTGAAGG
>Ga0308161_1002654_pt1 | contig 18638 bp, 13 predicted proteins | sample PhyFR2_FD_201034 | JGI IMG/M metagenome (GOLD analysis project Ga0308161, IMG submission 201034) | Phyllosphere microbial communities from UC Gill Tract Community Farm, Albany, California, United States - DLSLF.R2 | ecosystem: Host-associated > Plants > Phyllosphere > Unclassified | place: USA...
ATATCAATGTTAAAGGACCATTGCTGCGCAACCCGGTTATTGGCGGCCAGTTGACGCTTGAAAAGGCCGAAATAACGATACCCGATCACTTTGGCGGTGCCGCGCAAATCGACGTTAAACACAAAAATGCCACCGCACCGATTATACAAACTTTGATCCGCGCCAATATGTGGCAAACCAAAGATAACAAAGCGCAGAGGGCCGCTATTTTGGGTGGGCCGACGCTACAACTCCATATTGTCGCACCCAACCAGATTTTCGTCCGTGGCATGGGATTGGATATAGAGTTGGGCGGCGTAATCACGCTAACAGGGCCAATATCAGATATACATCCTGTCGGTGGTTTTAATATGATCCGTGGGCGCTTTGACATTCTGTCGCAGCGTTTAACCTTCAATGAAGGACAGGTGACACTCGTTGGCAATCTCAATCCTGAGTTAAACTTTTCAGCACAAACAGAAGGCAGTGATATTGTTGTAACCGTTCGAGTAAGTGGCACAGCTGACAATATAAAAGTAGAGTTTTCTTCACAGCCCAGTTTGCCGCAGGATGAGGTCTTAGCCCGTCTTATTTTTAATCGCTCGATTGGTGAACTCTCACCCTTTCAGATTGCGCAATTAGCTTCCGCCGCAGCGCAGCTCACAGGCATTACCAACGCATCGTTAATGACGACCTTACGAAACAGTACTGGGCTTGACGATTTGAATATCATCACAGACTCTAAGGGCAATACCGGTATTAGTGCTGGGCGCTATATTCAGGATAATATTTATCTAGGTGTCGAAGCTGGTTCTGGCGCCAGTACCAAAGGTACGATCAACCTCGATATTAGTAAACATGTGAAAGCGAAAGGTGCCCTGAGCGCTGAGGGCGATTCGAGCGTTGGGGTATTCTATGAAAAAGACTATTGAGCGATCACTGGGGCCAATTCGGCGTGGATGATTGATAACATCGACGGCGGCAATAGCGGTTAATCAGGGAAAGCGTTACCAACCAATTTGCAAAAATCGCGGCCAAGTGCTTCACAATCGTTCAACGGATTATATTGCACCAATAGCCAATGCATGTGGCATTCAGGTTGTTCCAAAAGTTTCGGCTGATTGATGGGTTGAGAAGGTAATCCAAAATAGTAATAGCAGATTATATCGACCCTTTATATGATGGTAAACATTGTCAGAGCAATTAAATCCAGAATAAGGGCGGCGAGTCTTACGGCTGAGCTTAGGTCGCCCACTTCTGTGCAGATGTCGTTTAAAACTCGATCAACTGACAAGATCAAAAAAGCGATAACCAATCTTTTAAAATCGAAAAAATTAAAAACAAATCGCAACTAATCAAAAGCGAGATGGTAAATTTCTACTGACGCAGATTATTTCTGTTAATGCTCTAGCCACAATGGTCTTTTTGAAAACGGCAGACGCCCCTTTTATCTTGGGTCATGGGGGGCGATTTACTGAAGATTTTAACAGTTATACCGCATTCGAACCAGTTATTTGGCATTTATTGCCGGCCAAGTCCGGCTTTTTCAAGTTCTGGTCACTCGGCATGGCTCTGGTTTTGGCCAGCTCGCCAATGTACAACTTGAAGTATGGTAACGAGGCCCGTATAACTGTTGGAATCTTCAGTGACCCATGACCTAAACTCAGCCGTCAGAATTACCGCCCAAATGCCAGAATTAATTGCTCTGACAAAGTTTACCATCCTATAAACTATGTCGATATATGGGCGCTGAGGTCGATTTGCCCTTTACAAATTGAAAGTTTTTGGTGATACGATTGTAAGCAGCATCTACTGCCCCGTAGCATAATTTAGTTCGATTTCGTCGGTAGGTTCTAAGTTACGATCGAATACGATATCAGCATCATATTCCTGTACCTCGGCATCGCCAGCTTCTTAATCGCTGAAGCAGGTAGCGTGTTTCGTCCTCAAATGCTAGCGAGAGGCGAATGTTTTAATCAAGATTTATCGGCCAAAAAAATTTGATAATTAGAAATGCTGGCGAGAGGCGAATGTTTTAACATGCTTTCTCGATTCGAGATTTTTCGACCAGAAACCGGATTATTAGAATAGATAGACCGCCGCGCAAACTTGTCCCTAGTTGTACTGAGAGGCCAGAAAGACCAGCCTTTCAAATGATACCAACAAACCACAACCGAAAAGGGTATCCACTCTAAAGACAGTGGTTAATTCGTACCTAGGCTTCGGACGAATCCAGGTTCTCAGTCGCTGTAGTCGTGTTTCGTCCTCAAATGCTAACGAGAGGCGATTGTTTTAACATACTCAATATCAGGATTTTTCGACCAGAACCGTGGTCGCCGCGGCGAAACCACCAACCTCCCTCAAAAGGCAGCAGCAAACTTATGCCGGAAATAACTTTTTTACATGTAGTTGTACTGAGAGGCCAGAAAGACCAGCCTTTCAAATGAAACCAACAAAACACAAAAAAGGGTAACCACTCTAAAGACAGTGGTTAATTCGATTCAATTTCACTCGAAGGTTTTTTCAGTGATGTTAATCGAGAGAATACTTTATCAGCATCATATTCCTGCACCTCGGCTTCGGACGGATCCAGGTTCTCAGTCGCTGAAGCAGGTAGTAGTGTTTCGTCCTCCGGAAGTCGCGCTGGGCGATTTTTATTGGCACGCTCAACTTCAATATCAAGGTCAATCTGCGAGCATAGCCCAAGTGTAACTGGATCAAGAGGCGATAAATTCGCAGAGTTCCAGTGGGTACGATTCCGGATCTGCTCAATTGTCGATTTTGTCGTGCCAATCAATCTTGAGATCTGAGCATCCTTCAATTCGGGGTGATTGCGGATTAGCCAAAGCACTGCATTCGGACGGTCTTGGCGGCGCGACAACGGCGTATAGCGCGCGCCTTTCCTTTTTGGTTCAGGAATACGAACTTTGGGTTCAGCAACTTTTAACCGATAATTAGGGTCAGCTTCAGCTTTTTCGATCTCTGCCCGCGTTAATTGGCCAGTATTGATTGGATCAAGCCCTTTGATGCCTTGCGCTGCCTCTCCATCTGCGATTGCCCGAACCTCCAGTGGATGGAGCGAACAAAATGTCGCAATTTGGTCAAAAGAAAGCGCGGTATTATCAACCAACCAAACTGCCGTCGCCTTGGGCATTAATAACTGCGTTGCCATGTAAACAATATCCTCTTGTTCGCCCGCTCCGGTAAGGCGGGACGTGGATGAGACCACATTTTCCGGGAATTCAAATAATCTTATAGCCTGAAATTTTGCAGACGACAAGTCCTTCTAAGGATTAGACATTCTGATCATCATTGTTTGCGCTCTGGCATTCTTATATATTAACAAATTTACAAATACCAGCGTTCGCACGAAACGCTGCTCCAGACTTTCGCCGACCGACAGCAGCTGCATAAATCATGCGTCGTTAGGGAATGTATGCTTTTATTTCTGTAACCTTAATAAATCCACCATTGATCGCAAAGCCGATCGCATTTAGTCGGTACGTTCGTTGATCAGGTACGCATATGTAGTCGTTGGTGCTACCACTGTTTAGATTTTGATCGAAAGTAACACTGGAGTTGTGTTTTGCTTGTTTAACGGGTGCCGCACGTCATCGAGCGGTATTTGAGAAAATTACTTCTATTATATAAACATCGATAAGCATTTGGCAGCCGGCACTAAGCTGGTTGGTCGCGTGACATATCGTGGCCACCCAGAAAAGTTGTTGATTGCGAGTTGGAGCTCAAAATAACTTTATATCGCTCGAACGCAGATAGCAACTTTTTAGAGTAGTAGTTTAGAGCGAGCGAAATGCTGGGTTAAACGACAAATCTGCTGTTACAACAGAAGACGCGATTTGGAAAAATATAATAAGTCACACATCTCTGTTTGCGCGGTGCCGCGAGCGTTGCGGCTAGCGCTAATGCAACCGGCTGATCGCCATAGCCGGCTTGCACCCAAAACCGGTATAGTCTGCGTTCGCAATGCTTCTTTTGTCAATTGTTCCGTCGCCCAAAAAATCTAGCATATGTCATAAAAACACAATTAATACTCTTTAAGCATAGCGACATTAACCCCTAAAGCTGATAGCAAACGGCGGTGCGAGTTGAACGTAATAGAGTTCCGGCGATGCCGAATGGGATTAACAGCATAGACTATGAAGCTTTAGAGGCGTATCGAAAAAATTCTCACCATTACTCTATCGAGACGACCGAGCGTGAAACGGTACTGAAAACATCAACTACTTTTGTGAGATTATAGGAGTTTGTAATGCCGACGCTAGGGTTTTTTTAAGCGAATGCAAATGCCAGCTATTAAAAATTTAACGTTAGCGCATGCTCTAGCTTCATACATGTAAAAAAAAACCCCTTGCGGGGTTTTCTTATGACTAGTAGGTTGTTGTAAAAATCGATGGGTTTAGAAATCGCGCTGCAAGCGGATTGCGCCACCAACGGCATGGCTGCCCTTCAACTCTGAATGGATATCTTCCCACTTACGATAGTTGACTTCTGGGATCAGGCTTAAACCTGGCACCAGTTTATAATCCACGTTCAACGCAGAATATGTGTTGCCGGCGCCTTCATAAGCAAGCTGCAAGTTCGCTGTGGTTTTTTCGTCAAACTTGAACTCAGCACCAGCCCAACCTGCTAAGCGGCCGCCCCATGTACCATAGAAGCTGTTGATACCGCGAACACCACGTTGATTTCCTTGAATGATTGAACCAGCATTGCCGATTGAATCTTGGTCAGTGTAATAAACATCACGCATATCTTTATAGGCGCCCATAACCCACAACGTTAACTGATCCGTGACATGCAAGCTGGCTTTCGCCTTCGCAACCCAGTTACGATTAACAGAGTCATATGCACCAGCTGCGGTTAAAGAACCCCAACCCTGCTCATATTTCGCACCAACAACAACGTGGGGTGTGTAGTCTTTAATTCTACCGTTATAATCGGTATCTTCATCGCCACCTTGCTCCAACGAAACGATAGCTGACAATCCGTTAGCTGCAGCATAAGTATACTGGATCATGTTGGTACGGTAGGCACCGCCCAGTACAACGTCATCATTAACAAAGTCGCCATAATACCCGAAGAAAGTATTGATTGCTGACTCGTCAAGACCAACATGCAAACCACCAAGATCAATATAGCCGAAGCGCAGCTCACTTGTCGCTGCATCTTTGCCATCATCATAATCTGAACGGAACTCGATATGAGATTTCAACGTGCCTAAATCTGTTTCGCGAGATGTCGCGATGAAAACTTGAGCACGAGTTTCCGTTCTATAGGTTTTGGGATGAAGATCGGCACGTTTTCGTGCTGAAACCACATCACCACCTTGTACCTGGCCATAAATGAAGCCACCAATGCGCATACAGGTTTCGGTTCCTGGAATATAGAAGAACCCCTCTCCATATGCATCACAAACACGGACATATTCAACTGGTTCTGGTTCAGCTACCACTGAATCTGTCGCTTTCGCTACTGAAACGGTCGCAGCTGTTGCAAGCAGCGCCGAAAGAAGAACTTTCATTTTCATCTTGAATTCCCTCGAAAAGACAATAAAACCAACCAATTGATTTCATTCTAGTAACATTATGCCCGGCTGGGCGCTCTGGGCTGATTGATATAAACTAAAAAATAAACGGTCAAGAATATTTGATGACCGTTTATTAATAATTAAATTTGTGTTGGAAAAAAGCAACACTACTATGCTAATTCGCCGCTTCGCTACTCTCTGACCAGCGGCCCAAGGCGGCGAGATAGTTCATTTTGGCACGATGGGTGAACGCTTTTTGTGCCGATGCAAGATTTTCATTCTTACCCTGCCACGCTTGTATGGCTGCCGCCTGCAGCGCGCGCCCATATGAAAAAGTGACGTTCCACGGCAAATTGCCAATTTCATTGATTGCTGAAAGATGAGCTGTTGCTTCAATATCCGTCTGACCCCCCGAAAGAAAAGCAATACCGGGGACTGCAGCTGGTACAGTTTCTTTCAAAACACGCACGGTTTTTTCAGCCACTTCACTAACCGAGGCCTTCCGATGGTTTTTACCATCTATAACCATATTTGGTTTTAATACCATTCCCTCTAGCTTAACCCCTGCCGCTGTCAGCGCCACGAAAACTTCGCTTAAAACAGAACGCGTCACTTCGTAACAGCGGTCAATTGAATGATCGCCAGGTTTACCGTCCATGAGAATTTCCGGCTCGACAATTGGGACAATCTTTGCCTCCTGACAGAGCGCTGCATAACGCGCTAAAGCTTGAGCATTTTGCTGAACAGCACTGCGCGTCGGCAAGGAAGATTGATCAATCGCTATAACGGCCCGCCATTTGGAAAATCTTGCACCAAGCTCATAATATTGGTGCAAACGATCTCGTAAACCGTCAAGACCTTCGGTAATGGATTCATTGGCAAAATTTGCCAAAGGGACTGCCCCTAAATCAACTTTAATACCAATAACACTACCCGCATTCGTAATTAACGAGGTCAGCGGTTGGCCGTTGGCCGCTTTCTGTCGAATTGTTTCGTCATAGAGTATAACACCTGAAATATAGTCGTGCATCGCCTCCTTACTAGAAAATAATAATTCACGGTAATCACGCCGGGTTTGCTCAGTGGATTCAAGGTTAATTGTAGCAAAACGTTTGCCAATGGTGGCTGTGCTTTCATCAGCAGCGAGTATGCCCTTACCGCCGGCCGTTATCGCTATAGCAATATCTTCAAGCCGTTCACTCATGCCTTACACTCCTCTATCGTGACCTAATATCTTTGGAATAACAAATATCGCCGTTTTAAGCAAATAACCAATAGCACCAGCTGCCAAAATAATTCGCTATTTACTTTTATGCTCGTGAAAGTGATAAGCGTCCACGTTCAAATATTTACGGTTGAGCTCAATATAAACAATTACTCATTTTCAAATATCTTGGCACAGTCTATAAAGCGGTTTTATTATGAAGCATTGCAATTGCAATTTTAAAAATACCGAATGCTTGTGAATTAATTCTCGCCTATCTAAAAGATGTTTTGCAAACGACTGTGCCGAAATTCCTAGATATTTTAATTATTTAAGCTTGCGTTCAGTGGCGATGCGCGCTTTATGAACGGAGTTGTTCATTTATTATCGAGTTGTCAGAAATTATTGCAGCCACCGACTAATGCCAGCTTGTTGGACAATGCGGTGCAATTAGCTCGCACAGTGGCTATTTTAATAACGCATATCAATAAATTTTAAAGCTATTTTCAGCTACCCCAGAGCTAACCCACCGTTTGGTCAATAAGCTAACACTCGCTCATCTTTCATATAACCTATGTGCGGGGCGCGACGTTAATTTTCCAACGCGGCAACACCCGGCAGGGTTTTACCTTCCATCCATTCCAAGAATGCGCCGCCGGCTGTCGAAATATAAGTGAATTCATTAGCAACGCCAGCTTTGTTTAGTGCGGCAACGGTATCTCCGCCGCCTGCAATTGAAACGAGTTTTTGGGCTTTTGTAAGCTTTGCAACGTGGTGAGCAACAGCAACAGTTGCATGTTCAAAGGGAGATAATTCAAAAGCGCCTAAAGGCCCGTTCCAGATCAATGTTGACGCTTCATCAATAGCAGCATTGATCCGTGCAATTGAAAGTTCTCCAAGATCAAGCACCATGCCATCAAAGGGTATCGTATCAATGCCGAAATTGTGGATTGGCGTATTTGCTTCAAATCGCGAGCCGACAACCGCATCCACAGGAAGGAGAATAGCGCATTTTAATGATTTGGCTTTTGCTAAAATGTTTCGAGCAATGTCACCAAGGTCATGCTCACACACTGATTTACCGACAGCGATACCAGTGGCCGCTAAAAATGTGTTGGCCATACCGCCGCCAATCACCAAAGCCTCAACTTTCTCAACCAAATTGTTTAAAAGCTCGATCTTGGTCGAAACCTTAGCGCCACCAACCAGGGCGATAACAGGTTGCGCGGGATTGCCAAGGCCTTTATCAAGTGCAGCAAGCTCTTGCTGCATCGCTCGCCCAGCATAACTTGGTAGAAGTTTAGCCAAGCCTTCGGTTGATGCATGCGCACGGTGGGCAGCCGAAAAGGCGTCGTTGACGTAAATGTCGCCATTTTTTGCCAATTCCTGACAAAAGGCTACATCGTTTTTCTCTTCCCCGGCGTGAAAACGGGTATTTTCGAGTAACACAACGTCACCATCGCTCATGCCACTGATGACCGAGTGCGCTTTATCGCCGATACAATCTTCGGCGAATTTTACTTGGCAACCAAGAATGTTTTCTAAAGGTTTCAGTACCTGTTTTAAGGAAAACTCAGTTACTGGCCGCCCCTTTGGGCGACCGAAATGGCTAAGCAGGATAATCTTCGCTCGTTTTTTCTGAAGCTCAACAATTGTAGGCTTGATACGCTCAATACGCGTTGTGTCGGTAACCTGACCATCCGAAACCGGTACGTTGAGATCAACACGAAGTAATACCCGTTTTGACTGAAGATCCGCGTCATCAAGCGTCCGAATGGTCATTTTTATCTCCTAAGTTTCTTTGTTTAATGCTTCAAAGTAACTAACATTAGATGGTTTTTGCTAAGGCGACAGCTGTATCGGCCATACGATTTGAGAAGCCCCATTCATTATCATACCATGATAAAATGCGGCAGAACGTACCATCCATTACCTTGGTTTGATCGGTGTGGAACACCGACGAATGAGGATCGTGGTTAAAATCGTGGCTCACTAATTTTTCGTCAGTAAAGCCTAGGATATGGTGCATATCGCCGCCAGCCGCTGCGCGAATTGCCTGGTTGATTTCGTCAACACTTGTAGCACGCTGAGCGAGGAAGGTGAAGTCGACGACGGAGACATTTGGTGTTGGTACACGAATGGCGACACCGTCAAGCTTTCCTTTGAGTTCAGGCAAAACCAGTGTGACAGCACGCGCTGCACCCGTAGAAGTCGGAATCATTGACAAAGCTGCAGCCCGGGCGCGATAAAGATCTTTATGCATTGTATCAAGGGTGGGTTGATCGCCGGTATAGGAGTGCACCGTTGTCATAAAGCCTTTTTCTATACCAATGGCGTCATTCAACACTTTTGCGACCGGGGCTAAACAATTGGTGGTGCACGACGCATTTGAAATCACTAAGTGCTCTTTCGTCAACTTGTCATGATTGACACCATAGACGACTGTAAGGTCAGCACCTTCTGAGGGAGCGGAAACAATCACCCGCTTGGCACCCGCCTCAAGGTGGGCAGATGCCTTTTCACGAGAAGTGAAAATTCCTGTGCATTCCATGGCGATATCGACGTTTAAATCTTTCCAGGGAAGCTCTCTTGGATCACGCACGGACGTCACTTTGATAGGGCCTCTTCCAACATCAATTGTGTCTCCGGAAACGACAACTTTAGCCGGAAAACGTCCATGAACGGAATCATAGCGCAAAAGATGCGCGTTGGTTTCAACAGGGCCTAAATCATTAATAGCAACCACTTCTATATCTTGGCGATTGCTTTCAATGATGGCGCGCAAGACGTTGCGCCCGATACGACCAAAACCATTTATTGCTACACGTATTGCCATGGGACTATCCTCGTTTTAAAATTGGGTTAAATTTCAAGTTTTTTGAGCGCTGCTGTCACAATTGCATCACTCGTTATAGAAAAATGTTGGTAAAGATCCTCAATTGGGCCACTCGCGCCGAAACCATTCATACCGATGAATATTCCATCATTGCCAATGAATTTATCCCAACCCTGACGAATGGCTGCCTCAACCGCTATCTTAACGGGGGCATTGCCAATAACTTGCGCCCGGTATGCATCACTTTGCTGGTCAAATAATTCAAAACACGGCACTGAAATTATGCGCGTCCCAATTCCCTTTGCTTCTAAAGCCCGCCCTGCAGTCAAAGCAATTTCAACCTCAGAACCCGTGGCAAAAATGCTTACTTTTGCTGCATTACTGGCTGGTTTGATTTCGTAAGCGCCGAGCGCTGATAAATTTTGGTCGCTATAGGCCTGACGCAACGTCGGCAGATTTTGTCGTGTCAACGCAAGCGTCGACGGGGTTTTTGATGCATGCAACGCGATTTGCCAGCATTCAAGCGTCTCAACAACATCCGCAGGCCGCATAACCAGATGATTGGGCATGGCGCGCAAACTGGCTAAATGTTCGACAGGCTGGTGAGTAGGGCCATCTTCACCAAGTCCAATTGAATCGTGAGTCATGACATAGATTACGCGTATTCCCATCAACGATGACAAGCGCATCGCCGGACGAGCATAATCTGCGAAACATAAAAATGTTCCAGAATACGGAATGATGCCGCCATAAAGTGCCAGCCCGTTCATGATGGCACCCATAGCGTGCTCGCGAATGCCGTAATGAATATAGCGTCCGGAAAAGTCTTCTGGCGTGATTGATCGCGTTTGGCTAGTCTTGGTGTTATTAGAGCCCGTAAGATCTGCCGAGCCGCCCACCGTTTCAGTTACGACGCCGTTAATAACCTCTAAAGCCATTTCAGAGGCTTTGCGCGTTGCCACATTGGGCCTTTCTTCAATCAACGTTTTTTTATACTGCTTGATGGCATCATCAAAACCTTTTGGCAACTCACCACGCATCAACCGCTTAAATTCGCTTTTCTGATGATCATTAAGGGCATCAAATTTTGTTTGCCACGCTTGGTATTTTAAAGCGGCCTCCTCCCCTGATGTTCGCCACGCTCTTAGGATCTCTGATGGCACTTCAAACGGCTCGGCTGGCCAGCCCAGCGCTTTTCGTGTCAATATGGTTTCTTCCTGCCCAAGGGGCGAACCGTGCACTTTGTTGGTTCCAGCCTTATGCGGAGACCCAAAGCCAATGGTTGTTTTGCAAGCAATCATCGTTGGTTTTGCTGATGTTTTGGCGTTTTCAATTGCCTCGGCAATCGCTTGCTGATCATGGCCGTCAATCTCTATGACGTTCCAGCCGCACGCACGAAACCGCTGCGCTTGATCGGTGTTATCAGCCAGCGAAACCGCGCCATCAATACTAATATTGTTATTATCCCAAAAAACAATCAGCTTATTGAGCTTGAAATGACCAGCAACAGAAATCGCCTCCTGAGAGATCCCTTCCATTAAGCAGCCATCGCCTACCAAGGCAAAGGTATAATGGTCAATAACATCGCCAAAGCGCGCTTGCATAAGTCGCTCGCCAAGAGCCAACCCCACGGCATTGGCAATGCCCTGACCAAGCGGACCGGTGGTGGTTTCGATGCCAGCAGCATGGCCATACTCAGGATGGCCTGCCGTCTTTGCCCCGAGCTGGCGGAAGTTCTTGATTTCGTCAATCGTGATATCCTGATAGCCTGTTAGGTAGAGCAACGAATAGAGTAACATCGACCCATGGCCCGCAGATAAGATAAACCGGTCACGGTTCGGCCATTTAGGATTTTTAGGGTCATGGCTGAGAAAACGGGTATATAGAACTGTGGCAATATCAGCTGCGCCCATGGGCAAACCCGGGTGTCCGGAATTTGCTTTATTGATTGCATCAATTGATAGAAAACGGATGGCATTGGCCATTTGATTTTGTTTTTCTGTATTGCTCATTAAATTTGTCTACTCGTTGTCAATTTTGCGTGCGTGATGAAAGCGGATATGAATTGTATTGGCCATCATTTATAATCCATTAGCAACCAATTCTAAAACCAAGCTTAGTTGACACATAACACTATGGCAAATGGTGTCAATAAATTCTGATTTTTACACTTCAGCTCTTTCGTTTTCTTGCAACCACGCAAAAGCCTGATTATGAATAAATAGACATTATTCAACAATGCAGACTGATTCGCTGATGATTAAAATAACCGGAGACAATAGGCAAATGGTCGATGAAGAAACGCACCTTGACCACGCGCTCTCCCGGTTTCGTCAAGCGATGGACTCTCTTGAACAAGCAATTGAATATCGCCTTAACATGCAGGACACAACCAATGAGGCCGAGGAGGAAGTGCAACGCCTCAACGCCGATCGCAGCCGGTTGGCGCAGGAGCTTGACAACTCAGAGTCGCGTTCGGAACGGTTAGAACAGGCAAATAAAGAGGTGTCTCGCCGTTTAATAACGGCGATGGAAACCATTCGCACGGTAATTGACCGTTAGGAAAGCAGGTTTAATGGCCACTGTTTCTGTAACTATTGACGGTAAAACCTATAGGATGGCCTGTGATGAGGGCCAGGAAGACCATCTTGCCGGTCTTGCCAACAGACTTGACCGTTACATTGCCCATTTGAAGACCAATTTTGGTGAAATTGGGGATCATCGCTTATCGGTTATGGCTGGGATCATGGTTATGGACGAAATGGCTGAGATGCAAAAACAGATGAGCGCATTAACAGAAGAAACAAAAAGCTTGCGCGAAGAAAACGCCAGATTGCAGCAATATCGTTCAGAGTGTGACAAGTCGCTTGCAGAATTTATCAATCAAGCCGCCGACCAGATTGAAGCGTTGGCAACCCACACCACTTCAGGCCTTATCAAGAGCAATTAAACAATTGCCAATATTACGAGGCCATGCCTGTTGGAAGGGCGCATCATCAATTGTGTCGATCCAAATTATCACCCCGTCTTTAAGTATAAATAGGCAACCTAATAAACTGATTAGCCAAGGCGGGCACTCCGAAAATAATTGTTTTATTCTCCAACATATTGGGCGACCAAATACCCAAGCGAAAACCGGCCTTGTCACATGACCTGTCGACACACACTATAAACCGGTGTTGCGGGCTATTCCCGTAGGTAAAGGATGTGGTCTTAATTTCTAGCAGGCTATATTCCGTGTTTACCGTCTTTTGAAACATAGGCAATGCGCAATAGGTTGGTGGCCCCGGGCGTGCCAAGGGGAACACCGGCAGTTATAATGATGCGATCCCCCGACTGACAAAAACCTTCGCTAAAGGAGATTGCAGCCGCACGATCAACCATATCCTGAAGATCACGGGCGTCATCGGTCACGACACAGTGCAGCCCCCATACCAGTGCAAGCCGCCGGGCCGTGTTTAAACCAGGCGATAACGCAATGATTGACGTGTTGGGGCGCTCACGTGAAACGCGGATGCCTGTGGCACCCGATCCCGTATAAGCGATGATTGCCGACAGCTTTAAGGTTTCCGCGATCTGCCGGACTGCAAGAGCAATTGCATCAGCGCCGGTCGGCTCAGCTTTCGGGTGTTGGGCATTGACCAGTCTATCATAACTCGAATCACACTCGATTTTTTTGGCGATACGATCCATGGTCGCGACAGCTTGCTCTGGGTAAGCACCTGATGCCGATTCAGCTGAAAGCATGATGGCATCAGCGCCTTCGAAAACGGCAGTTGCTACATCGGAAACCTCAGCGCGCGTCGGCACCGGCGAGCTAATCATCGATTCAAGCATTTGGGTGGCAACAACAACTGGCTTTCCAGCCCGTCTACAGGCGTTAATAATATCACGTTGGATACCGGGAACGCTTTCAAGCGGCATCTCGACGCCGAGATCACCGCGTGCCACCATCAACGCATCTGAAATATCAATTATTCCTTCAATATGTTGGACGGCGTGCGGTTTTTCAATCTTAGACAAGATAGCCATTTTGCCACCTGTGATTTTGCGAACTTCGGCAATATCCTCAGGGCGTTGAATAAAGGAAAGTGCCAACCAATCGATTGGTTCCTGCATCACGGCTTCAAGATCGTCGTGGTCTTTTGGCGTCATTGGCCCTACCGCCAAGATAGTATCAGGTAAACTGACCCCTTTGCGGTCAGAGATTCGCGTGCCGGCGATCACTTTACAGCGAATTGAATGCCCATCGCAAACTTCAGCAATGAGCTCCAACTTTCCGTCATCAATCAATAATCGTTCACCGGGTTTAACAGCTTCCAAAATTTCGGGATGCGGCAGGTTTACGCGCTGGTTGTCTCCAGGCGCATCGTTATCGTCCAAAGTAAAATTTTGGCCAATTTGCAGTTCAACCTTGCCATCTTTAAACTGGCCGACTCGAAGCTTGGGCCCCTGAAGATCGGCAAGAATGCCGATGGGACGTTTAAGCTTTTTTTCAACCTTACGGATACGCTTCACCAACTGGCGCATAGTGTCATGGTTCGTATGACTCATATTAATACGAAAGACGTCTGCACCGGCTATGAAAAGTCGTTCAATCATAGCCTCGTCGAATGAGGCAGGGCCTAATGTTGCCAAAATTTTAATTTTTCTATCACGTTTCATGGTGTCAAGCTTCCCGGTATTTTTGCCGAAGGCGAAGTTGTGTGAGAGGCTGAAGGTTCAGTCAATTGAACCATCCAACTCGTTTGTGTTCCCGTATCTATTTCTTGAAAACCGCCTTTTTGAAAACCACGGGTGAAACAATCATTCACCCCATCTATTTTAAAAGCGGCGTCCTTTAAGCACATTGTTACTGGCCCTCCCCAACGGCCTTCCATTTTGGAATCTTCTGCGTGAAGATAATAAAAGCGCGAAGAAAGTGGCCCTTCGATGATGGTTTCGCAGCGTGTGGGACCAATACGCCACCAACCCTCACTGACCCAACCGTTGGGCGCGCGATAGCCAATGGCTACACCAACAAGATTTTGCGTGGCATTACAGACGCGAAAATCGGCGTTCGCGACCATCGAACTCAGAACAAATAAAACGATACCCAATATGATTTTGGAATAAAGTTTTAATATCATAATTCATTCTCACTTTTGAGCCGAATACCTTACTCGAGGTTCTTCCTTCTTATTAACCGATCCGCCATCAAAGATACGAAAAGATCGTACCACTTCCATAGTCCAGATTGGCAATCAATGAAACATATTTATATGCTCTGCTTAGGCAGCTTATGCTAATGGTAAGTTTGCCAACGCCATTCGTCTGACACACTTGACCGAGAGTCGTTACCGATTGCAAACCGTCCTAACGCGGCGCGGATTTCAAAACTTAGTTGTCAATTGCGGCGACTTTGGGCATTCTGCGCATATTTTTCAAAATGCAATGTTTTCATTTTAGCAGATTGCCTAGCCATTTTCTTCATAACCTCCATTGGCTTTGGGTTTTCCACATGTACCCAATGTTGATAGCTGCGTTATTTTCTGAAAAATTGGGTTAAGGTTAATGTGATCGACGACCCAAAATTAGAGAAAGTGCTAGCTTTCTACAGACTGTTAAAGATTTTTTATAGATTGCAGCTTAAACAGCGTTGAAACCGCCATGCCGATAGCTTGACTCTGATGCACAAACCAAGGCATCGCATTACTAACCCGCGATCAGCGAGTCGCATTTTAATAACGAATGGAGAGTGTTCTCGTGAGTGATGATGTAACAGAAAGCACCCAGGCGATTGCAGTCGGACAGCTACGTTCCTTTATCGAGCGCATTGAACGGCTGGAAGAAGAAAAAAAAACAATTGGCGATGATATCAGGGACGTTTACGCAGAACTAAAAGGAACCGGCTTCGACGCCAAGGCGGTGCGTACCATCATTCGACTGCGCAAAAAAGAAGATCATGAGCGCCAGGAGGAAGAAGCGATAATTGACTTATATAAAGAAGCGCTGGGAATGAAATAGCGATAAGTCGGTTGGTTGTGGTTTGCCACAGCTACCTTAGCTGATAGCCAAATTTTGGTCGGCCGCAGTCACATCGCTTTTTGGACTATATTATTTTCGGTCTCGGTGATTATGCCACCCTCCAATAAAAATACGTTGTGGCCTACCACCAGCACCAATTATCACACTTGCAAGTTATTGGCCGTGATTTTGAGACTTGCTTTCGTTTTAGCACTGTATTTTGCGTTTTCCGTCTTCTCAATCTTAGACAAAATACAAATGAGTTGCCGCATTTGATCCGCTTAAGAACTTGTTTTTGCTTCAATTTGTTCTCTTAAAATTTCCAGACTTAACCATTCTTCTTCTTTTTCTGCTAAGTTCTGTTGGCTCGCAACAAGCTCTCTTGAGTATTGTTGGAAAAGTCTGGCATCTTTGTTATAAAGATCTGGTTTAGCCAGTTCCGCCTCAAGTCGCTGAATCGTCGCGTTTAATGCCTCGATTTCTTGAGGAAGGTTTTCAAGAGCGTATTTTTGTTTAAATGATAGTTTGAGCTTGGGTATTGGAACGGTATTTGCCGTTGTTGCAAAATTTTCCAAAGTTCGATGCAATGGACCAAGATCCTTTGCTTTGTTTTTTCCCCCATTTGATTTCTTAAAATCAAATAACTGATCTTGACGTTGTGAGAGCATATCACTATAGCCCCCAGCATATTCCAGCCATTTCCCGTTTCCCTCCGGTGCAATCGTGCTGGTAACGGTGCGATCGAGAAAATCACGATCATGGCTAACTAAAATAACGGTTCCGTCGAAATTTGCCACCAATTCCTGCAGGAGATCCAACGTCTCCATGTCCAAATCATTGGTTGGCTCATCAAGGATAAGTAGGTTGGCTGGGCGTGATAACACCCGTGCCAGCATCAGCCGCGCGCGCTCACCTCCCGATAATTCTTTAATTGGGGTCCGCGTCTGTTCGGGCTGAAACAAGAAATCCTTCATATAAGAAACCACATGACGGACTTCGCCATTGATAACGACGCTTTCACCCCTTCCATCGGTCAGATAATGCGCCAATGTTTCATCCGGATTAAGACTGCGCGATTGATCCAACGTGGCTTTCTCTATTTTGTGGCCGAGGCGGACAGCACCGCAATCGGGGGCAAGTTCACCTGTTAAAATTTTTAACAACGTTGTTTTGCCAATACCATTAGGCCCGATAAGACCTAAACGGTCACCCCGCTGAACGCGAATGGAAAAATCCTTTATCAAAGTTTTATCGCCAAAAGATTTCGTTACGCCTTTTGCTTCGATAACCAATTTTGCTGAATCTTGGCTTTGCGCCGAATCAAGAACCACTGTCCCTTGTGGGCCGCGGTAGTGATCTCTTGTTTTGCGCAGCTCCTGTAAACGTCCTAGGCGGCGCATATTGCGTTTGCGTCGCGCAGTCACGCCATAGCGAAGCCAGTGTTCCTCTCGCTCTATTTGTCGGCCAAGTTTATGAAATTCTTGCTCTTCTTCCTCTAGTGTTTTATCGCGCCATTCTTCAAAATAAGCAAAGCTACGTTCAAGGCGCTTCGTCACACCACGATCAAGCCAAACAGTCGATTGGCTTATACGCTCAAGAAAACGGCGATCATGCGAAATGACTACAAAGCTTGAGCGCAATAGCATAAGCTCTTTTTCCAGCCATTCAATGGTTGTCAAATCAAGGTGGTTAGTTGGCTCGTCCAGCAATAGTACATCTGGCTGTGGAGCAATCACGCGAGCGATGGCAGAGCGGCGCGCCTCACCGCCAGATAAATTTTCGGGTGGTTGCCCGCCATCGAGTCCAAAGTGCTCCAATAGGTAATCGACCCGGTAATCAGCATCTAACGGCCCGAGGCCCGCCATGATGTAAGCACGCACAGTCGGGAAATTGCTCATTTCCGGCTTTTGGTCAAGATAACCAATTGTTGCGTTGGGCTGGCGAAAAATCGTACCTTCGGTCGGTTCAATAAGACCCGCTGCAATTTTCAGCATCGTCGATTTACCCGAACCATTACGACCGACCAATGCGACATGGTCGCCGGGTGAGAGTGAAAGATCAGCCGCTTGTAACAAAGGGGTGCCACCGAAGGTCAGGGCTATTTTATCAAGACGCAAAAGCGGCGGGCCTGCCATAGTTCTTCCTAGCTGGTTTTATTTCACGTTGGTTAAAGACGATCGAGAGGTGTTGTCGCCGAACTCAGGTAATCTGTCAATATAATCGAATGTAAAAGCGATGCGAGGCAAGCCAACGGATCAATGACCTTTGAATAAACCATTGGGAAAAAGAATTTTGGTAAGGTCGCGTCGGGGCGCCAGCCGCTTATCGCTCTTCGCAGGCCACTAAAGGTTCCGACGAATTTTCGGTGAGTAAACGCATTTGCTGAAGCGAATTATATTCTTGCCACGGCGCTGTACCTTTAGGATTTCAGGCATAAATGAATAAAGGCGAATCGCCCTAGATCGAACTTTGCTATGCCTAATTTTTATGGGACTGAAGTGCGAAGTTGCAATCTGGGCGTTGGTTGCGAATTACTGGCACGACGATGCCCAACCATTAGGTCGATCATGTGAGACATTGTGTCCACAGAAAGAAACCGCCACGCAGATACAGCTAAGAAAAAAGCGGCCTAGGCCGCTTTTCATGGTAAAACCGCTGGGGCTAGCGGCATGGGGCCTCATAAATGCGACCAGCATTATCACGATAATTGCAGTAACGAGTTCCATTGCGGGTCGTTGCTACACCAACGAGCGTACCCGCTGCCGCACCGATTGCAGCACCGGTCAGAGCACCCCTGCCATTGCCGCCAATTGCGCCACCTGCGAGCGCGCCGAGCGCGGCACCGCCAACACCATAACCAGCAGTTCTCTGCTCAGATTGGGTGCAGGCAGCGCTCGCAAAAGCAATCGCAGATACGAAAGACATGACCATAATTTTCTTCAACATGAATTACCTCTCCAAGGTTTCTATAAAACATCGTTCTAGTTCATAAAGTATCAAACTGAATTTTTGACAGCGAAAAACTCGTTTCGATACCCGTAAGATATATACAACTTTAAGTAAAAAGA